>Ga0209931_1001384_pt1 | contig 13290 bp, 11 predicted proteins | sample SalPonR1_B_D1_MG_FD_185697 | JGI IMG/M metagenome (GOLD analysis project Ga0209931, IMG submission 185697) | Salt pond soil microbial communities from South San Francisco under conditions of wetland restoration - Salt Pond MetaG R1_B_D1_MG... ...
TCCTCGGCCGGCCGGTGACACTCAGGTCCACTGTCCTGTCGTATTTGTTGTCAGACGCGTGCGCAAATGTAATGACTCCATCTCCATTTAACGATATACCGCGACTGTTAAAGGTAATTCGATCAGCACCCCCGCCATGAGACATGCTCACTGCCCCCTCCAAAGCCGATAGGCTCCTCAGAATACGGTCGTCTGGATCGACATTTCCGTCCTGGTTACTGTCTGTAAACACTAACCAGCCATCGTTCCAGAGAAGGCTGTTATCACAACTGGAGGTATTGCTTGACTTGCATATGGTTACTGATGATCCAGACTTGATGGCCTCACTGCGGGCATAATTAAGCACCGTAAAAAACTCATCTCGACTGAACGAAACACTGTTGGAAGCTATAGTAGACTGGAAGGATGGAATCGCTATGCTCACGATAACCCCGACAATTATCAGAGTGATGAGCAATTCGACGAGCGTAAAGCCATTTTGAAAAAACTTGTTGGACATGATTACCTTCCATTGTCACGTGTTCAAAGGCTAGGCAATCTTCAAAGGGCGATCCATAGCTTTTCGACAAGCGGTTACTGGGAAAAGACAGGCGGTATTTTCAAGCTGCGATTTGTGGAATGTGTCATGATTTAAACAAGCAGGTAATTAAGCTCGTCAGGAAACTTCAACCACATCAATCCGCAATTCCCTGGGCATGGAGAACACAATATTCTCCTCGCGCCCGGCGACCTCTTCGGGCAGGTCACCGCCGAGTGCCCGGAGCCTGGAGATCACCTCGTTCACCAGCACCTCCGGGGCGGAGGCACCGGCGGTGACACCAACTGACTGCCTGCCTTCCAGCCACCGGGGCTCAATCTGGGAGGCCTGATCAATCAGGTAGGCTGGCGTGCCCATGCGCTCCGCCAGCTCACGCAGGCGGTTGGAGTTCGAACTGTTGGGCGAGCCGACCACCAGCATCAGATCACAGTCACCGGCCAGTTGCTTTACCGCATCCTGACGGTTCTGGGTGGCGTAACAGATGTCGTCCTTGCGGGGGCCCTCGATTTCCGGGAACTTCACCCTGAGAGCATCGATAACCCGGGCGGTATCGTCCATGGAAAGCGTGGTCTGGGTGACATAGGACAGCTTTGCCGGATTTTTGACCTCCAGCGAAGCGACATCTTTCTCGTCCTCCACCAGATAGATTTCACCACCATTGCTGTGGTCATACTGCCCCATGGTGCCTTCCACTTCCGGATGACCGTGGTGGCCGATCAGAATACATTCCCGGCCATCCCGGCTGTATTTCATCACCTCAAGATGCACCTTGGTGACCAGCGGACAAGTGGCGTCGAACACCTTCAAACCCCGCCGCGCGGCTTCGTTCTGCACCGCCTGGGATACACCGTGAGCGCTGAAAATCACCAGCCTGTCGTCCGGCACTTCTTCCAGCTCATCCACAAAAACAGCCCCGCGCTCGCGCAGGTTATCCACCACAAACCTGTTATGCACAACTTCATGACGCACATAGATCGGCGCGCCGAACACGTCCAGAGCGCGATTGACGATTTCAATCGCCCGGTCAACACCGGCACAGAAGCCACGGGGATTAGCGAGTCGGATTTGCATAAAAGATGCCCTGCGAATTGCTTTGCGATATCGACGATGTTTGTGGAAGCGGTCAGATAGACCCTTCCGGGATCGTCAAAATCATGGATGATTTTGCCGAGCGTACAGGGAAGTATTCACCGCGTATCCCGGAAGGGTCTATCTGACCGCTGACATGCACCCAGCCCGGCAGACCAACGCATTAGTGAGCAGCCCCAACCGGCTCCACATCAATAATTTCCACTTCAAACGTCAGTGTACGCCCGGCCAGGGGGTGGTTAAAGTCCACCTCAACCTCGTCGCCCTCAACCCGGGCGATGACCCCCGGCAGCTCACTCTGGCGCGCATCGGCGAACGAAATCATCACGCCTTTTTCAACCACCATATCGGCACTGAATTCATGGCGTTTGAAGGTCTGCACATTATTGGGGTTGTGCTGGCCAAAGGCTTTTTCCGGCGGAACTTCATAACTGCCGCGCTCACCGGCTTTCATGCCCATCAGACAGACCTCAAAGTTCTCCGGCAGATTTTCATCGCCGATGTCCAGGGTGACCGGCTCCTTGTCGAACGTGGAATCAATCACTTCACCATTACTGAACTTGAGTGCAAAATTCAGGGTAACCCGGGTCTGATGGTCAACAGGAAGCTCTTTCATGGTTGCTTACTCCGGTTCCCGGTCACTCCGCTTTGTCTTTCGACTCACCGGACTGACGGAAAATATCGAGAATCATCATGCCGGCGCCAACCGTGATGGCGGTATCAGCAATATTGAAGGCGGGAAAGTGGTAGTCGTTCCAGTAAAAATGCAGAAAATCCACCACATAACCATGAACAACGCGGTCATACACGTTGCCCAGGGCCCCGCCAAGAATCAATACGATGGCAATGGCTGTCCAGGTTTCCTCAGCCTTCAGCTGTTTTAACCAGCGTACCAGAAATACGCTGACCACTGCCGCCAGCGTGACAAAAAACCACCGCTGCCAGCCGGAAGCACCGGCCAGAAAACTGAAAGCGGCGCCGGTATTGTGCAACAGGGTCAGGTTGAACATCGGCATCACCGGCACCGGGTTGCCATAGCTCAGCATGGCCGTGGCCATGGCCTTGGTGCCCAGGTCCAGCGCAATCACCAGTGCCGCCAGCCAGAGCCAGCGAAGCTTGGACCCGGTTGCTTCACTTTGGTTCATTGCACTTTCCACAGCCCGGCTTCCATCAGGCGAAGGACCGGGACTCGCCCTGTCCCTCAACGTTGGTCACACAGCGGCCACAAAGGTCAGGGTACTCCTGGCTCTGGCCGACATCCGCCCGATGGTGCCAGCAACGCTCACACTTGGCATGGCTGGCGGGGGTCACTTTCACCAACAAGCCCTCATAAGACGTGCTCTCGGCATCACCGGCTTCGGACACCGGCCTTACGGTGGCCTCTGAAGTAATCAGCACAAAGCGGAGCTCTTCTCCCAGGTAACCAAGGTCTCTCGCCAGCTCGCCTTCACAGTAGAGTGTGACTTCCGAGCTCAGCGAACCCTTTATCTCACCACGGCCACGGGCCGCTTCCAGGCACTTGTTCACCGCTTCCTTGACAGCGGAGATCCGGGTCCAGTAGTTGCGGCCCAGCTCGGCGTTCTGCGGAAGCGCGGTCAGCCCCTCATACCAGGTTTCATAGAACACAGTGTCGCCACGCTCACCCGGCAGGTGCTGCCAGATCTCATCCGCAGTGAAGCTAAGGATCGGCGCAATCCAGCGCACCAGGGCTTCCGCTACATGGTACAGCGCCGTCTGGCAGGAGCGGCGTTCGCGGCTGTCAGCCTGGGTGGTGTATTGGCGGTCCTTGATGATATCCAGGTAAAAGCCACCCAGAGTGGCTTCGCAGAAGTTGTACACTTTCTGGTAAATTCGCAGGAAGTCGTAGTTCTGGAAATCCTCGTTCAGCTCCTGCTGCAGCTTCAGAGCCCTGTCCACCATCCAGCGATCCAGGGCAATCATGTCCTCCGGCGCAACCGAGTGCTGCTCCGGCTCGAAGCCGGTCAGGTTGCTGAGCAGGAAACGTGAGGTGTTGCGGATACGGCGGTAGCCGTCCGCTGTCTGTTTGAGGATATCCCTGGAAACGGTCATTTCACCGCTGTAATCCGTGGCCGATACCCACAGCCGCAGGATATCCGCACCCAGTTCGTTCATGACTTCCTGGGGCGCGATCACATTGCCCAGTGACTTGGACATCTTGCGGCCCTTGCCATCCACCGTAAAACCATGGGTGAGCACCTGCTTGTAGGGCGCCACACCATTCATTGCAATGGAGGTTTTCAGGGAGGACTGGAACCAGCCGCGGTGCTGGTCGGAGCCTTCCAGGTACATGTCCGCCGGGAACTGGCCCAGTTCCGGGCGCGGGCGCAAAACCGCCTCGTGGGTTACACCGGAATCAAACCACACATCCAGAGTGTCAGTGACCTTTTCGTATTGCTCGGCGTCACCGCCAAGAATCTGCAAAGTGTCGAGATCATACCAGGCATCAATGCCGCCTTTCTCGATTTCCTTCGCCACGGTTTCGATCAGGTTCCGGGTGTCCGGATGCAACTCCTGGGTTTCCTTATGGATGAACAGGGTGATCGGTACGCCCCAGGTACGTTGCCTGGAAACACACCAGTCCGGCGACTGTCTGAACATGGCCTCGATGCGGTTCTGGCCCCAGCCTGGAATCCAGCGCACTCCCTTGATGGCCGCCAGGGCATCGTTACGGAGGTTTTCCTTATCCATGCTGATAAACCACTGGGGTGTGGCCCGGTAGATCAGCGGCGTCTTGGTGCGCCAGCAATGGGGATAGCTATGGCTGAACTTCTCGGCCCGGACCAGCTTACCCTTACCTTCCAGTGCCGAGCAGACCGGATCATCTGCCTTGTAAACATGCACTCCGGCGAACTCGCCGGCAGCCTGGGTATAGGTGCCATCCGCTTTGACCAGGCTGAGGGTGCCGATGCCATAGGCCTTGCCCACTTCAAAGTCGTCAACACCATGGTCGGGTGCGGTGTGCACGGCACCGGTACCGGCGTCGGTGGACACATGGTCGCCCAGAATCAGCGGAACCTGCTTGTCATACACCGGGTGATGAAGCGCCAGATTCTCCAGTGCAGTACCCGGCACCGCGGCCAGCACCTCAAAACTCTCCACGCCCCAGCGCGACATGATGTCATCGACCATTTCCGCGGCCACAATCAGGCGTTCCGGGCCCTGGCCGGTGTCGGCCTGCACCAGGGCATACTCCAGCCCGGCGTTAATGGCAACTGCCTGGTTGGCCGGGATGGTCCAGGGCGTGGTGGTCCAGATTACAACCGACACCTCACCTTCCCCCCGGTCAGTCCCGAATGCCTCGAGCACCCGGGCCTGATCAACCAGGGTAAAGCGCACATCAATCTGGACCGATGTCTTGTCCTGGTACTCTACCTCGGCTTCCGCCAGCGCGGACTGTCCGACCACGCTCCAGTACACCGGTTTGAAGCCGCGCACCAGGTGGCCGTTGGCCACGATCTTGCCCAGGGCACGCACAATGCCTGCTTCCACTTGCGGGTCCATGGTCAGGTAGGGCTTTTCCCACTCACCCATCACTCCCAGCCGGATAAAGTCGGCCTTCTGGCCGGCGATCTGCCTGGTGGCGTAGTCGCGGCAGGCCTGACGGAAGGTCTTGTAATCCACCTTTACCCCGGCCTTGCCGATTTCCTGCTCCACCTTGTGTTCGATGGGCAGGCCATGACAGTCCCAGCCCGGCACATAGGGCGCATCGTAGCCCATGAAACTGCGGGACTTGACGATCATGTCCTTGAGGATCTTGTTGACCGCATGACCAATATGAATGCTGCCGTTGGCGTAGGGAGGGCCATCGTGAAGGATGAACTTCTCCCGCCCCTCGCGTTGCTGGCGCAGGGTGCCATAGACATCCAGATCCTGCCAGCGTTTGAGCATGTCCGGCTCGCGCCTGGCAAGATTACCGCGCATGGGAAAGGCGGTTTCGGGCAGATTCAGGGTGTGCTTGTAGTCGCTCATGATCGTTGTGGGTAACTCAGGTTGTAGAAATGTCGATCCAGGCCCGGGCATCGTCAAAGTCCCGGGCAATCTGATGTTTCAGGTCGTCTACAGAATCAAACTTCACTTCATCGCGAAGAAAGTGGCGGAAAACGACATCAATGCGCTGGCCATAAAGTGTGCCAGTAAAATCCAGCAGGTGCACTTCCAGGGACGGCTGTTTGCCGTCCACCGTGGGACGCACGCCAATGTTTGCAACACCGTCCAGAACGCGGCCATCTGCCAGCGCCACCTGGACAACGTAGACACCGCGCAGGGCAGGCATCCGGGGCAGCATGACATTCGCGGTGGGGGCGCCAATCTGGCGGCCCAGTCGCTGGCCGTGCACGACACGCCCGCGGATACGGTAGCGGTGCCCGAGAAGATCTTCTGCGGCGGCAAGACGGTTTTGCCCCAGCAGCTGGCGAATACGGGTGCTGCTTACCCGGTCTCCGGCTACTTCCACAGTCCGGGTATTTTCCACGCTGAAGCCATGCTTGTCGCCCATGCTTCGCAACAGCGCAAAATCGCCGGCACGATCACAGCCGAAGCGAAAATCGTCCCCCACCACCAGGTGATGAACCCTCAGGCCCCTGATCAGAACGTCCTCAATAAAACCCATACCGGAATAGCTTCGAAACTTTTCGTCGAAGCGCAGGCACAGCACGATATCTATCCCGGAATTCAACAGGGTTTCAAATTTCTGGCGAAAGGACATCAGCCTTGGCGGCGCATCATCGCCCTGAAAAAACTCCCGGGGCTGGGGCTCGAATACCATAACCACCGAGGGAACGCCCAGCGCCCTCGCCCGCTCACGAACCTGGTCAATAATGGCCTGATGGCCCAGGTGAACGCCGTCAAAGTTACCGATCGTCGCCACGCAGCCATTGGCCAACGAAGCCTGTGGCTGCTGCGAGAAGTGCTTGAGGTTGGTCAGGCTCCGGATGAGACGCATGTAAAAGCGAACCCCTGATTTCCAGCGGTGAGAAAACGCGCGATTATACCCTACCTTTGGCGAAAATGTCTTACCCTTACTCCCAGGGCCGCCAGCGCGAAGAAATACACCGCGACCCCTGCCGTCACCAGAATCGCCATGTCCGCCGACCGCTGCCAACCGTCAGCATCCAGCCATTGCGCCAGCGGCGGCTGGAGCCAGAGCACCACGGCTGCCAGGGCGGCATTCGCCACACCGATGCGGAGCAGGAACAGCGGCCAGCCGGACTGCCAGCGCCAGGCACCTTCCCTGATCAACCCACGCCAGAGCAGGCCCGCGTTAAGCCATGCTGACAACGATGTCGCCAGCGCCAGGCCGGCGTGGGCCAGCGGAAACACCAGCGCCAGGTTGAAAACCATATTCGCCGACATGGCAAATATGCCGATCTTTACCGGCGTTTTGGTGTCCTGCCGGGCGAAATACCCGGGGGCCAGCACCTTGATCAGCATGAACGCCAGCAAACCGGCGGAATAGGCCCGCAACGCCTGCCCCGACATCATGACGTCGCGACTGGTAACCTCGCCATAATAGAACAGGGTGGCGATGAGCGGCTCCGCCAGCAGGGCCAGCGCCAGAGCTGCAGGCAGCCCGATCAGCAGCACCGCCCGTACTGCCCAGTCCAGGGTTGCCGCAAACTGGTCAGCGGAGGCATCCGCATGTTTACGGGACAGGCTGGGCAGAATCACCGTGCCAATCGCGATACCGAAAACCCCAAGGGGCAGTTCCGACAGCCGATCGGAGTAATACAGCCAGGACACGCTGCCGGTTTGCAGAAAAGACGCCAGAACCGTATCCAGCAGCAGGTTGATCTGGCTGACCGACACACCGAACAGCGCCGGCAGCATCAGCTGCATGATTCGCTTTACCCCCTCGTGGCGGTAATCCACCCGCGGCCGGGGCAGCAGACCCAGGCGCATCAGGAACGGCAGCTGGAAGAACAGCTGCAAGGCCCCGGCGATGAATACGCCCCAGGCCAGAGCCACCACCGGTGTGGCCATTAACGGCGAAAGGAAGATCGCTGCGCCAATCATGGCAAGGTTCAGCAACACCGGGGTGAAAGCCGGGATGGCGAAGCGGTCATAACTGTTAAGGATGGAGCCGGCAAAGGCCGTCAGGGAAATCAGAAACAGGTAAGGGAAGGTGATGCGCAGCATGTCGCTGGCAAGGCCGAACTTGAGTTCGTCACCTACAAAGCCCGGAGCAAACACAGCCGTCAGCAGGGGCGCACCCAGCACCGCCGCAAGGGTCACACCAAGAAGAACCAGCCCCAGCGAACCTGCCACCGCGTTCACCAGGCGTCGCACATCAGCAACCGATTGCTGCTGCCGGTAGGAGGACAGCACCGGCACAAAAGCCTGTGCAAACGCGCCTTCGGCAAACAGGCGCCGCAGGAAATTCGGGATCTTGAAGGCGACAAAGAAGGCGTCGGCACCGGCGCCGGCGCCGAAATAACGGGCGATAACCATATCCCGGACCAGACCAAGAACCCGCGAGAGCATGGTCAGCATACCCACGAGCCCCGATGAGCGCAGCAGCCCTGGCGGCTTTGGCAGTGCTTTTTGCTGATCAGCCTGTTCGGGTTCGGTCGACATGGCAAACTCGTTTCGGTAATTCCGTAGCACGTTGCGGGAAAGCCCTGCGGTGAGCCGGGAGTTTAGCACAGGCCTTGCAGTGACTTGCGCTAAAAAGGTTTTAACCTTGACATTCCGAGGTTGTGGCGGCATAGTTCCGCGTCATTTAATTCGACGCGCTGGTTTGGCGCGCCCACGATTTTAAAAATCGATTCACAACGAATTTCAGATTTCACAGATCCCAGGAGTCAAACGGTGGCAAATACCCCACAAGCCAAGAAGCGCGCACGTCAGAATGAGAACAACCGCAAGCACAACGCAAGCCTGCGTTCCATGGCGCGCACTTACATCAAGAAGGTTCAGGCCAGCATTGAAGCCGGCAAGCCGGAAGAAGCGAAAGCGGCTTTCGAAAAAGCCCAGCCGATTATGGACAGCATGGTTAACAAGGGCGTGTTCGCCAAGAACAAGATTGCTCGTCAGAAGAGCCGTCTGAGCGCCCGCATCAAGGCTCTGACAAGCGCGTAAATCGCCGCTGCCAGATGCTGAAAAGAAACCGGCCATTTCGCCGGTTTTTTTTGTGCCTGGTTTTTCAGGGTATGGTGCGCAGCGAAGGCCGGGAATCCCCTCCCAAAACACGCCGTTAACCCCCTTGCGGGTCCGGCCTGCAATCATAGATTGCAGTCGTTCGCCTGCGCATGAAGCTGCGCTTCATAAACGCTTGTCTCACCCATGGGGGCTCGGCATTGCCATCCCTGGCAATGCACGGTTTTGGAAGGGGATTCCCGGCCTTCGCTCCCGACCTTCCGAGTTAATCAGACAATCACCAGATTGTCTCTGTGAACCATTTCTTCGTCGGAAATATAACCCAGCACTTCCGTGATGCGCTTGCTGGAAAGCCCGGCGATGGCCCCGGCTTCGTCGGCGTCGTAGTTCACCAGACCCCGGCCGATTTCTTTGTCGTTCTCGTCCACCAAGGAAACCATTTCGCCGCGACGGAACCGGCCGGCAATACCCTTCACCCCGACCGGCAGCAGGCTGCGACCGCCCCGGCAGAGCACAGCAACCGCGCCTTGATCGAGGGTGAGCTTGCCGCGCGTCTGCAGATGGCTGGCGAGCCATTGCTTGCGGGCAGCAATGCGGCCCTGCTCCGGCAGCAGGAGGGTGCCGAGGGCTTCACCTTCGCGAAGCCGGTTGATCACTTTTTCGATTTTGCCACCCACGATAACCGTGAACGCACCGGACCTTGCGGCCAGGCGCGCCGCGCGGACTTTGGTTTGCATACCGCCCCGGCCCAGAGCGCCAACACCGCCAGCCGCCATGGCATCGAGATCGGTGTCTTTGGCCTGGCGCTGTTCCACCAGCGCGGCGTCCGGATTCTTGCGGGGGTCCTTGTCGAACAGGCCGACCTGGTCGGTGAGAATGATCAGGCCGTCGGCCTCGATCAGGTTTGCAACCAGGGCGCCCAGGGTATCATTATCGCCAAAGCGGATTTCGTCGGTAACAACGGTGTCATTTTCGTTAACGATAGGTACTACGCCGAAACCGAGCAGGGCACGTAACGTGCTTCGGGCATTAAGGTAGCGCCTACGGTCGGAGAGGTCGTCGTGAGTGAGCAATATCTGGGCGGTATGTAACTCATGACGCTTGAACTGGGCTTCCCAGGTCTGCACCAGCCCCATCTGACCAACAGCCGCGGCGGCCTGCAACTCATGCAGTTGCTCCGGGCGGACGGTCCAGCCAAGCCGACTCATCCCCTCAGCGACGGAACCAGAGGAAACAATAACGACTTCCACGCCATCACTGACCAGCTCCGCGATCTGGTCTACCCATAAACCCAGAGCAGCCACATCCAGGCCCCGGCCATCATTGGTCAGTAGGGCACTTCCGATTTTAATGACCAGACGTCTCGCCTGGCGCAACTGTACTCGTTTGGTCATGCTATTAATCCGTGCGTTAGTAAGCGAACAGGTCGTTGCAAAACACGCTGTTAATACCTCCCTGTACGCTCGGGCTCCGCCATCCCTGGCTCCGCACGGTTTTGCAACGACCTGTTCGCTTACTTTCTTGCTTACCAGTAACTCGGTCCATAGATGAGCCGGTGGGCAGGGCCTTGCGGGAACGTCAAAAACAGGGATGTTTTTGTCGAGCGTACAGGGACGTATTCACAGCGTGTCCCGCAAGGCCCTGCCCACCGGCGACGAACACCGTCACTCGGGAGCGTAAACCACTTCAACATCATAATCATCGTCATCGAAATCGTCATCATCACTGTCCTGACGCGCTTCGCGGCGAATCTGGCGCTCTGCTTCAATTCTGGCGCGCGCTTCCTCATCCATCTGGCGGCGGCGAGCGGCTTCGCGTTCGGCAAACTCCGGATTTTCGGCTTCTTCCCGGGCCTGATCTTCAATCCAGCGCATGACCGCCTGGGTTAGCGACTTGGTGCCTTCACCGCTCAGTGCAGAAATCCAGAAGACGGGGCCTTGCCAGCCAAGTTCGTCAACAATCGCCTGACAATGGGCATCCCGATCTTCTTCGGACAGCATGTCGACTTTGTTCAGAACCAGCCAGCGCTCGCGGTTGGCCAGGGTCTCGCTGAACTTTTCCAGTTCGTGCTCGATGGCACGGACGCTTGCGACCGGTGAAGACTGGTCATAAGGTGCAACATCCACAAGGTGCAGCAGCAAACGGGTACGCACCAGGTGTTTGAGGAAGCGAATACCCAGACCGGCGCCTTCCGCTGCGCCTTCAATCAGCCCGGGAATATCGGCAATCACGAAGCTCTGGTGAGCCTGTACACTGACAACACCCAGGTTCGGTACCAGGGTGGTGAACGGATAATCCGCCACTTTGGGTTTGGCGGCCGATACCGAACGGATAAAGGTGGATTTACCAGCGTTGGGCATACCCAGCAGGCCGACGTCTGCCAGCACCTTGAGTTCCAGCCGCAGGTTACGGAGCTCGCCTTCAGAACCGTTGGTGGTCTGGCGCGGAGCGCGGTTTACCGAGGACTTGAAGCGGGTGTTGCCAAGACCATGAAAACCGCATTGAGCCACTTTCAGGCGCTCGCCGGCGCGGGTCAGGTCGCCCAGTACTTCGTGGGTGTCCATATCGACAACGGTGGTACCGACCGGCACTGGCAGGATCAGGTCCTCGCCCTTGATACCGGTGCAGTTACGGCCCGAGCCCGGCTGGCCGTTTTCGGCCTTGTGCTTGCGCTGGAACCGGTAATCAATCAGCGTATTCAGCGCGCTGTCGGCCTCCAGGTAAACGGAACCACCGTCACCACCGTCGCCACCATCGGGCCCGCCTTTTGGCACATATTTTTCGCGGCGAAAACTCAGACAGCCATGGCCGCCTTTGCCTGCCTCTACAATGATGGTGGCTTCGTCTACAAACTTCATGATCAACCCTTTGCGCGTGGCGCATAAACCAAAAAGCCCCGCAGCCTCTGGGAAGCTTTGCGGGGCTCCGGGCCGCACTGACAGGTTACCCCGCCGGTGCTGCCGAAGGTTCGACAGAACCTGAGATCGCCACGACTTACGCCGCCGGAACGATGCTCACAAACTTGCGGTTGTCGGGACCTTTCACTTCGAACTTGACCTGCCCTTCCGCAGTTGCGAACAGGGTATGGTCCTTGCCGAGGCCAACATTCTGTCCGGCGTGGAAACGGGTTCCGCGCTGACGAACAATGATGCTGCCTGAAGATACTGTTTCACCGCCGAAACGCTTCACACCAAGTCGTTTCGACTCGGAATCGCGACCGTTACGGGTACTACCTGCTGCTTTTTTGTGAGCCATTACAAGCCTCCTTATCTAGGGGGTGGTTCCAGAGCTTCAGCCCTTGATACCCGTGATCTTGACTTCAGTAAACCACTGGCGGTGGCCCTGACGTTTCATGGAATGCTTCCGGCGCCGGAACTTGATGATCTGGATCTTGTCGTGACGACCGTGGTTGACCACTTCGGCAGTCACTTTGGCACCGTCTACAACCGGTGCGCCAACCTGAACCCTGTCACCATCGGCAACCAGCAGAACGCGATCAAACTCAACGCTTCCGCCCGTTTCCACTTCCAGCTTTTCCAGCTTCAGCGTTTCGCCTTCTTTTACCCGGTGCTGCTTGCCACCGCTAACAATAACTGCGTACATTGACCTTCTCCGCGATTGACCCATCCCTGCTCTTATCCACCTGGTTCTAAGGGAAGCGCTCTGGCGACCCTATAGCAGGGAGCGCAGGTTGGGATGAGTTGGGCGCGTGATTGTACGAAAAGACGCACTGCAACACAAGCGAAGTTGACACCGATCGGCGCAATACCTAGCATTGCGCAACCTGCCAACATCAGCAAACCAGCCACCCGTAGCGAAACACAAGGAACCGGATCAGCCCCATGACATCCCAGCGCATTCATGACACAGTCGCGGACGACTTCAGCCGGGTCAATGATCTGATTATCAAGCGGTTAGCGTCAGACGTGCCACTGGTCGAGAAGATCGCCCAGTACATTATCGAAAGCGGCGGCAAACGCCTTCGCCCCCTGCTGGTGCTGCTATCCAGTCAGGCAGTTGGCTATAAAGGTGATGGTCACCTGAAACTCGCCGCCGTCATTGAATTCCTGCATACCGCGACGCTGCTCCACGATGACGTCGTGGACACCTCCGATCTTCGCCGCGGCCGCAGCACCGCCAATGCCCGCTGGGGCAATGCACCCAGTGTCCTGGTCGGTGATTTTCTTTACGCCCGTGCGTTCGAAATGATGGTGGAACTGCAGAGCCTGCGCATCATGGATGTTCTGTCTCATGCCACCGCTGTTATTGCCGAAGGTGAAGTGCTCCAGTTGATGAACGTCAAGAATCCGGATGTCTCTGAAGACAGCTACATGGAGGTCATTCACAACAAAACCGCCATGTTGTTTGAGGCCGCCTCACACACGGGAGCACTGCTGGCGGGTGCCAGTGCCGAACAGGAGCGCAGCCTGCGGGATTACGGCAAACACCTGGGCCTGGCGTTCCAGTTGGTGGACGATCTTCTGGACTACCAGGGAAATGCCGAGGACATGGGCAAAAACGTCGGTGACGACCTCGCCGAAGGCAAA
>Ga0209931_1001393_pt1 | contig 13237 bp, 13 predicted proteins | sample SalPonR1_B_D1_MG_FD_185697 | JGI IMG/M metagenome (GOLD analysis project Ga0209931, IMG submission 185697) | Salt pond soil microbial communities from South San Francisco under conditions of wetland restoration - Salt Pond MetaG R1_B_D1_MG... ...
ACCATCAAGACCGATCATTCGGAGGATTCCCGCGACGTGCCCGGTGGTCCGGGGGGCCTTGAGGTGTCGGGGAGAGCGCTGCCGTCGCCTGCCGGTCCTCGTGGTCAGAGACGGGAGAAATGCGTCCTTATCCGGCGTGAACGGCGGTATAGGCACCATCGATCAGAGTGATTGGGAAGAAAGCTGTCTACCATTTCGACCAGTGTGATGCCGGCCGCGCTGGCCACGCGCCTTTCGTTTCTGGCGGCGGGCTTCGTCATGGCGTGCTGGGCCCCGCTGATCCCCTTCGCGAAGTCGAATGTCGGCGCGGACGAGGCGGAACTCGGTCTTCTCCTGCTCTGCCTCGGCATCGGTTCGATCATCGCCATGCCTCTCACCGGCTATCTCAGCGCGCGCACCGGGGCACGACCGATGATCCTTCTCGGCGGTGTCGGGCTTGTCGCGATTCTGCCGATGCTGATGATGGTTTCCGAGACCGTCCCGCTGGCGGTGATCCTGCTCCTGTTCGGGGCATCGCTCGGCACCATCGATGTGGCGATGAACGTGCACGGTGCGGAAGTGGAGAGGTTGTCGCCAAAACCGCTCATGTCGGGCTTTCACGCCATGTGGAGTGTGGGCGGCGTCGCCGGAGCGGGCGGCGTCGCCCTGGCCCTTTCGGTGGGTATGGCTCCGACCGTGGCCGCTGTCATGGCCAGCGTCATCACCACGGTCTTTCTGGTCATCGCCGCGCCCAGGCTGCTGCGTGCCCGCGCCGGCGAGCCGATGCCTTTCGTCCTTCCGCGCGGGATCGTCCTCGTGCTCTCGGCGCTCACGGCGATCACGTTCCTCGTCGAGGGCGCGATCCTCGACTGGAGCGCTCTGCTTCTGGTGGCCCGTGGCGTGACGGATGTCTCCCAGGGCGGGCTGGGCTACATGATCTTTTCCGTGGCGATGGCGATCGGCCGGCTGACGGGGGACCGCATCGTCGCTGCCCTGGGGCCGTTGCGGGTGCTTTTCCTGGGAGGTGTGTTGATGGTCCTCGGGTTTCTGCCCGTGCTTCTGCTCGACCGGGCGCCCGGCGCGCTGTCGGGGTTCTTCATGATCGGGCTTGGCGCCGCCAACATCGTGCCCGTTCTCTTCAGCCTCGCCGGCCGGCAGGGGGTGATGCCCCCGGGGCTCGCGATCGCCGCAGTCACGATCACCGGTTATGCGGGGATCCTGCTCGGACCGGCCATGATCGGCTTCGTCTCCGACCGGACGGACCTCGTCACCGCGTTCTGGCTGCTGATCGTCCTCGCTGCGCTGGTGCCGGCGACCTCCCGCCAGGCGGTCAGGATCTGACCGGGGATCTTCCGGTTCGGCGGCCGCCGCCGGAGGCACGCGGGCCGGTCCCGCACCGGATGGGCGGTGCGGACACGGTCTGCCCGGGCGACGCCTGTCTCGTCGGCCCGGCGAGACACCGGGCCTGGCGATGCTATCCCTCGGCGCTCGCCTGCGCTTCTCATCTCGTCCTCGGCGATCAGCCGAAGGTTCCGTGGCGCAGTCTGGAGGGAGAAACGGGCTGGTTCACGGCCCGTCGTCAACCTCGGGATCGCCGTCGCGAACCAGCGCCTCGGCTTCGACTTCGACACGGTAGGGGCCGATCAGCCCGGCCACCACGACCAGCGTGTTCGCGGGTTTGATATCGCCGAACACGCGGCCATGGGCCTCCGAAACCGCGGTCACGTCGGTTTCGTCGACCAGATAGATCCGGGTGCGGACCACGTCACCGGTCGAGGCGCCGAGCGCGGTCAGGGCACTCGATATCTTGTCGAGAATGAAGGTCGTCTGGGCGCCGGCATCCGCCTCGGCCACGACCCGGTCGACACCGGCGGTGGCGGTTGTTCCCGAGACCAGTATCCGGCCGCCGATGCGCTGTGCCCGGCAATAGCCGGCGATGTCCTCCCACTGGCTTCCAGTCTGAACCTGCCGGCCATCGGGCCGGGAAGGCGCCTCAACCGCTTCGAGCGCGCGCGGCATGGCATCGAGGTGGTGACTGAGGTCGCCCGATGCCGTCATGAAGGGAGGTTTCCGGTATTCGTCGCCGCAGTCGCCCGGCAGGGCGCTCGTTGCCTCGAAGGCGTTTTCCAGAAGTGCTCTGTCCGCATCGTCGAGCGCGAAGTCGAACAGACGTGCGTTCTGCGCGGAGTGATTTGCCTCGCCCAACCGCGCTCCGATGATGACCCCGGCGACATGGGGCTGGTCCAACACCCATCGGGTCGCGACGTTCGAAATGGTCACACCGTGCCTGCGGGCCACATCCGCCGCCGCCCCGAGCACGGCCTGGAATGCCTCCCAGCCGCCCGCAGCCTCGATGAAGCGTCGATACTTCATCTTGCTCCAGTCCCTCACGTCGCAGGGGGCGGCGGCCCCCGCCCAGCGATCCGAAAGGAATCCTCCCGCAAGCGTGCCGTAGGCGAGAAGGTGCACCCCCCAGCGCGACGCCACATGCAGGAGCGGGCCGGCGGCCCGCCGGTCGATCAGCGAGAACGGGACCTGGTTGGTCACGACCGGGATGCCGTCGGCCAGAGCGAGATTGAGATGCGCGGCGTCGAAATTCGTCACGCCGATCTCGCCGATGAGGCCCTCTTCGCGAAGCTTCGTCATCTCGTGGAGGGCATCGAGCCAGCCGGGGTGGTCGAAACTCCACCAGTGAAACTGAAGAAGATCCACCCGCTCTGCTCCGAGGCGCTCAAGGCGGTCGGCGACACCCGCGCGGACGACATCGGCCGTCATCGGGCCCGGTGTCGGGCACCACTTGGTGCAGATCACGGGCCGCGCCCCGATCGCGCCGGCGCGCGCAAGCAGCCGGCCGGCGATGATCTCGGCGCTTCCGTAATGATCGGCCATGTCGAAGGTGTCGAAACCCGCGCGGAGATAGGCCTCGAGCGCATCCGCCCCCGTTTCCGGGTCGATCGCGCTGCCGTCCTTCTCGATGTCGGCGACCTGCCATAGCCCGGTAAGCACCTTCGAGATTTCGAGCGTTTCGCCGAGTTTCGTGCGATGTTCGTGCTGCGAGGTCATGGTTGCCGTCCCGTCCTTCTTTCCGTGACTGCCTACTAGGAGAGCCCCGGCGTGACTGTCCATGGGGCGCGGCCGCAGGCGGATGATTGACACTCCGTGGCGAAAAGACCACCCATGGAAGGCGCGAAGGGGGAGCGGCATGACGGCGGGCGAAGCCGAAGGCGAATTCTGGCTCTACGACCTCAGGGTCGAGACCGTTGTCGGCGACAGAACCGCCGTGTGCCGGCACGTCGAGGGCGAGGCGTTTCTCGTCGAGGGCGAAACGCTGGTCTTCGAGAGAGGCACCCGGGTTTCGATGTACGCGCTGGCCGCACTCCTTCCGCTTCTGCCCGCTAAGCAACGCCCCACCGAACCCGGCGACTGGATGACGACCGACACGGAAGTCGCCTGCCCCGACCCGCACTGCGGCGGGCGCTTCAGGGTGACGCGCCTCGGGCGGCGAAAATTCGACACCGCCGGCACGAGCGGGCACCCCGAACACCGGGGCGCTCCCTATTGGCAGCGGCCGGGCGCGACGTGATGCGCTCCGTCGAAACCGCGAGCCTTTCGCCGGGCTACGAGATATCGCGCGTGATAAAGGGCTGCTGGCAGCTCGCCGGCGACCACGGCGCTGTCGACCGCGCCGAGGCCGTGCGCAACATGGAGGCGTTTCTCGACGCCGGTATCACCACCTTCGATTGCGCCGATATCTACACCGGCGTGGAAGAGATGATCGGCGAGTTCATCGCCGACATCCGCAATCGAAGAGGCGCCTCGGTCGCCCGTCGGGTGCGCGTTCACACAAAGCTCGTGCCCGACCTTTCGCGGTTGCACGACCTCCGCCGCGAAGAGGTCGTCGCGATCATAGACCGTTCGCTGAAGCGTCTTCGCGTCGACCGTCTGGACCTCGTGCAGTTCTTCTGGTGGGATCTCGAGCTTGGCGACGCCGTCGAGGCGCTCTCGGTGCTGATGGATCTCCGCGCCGAAGGCAAGATACGCCATCTCGGGGTGACGAACTGGGATAGTGGAGAAATCGCGCCGTTTCTCGATGCGGGCTACGAGATCGTCTCGAACCAGGTGCAATATTCCGTTCTCGACCGCCGGCCGGCCGCCGGCCTTGCCGGATGGGCGGCCGAACGCGACATGTCGCTGCTTTGCTACGGCACGCTCGCCGGCGGATTTCTGACGGAGGGCTGGCTCGGGGCGGCCGACCCCGGTTTCTCCTTCGAGAACCGGTCGCTCGTGAAGTACCGTCTCATAATCGACGAGTTCGGGCCGTGGGATCTGTTCCAGGATCTTCTGGCGGTGCTGAAGTCGGTCGGGGACCGCCACGGCGTGTCTCTTTCCGCGGTGGCGTCGCGTTGGGTGCTCGACCAGCCCGGGGTCGCGGCGGCCATCGTCGGGGCGCGCTATGCCAGGCACCTGCCGAAGACGCTTCAGGTCTTCGACATCGCCCTCGATGCAGATGACCGCGCCGCGATCGGCGCCGTCATCGAACGTGCGGCAGGTCCGGGGGGCGATGTCTTCGCGCTCGAACGCGACCGGGGCGGACGGCACGGCAGCATCATGAAGTACAATCTCAACGCGCGTCCCGACGACCCGGTGCATCGCGAGGCGGCGGGAGAATGACGTCAGCCGTTCTTTCGACACGCGCCATCACCCGCGACTTCGGAGCGTTGCGGGCGGTCGACGGGGTGACGCTCGATATCGGGGCCGGAAGCATTACCGGTCTGATCGGTCCGAACGGCGCGGGCAAGTCCACCCTCTTCGACGTGCTGACGGGCATGCTGCCGCCGACATCGGGAGAGGTTCGACTGAACGGGGAGGACGTGACGGGCCAGTCGCCGGCCGGTCTCTTCGCGAAAGGTCTGGCGCGCACGTTCCAGATTCCGCGCCCCTTTCCGAGAATGAGCGTCCTCGAAAACGTCATGCTCGCCCCGCTCGCGCAGATCGGCGAGAACATCTGGGGTCCGGTGTTGCGTCGCGGTGCGGTGCGCCGGCAGGAGAAGACGATCCGCGCAAAGGCGCTCGACGTTCTCGAGTTCACGACCCTCGGCCCTCTCGCCGACCAGGCGGCGGGCGAGATTTCGGGGGGGCAGCGAAAGCTGCTGGAACTGGCCCGGGTCCTGATGGCCGACCCGGACCTCATCCTGCTCGACGAACCCGCGGCGGGGGTGAACCCGACCCTCACGGCGGTTCTTCTGGAGAAGATCGAAGAGCTCAACCGGCAGGGCAAGACATTCGTCATCATCGAGCACGACATGGATTTCGTGATGCAGCACTGCGAGCCGGTCATCGCGCTGGCCCAGGGCAAGGTCGTCTTCGAGGGGACGGCTGCCGAGGCGCAGGCCAACCCGGTTCTGCTCGACGCCTATCTCGGCGCGATGGCCGATGCGTGAGGCCGCGCTCACCGCCACCGGTATCGTGGCCGGCTACGTGAAGGGCCTGCCGATCCTGACGGATGTCTCCATGACTGCGCGGCGCGGGGCGGTCACGGTTCTCATCGGCCCCAACGGGGCGGGGAAGTCGACACTGATCAAGGCCATCGCCGGTCTCGTGACGGTGACACGCGGCAAGGTCGAGCTCGGCGACCGCGACATCACCAATCCGCGAACAGACACCCTGCAAGAGCTTGGCATCGCCTACGTTCCGCAGTCCGACAACATCTTCCGGACCCTGACAATTCGCCAGAACCTCGATCTCGTCCTGCGGCGCGACAAGCTCCGGGCGGAGGAGCGGCGCGCGGCACTTTTCGAGCAGTTCCCGGACCTCGCGGATAAGGAGCACGAACGCGCAGGCGGTCTCTCCGGCGGCCAGCGGCAGTTTCTGGCGGTGGCGATGGCGCTGGCGACCGACCCCTCGACCATCCTCCTCGACGAACCCTCCGCAGGGCTTTCGCCCCGGGCCGCGGGCGAGGTGCTGGCCCATGTACGCAAGCTGGCCGACGACGGCGTGACGATCCTGCTCGTCGAACAGAACGTGAATCAGGCGCTTCGCATGGCAGACGACTGCTTCATCCTCGCCGACGGGCGAAACCAGATCGACGGGCCCGCCGCGGACCTCCTGAATGACCCGGTCGTGGGAGAGATCTACCTCGGCGGAAAGAGGGTGCGCGCATCGTGATCCAGAGCCTGCTCGACGGTGTGCTGGTGGGGGCGATCCTGTCGCTCGGCGCCATCGGGCTGACGATGGCGATGCACATCCTGCGGTTCGCCAATTTCTCCCACGCAGAGCTGCTCTCGATCGGCGCCTATGCCGCTCTGGTCTTCGACGGCCTCTTCGCCGCCCTCTTTCCACTTCTCTCCGAGGCGATCGGGCCGCTCAGTCTGACATGGGCCCTGGCCGCTGCGATAATCGTGTCGATGGCCATCACGGCGATCTCGGCGATCCTCATCGACCGGGTCGTGTTCCGGCGTGTGCGCGCGCTCGGAGGAGAATTGTCGATGGTCTTCGCCTCCTTCGGTGTGGCGCTCGTCATCCGGAACTTCATCAGCCTGATCTTCGGGCTGAAGACGCAACTCTATTCGGAGGACATCGTCTTCGCGGTGATCCTGAGCCAGGACCCGCTGCTTCTCGTGAAGCCCGATCAGGTCTTCGCCCTGATCGCCGCGCTCATCATCATGCTGGCGCTCCACCTCTTCCTGTCGCGGACCACCCTCGGGTATGCACTTCGCGCCGTGGCCGAGAACCCGACGCTGGCCGAGGTCAACGGCATCAACCTCAAGCGCATGATCGCCGTCGTCTGGACCATCGGCGGCGGGCTCGCCGCTTTCGCCGGCGTGTCCTACGGTCTGACGAACCAGATCAGCCCCGTGATCGGGCGCGACCTCGTGCTGCCGATCTTCGCGGCCACCATCGTCGGAGGGATCGGAAGCGTCTACGGAGCGGTGCTGGGCGGCTTCATGGTGGGCATCGCGGCGAACCTCGCGCTGGTCGTTCTGCCCTCCGGCTACAGCCCGGCGGTGCCGTTTCTCATCATCATCCTCGTGCTGCTTGTGCGCCCCAACGGCCTTTTCGGGGAGGCGCGCGCGTGATCGGCGTGATCTCCTATTTCGTCTTCTTCGCGACCGTGGCCTCCATCCTCGCGATCGCGGTTCTCGGGCTCAATCTGCAATGGGGCAACACGGGGCTCTTCAACGGCGGGGTCGTGGCGTTCTTCGGAGCGGGAGGCTATGCCACGCTGATCCTCGGGGGCACGCAGCAGGCCGATCACCTCGGCGGCTACGACCTGCCATATCTCCTCGCCCTGGCGGGAGGTGCCGCGATCGCGGGACTGCTGGCCTGGGTCGTCGGGGTGCTGACGCTTCGGCTGCGCCACGATTACCTCGCCATCGCCACCTTCGGCGTCGCGGTCACGTTCGAAAGCGTGATGCGCAACGCCGAATGGCTGGCCGGCGGTGCGAAAGGCGTTCGCGGGTTCGAACGACCGTTCCGCGAGGCGCTGGGCGACGGTTTCAGCTACAACATCCTCTTTCTCTGCTTCGTTCTCCTCGTCGGCGCCGCGGTCTACGTCTTTCTCGAGCGGCTTATCCGGTCTCCCTTCGGCCGGCTCCTGCGCGCCATCAGGGAGGACGAGGTGGCCGCCCGGTCCCTCGGCAAGTTTCCCGACCGCGTGCGCCTGACCGCTTTTGTCGCGGGCGCGGTCATCATGGGAGTGTCGGGTGGACTCTACGCCACGTTTTACGCTTTCATCAGCCCTCAGGATGTCCTGCCGATCCTCACGTTCCAGATCTGGGCGATGCTGATCGTCGGCGGGGCCGGCAACAACCGCGGAGCGATCTTGGGCGCATTCCTGATCTGGGGGGGATGGACGGCGAGCGGCTGGGCGCTCTCGCGCTTCGCTCCCGTGGATGTGCAGCTCTACACCGGCACGCTCCAGTTCATCCTGATCGGATTCATCATCGTGGGAATGCTGATGTGGCGGCCCCAGGGCCTTCTGCCGGAGAGACTTGTCGTGTCGCACTCCGGAGCACGCAATAAACACCAACAGGGGAGAAAAGAATGACACTGACCATATTGAGACAGGGCGCATATGCGTTCGGCCTCGCCGCGGGGCTCTCGGCCCTCGGCGGAGCGGCGATGGCGCAGGACTGCACGACCAAGATCGGAGCGGTTCTGCCGACCTCGGTCGATTGGGGCCGCCCGATCGCCGAAACAGCCCAGTTCGCCGTCGACCAGGCCAACGAGGCCGGAGGCGTGGCGGGCTGCCGGATCGAGATGGTCCTGCGCGACACCCAGGTCGACCCGAAGGTGGGCGTGGATGCCGCGAAGGCGCTTGTCGATCTCGACGGCGTTCAGGTGCTGATCGGCGCGGTCTCGTCGGGGGTCTCGATGCCGATCCTGACATCGGTCACCGTGCCGGCGGGCGTGATGCAGATGAGCTGCTGCTCGTCCTCCACCGCCTTCTCGGTCCTGGCCGAAGAGGGCAAGACGAACGGCCTGTGGTTCCGCACTTTCGCCACCTCGGGCGTGCAGGCCGCCGTGGGCGCCATGGTGGCCCGCGACGACGGCGTCGACTCCGTCGCGATCCTTTACAAGAACGACGACTGGGGACAGGACATCGGCAAGCTCATCGCGGCCGATTTCGAGGCGCTCGGGATCGAGGTCACCGCGTCTGTGGCCATCACCGACGGTCAGCCGTCCTACCGCGCAGAGGTCACCGAGGCGCTGAGAGGCCAGCCGGAGGCGCTTTACCTCGCGCTCTACCCCAAGGAGGGCGTCGCGGCGGTGCGCGAATGGATCTCGCTCGGTGGCACCCAGAAGATGATCGTCGCCAACTCCCTCAAGTCCGAGGAGTTCCGGGATTCGGTCGGTCTGCAATATCTCGGCGATACGCTCGGAACCGACACCGCCTCGCCACGCGTGTCGTCGGCGGATACCTTCGTCGAGCGCTATACCGCGCGGTTCGACGGCCCGCCGGCCGGCCCCGGCCTCGCCAACAGTTATGACGCGACGATGATCGCGCTTCTCGCGATGGAAGCGGCAGGCGAGGGCGCCACCGGTGCGGAGATTGCCGCGGCGGTTCCGCGCGTGACCGACCCGGAAGGCACTCCGGTCACGGCCGACGCCGCGGGGTTCACCGCCGCCAAGGACGTGCTCGCCGAGGGCGGGAGCGTCCTTTACCAGGGCGCGACCGGCAACGTCCGTTTCGACGCGAATGGCGATGTCTCGGCCCCCGCGGTCGTCTGGGGCTTCGCCGAAAGCGGCATCGAGGAGAAGCAGTACATTCCCCTCGAGGACGTCGACGCCTTCATGGCGACCGTGAAGTAGGCGGCGCGACCTTCAGGCCCGCGGTCGGCCCGGCAGGTCGACCGTGGGTTCTCGCCAAGTGCGATGCGGACGGCGCGCGGCCTCCGGATCGAGGGCCGGACGCGACCCGGTTGTCGCGGTCTGCCTGCCGCGGGAAGGCAAGGTGGGTGTTGCCGTCGGTGGCGGATCAGGCGGCGAACCGACACCTGTCGCCGTCAGCCGTAGACGAGCTTCGGCAGCCAGGTCACGAGCGAGGGAATGAAGACCATGGACAGGACGACGGCGAGCTGGATGGCGACGAAGGGTATGATGCCGGTATAGACGTCGCGCGTGGTGATCTCGGGCGGTGCGGCGCCCTTCAGATAGAACAGCGAGAAGCCGACCGGAGGCGTGATGAAAGACGTCTGAAGCGCCACCGCGAAGACGATGACGAACCAGATCGGGTCGAACCCGAGTTCGATGATGACCGGTCCCAGCAGGGGCAGGAAGATCAGCGTGATCTCGAGCCAGTCGAGAAAGAAGCCGGCCAGAAACGCGAAGAACAGCACCGTGAGGACGATGCCGGTGGGGCCGAACGGTATCGCGGTGAGCGCGCGCTCGATCAGCTGGTCGCCGCCGAGACCGCGCATCACGAGCGCGAAGGCCGTCGCGCCGATGAATATCCCGAAGATGAAGGCGGTCGTGAGCGTGGTGCGCACGGCGACCTTCCACAACACTCTGAGAGACAGTCGCCGATTGAAGAGCGCCAGAAGCGTCGCACCGAAAGCGCCGATGCCGGAGGCTTCCGTCGGCGTCGCGATGCCGAGAAAGATCGACCCGAGCACCGCGAGGATGAGGCCGATGGGGGGCAGGACGGCGATGAACGTGTCGATGACCAGCCTGCCGGAGAACGGAACGACGTTTCGCGGCTTCGGCGCGAGGCCCGGCTTCAGAGCGACGGCGACGATGACGTAGAGCAGGTAGCCGAAACCGAGGACCAGACCGGGAACGATGGCCCCCATGAAGAGTTCGCCCACCGACAGCGAAAGCTGGTCGGCCATGATGATGAGCATGATCGAGGGCGGGATGAGAATACCGAGCGTGCCCGAGGCGGCCACGACTCCGGCCGCGAGACGCCTGTCATAGCCGGCCTCGAGCATGATCGGCAGCGAGATCGTGGCGAGCAGGACGACCGAGGCCCCGACGATCCCGGTCGAAGCGGCCAGCAGGATGCCGATCAGCACCACGGCCATCGCGAGCCCGCCACCGACACGCCCGAGGGTTTCGGAGAACGACCGCATCAGCTTTTCGGCGAGGCCCGACTGGTCGAGCATGAGACCCATGAAGACGAACATGGGCAAGGCGACGAGAACCGCGTTCTCCATCGTCGCGTATATTCGCTGAACGATGATGCGGTAGTCCCGCCAGCTGTCGAAGAACAGCGTGTCGATCTCCAACCGCACGTTGAGCTGCAGCGTCAGAATGGCGACGAGCAGTGACGTGCCGGCCAGAGACCATGCCACCGGCACGCCGGTCAGCAAGAGGCTGATGAACATCAGCAGCATCAGAATCACGAGTAGTTCGTTCGCGGCTAGGCCGAGCATTGTCCCTGTCCCCTGTCCCTAAATTCCGCCGCTCACCGCGTCGCGCGCAGGAATGCGACCATGCGCGCCGTTCTCGCCAGCGCCGCGAGGATCAACAGCCCCATGGCGAGCGGGATGACCGACTTGAGTATCCAGCGGTAGGGAAGCCCACCGGGAGACCGGGACCGCTCGTTCAGCCGTATCGCGAATTCGATGAAGTCGATCGAATCGTAAAGAATGACGCCCGCGAACGGGATCACCAGAATGATCATCACGGCGATTTCTATCCAGGCCCGGCGGCGTTTGCTCCAGCGCTCGGCCAGGACATCGACCCGGACATGCTGGTCGTGGACGAGCGTGTAGGACAGCCCGACCATGAAACCGAAGGCGTAGAGGTGCCATTGCAGTTCCTCCAGCGCGACGATCGACCCCCCCAGGGCGTACCGCATGATCACATTGGCGAGGATGACGCCGACAAGGATGATCCAGGTCGCGTGGGCGAAGATCGCGATGAAGGTGACGACCGCGTCGAGCACGCGGGAAAACAGCGGGTTGGGGGCGGCCTCGTCCACGATCGCGTCGTGTTCGTCCTCGATCAAAACGGACATCAGCCGCCCCTCCCCATGTCATCTACCAGTCCGGACGAGCCTCACTCCGAGGGTTCGTCATCCCACGTCCAGTCCCGCGGCAAGTAGCCAAGCTCGTGCCAGGGCTGCACGTCCGCCTGGAACTCCTTCATCGCGGAGTAGACCTTGGCGAATTGCGCGTCGTTGGCGCTCTCGCGTTCCATGACCACTTCGGTTGCGTCGCGGAAGGCCTGAAGGACCTCCTCGGGAAGCTGCTGCGCGGTCACGCCCTTTTCCTGGAAGGAGGAGAGCACGGGACCCTGGAGCGCCTCGCCCCGCGCCATGGCGTAGAGCGTGCCGGCCATGCAGGTCGTCTCGATGAGCGACTGGGTCTGCATGCTGAGGTCGTTCCACACACCGGCGTTCACGTAGAGGAACTGCGACGTCGAGGGCTGGTGCCAGCCGGGCAGATGGTAGAACTTGGCGACCTGATCGAAGCCGAGTTGTTCGTCCACCGTGGGCAGGGAGAATTCGGTCGCGTCGAGCACACCGGTCTCGAGCGCCTGATAGAGCTCACCGCCGGGAAGGACGGTGACCGACATGCCCACTTCCTTCATGATCTCGCCGCCGACGCCCGCTGCGCGGAACTTCAGCCCTTCGAGCTGTTCGACGTTCTCGATCGGAAAGGTGAACCAGCCGGCGGCCTCGGGCGGTATGGTTCCGCAGAGGATCGGGTAGACATCGTATGGCTCGAAGGTCTCCCGCAGAAGCTCGTTGCCGCCACCCTGATACATCCACGCGGCGTAGCCGTGCGGCTCCAGCCCGAATGGGGTCGCGCCGAAGAGCGCCGAAGCGGGGACCTGCCCGCGCTCGTAGCCCATCCAGCTGTAGCCGGCCTCGATCTGGCCGGTCGCTGCGCTTTCGAAGACGGCGAGTGCGGGAATCATGGCGCCCGGCTCAACGACCTCGATCATGATCTTGCCGTCCGAGACATCGGCCAGCCGCTCGGCCACCCATGGCAGCGTGTCGCCAAGTGCCGTCAGCGAAGACGAGAAGCTGATCGGCACCGCCCAGCGGACCTCGTCGATTTCAGCGACAGCGGGAACGGTCGTCGCCCCGAGGGCCGTGGCGACGGCGGCACCGCTCAGAATCAGTCTGGAATTCTTCATTAATCAAGCCTCCCTGGTTGATGGCGGGAGTATAGGAACGAATCTTTCAATGAACAGCCCACGGACCTAAAAAGCTTTCGTCGCGGCTGCTTCCGTCGCGGCCGGCCTCCGGCGCAGAAGTCTCCGATTGTATTGGGTGAAAGAAGACTGCATGATCTCTCCACACGGAGGGCGACGCAATGCTGCTGACATTGGTTGATAGCAACACTTACAGCTACAACGACCCATCGCACAGCATCATCGCCGAGAAGGAAAGCGATCACGTGCCGTTGAACGGTGACCTGATCAAGAGCGGACACAGCCTGAGTTCTTTCGACGTGTTTCGGGTGGAGGGCCGTGTGTTCCGCTCAAAGCCCTCGAAAAACGGAATCAAGGGCGGGTTCGACCAGGTCTATCTTCTCGTCTCGAAGCTGGAGACGAGCTGAGGCGAGCCACGCCTTTTCGAAGACCTGCAACGAGACATGCGGCGCCGACGAAGCCGGCAATCGTTTTTTGTACTGCGAGTTCCCCGCGATCTGATGAATGACTGTCGTGTCGGTGCCTGCCGGCGCAACTGGCCATCGGGAGGCCATCGCTCCGGCGAGAGACCTTCCCCGGGTCCGAACTGCCTGCATGACGAGACGTTCCGGCGCGGTCGGCAGGGTTCCGAAATCCCCGCCCGCCTGAAACC
>Ga0209931_1001396_pt1 | contig 13226 bp, 14 predicted proteins | sample SalPonR1_B_D1_MG_FD_185697 | JGI IMG/M metagenome (GOLD analysis project Ga0209931, IMG submission 185697) | Salt pond soil microbial communities from South San Francisco under conditions of wetland restoration - Salt Pond MetaG R1_B_D1_MG... ...
AGATTGAATTGTCGCCGCTCTGACGGGCGATTCTTGCAATTAAAAGTGTCGGAGACCGAGTGACCGCTATTTGCAGTAGCAGCCGTCTAAACGGCTGCTTTGGGGAAGTTGTGAGGGTCTGCAATCCGCAGCCATTAGCGGACACCCGGCTCCGCTCTCCAGTCGATCCAACTCACTCTCACAGAGTAGATCCAGCAAGTCGTCAATCGACGGTGCTGTTGATTCGGGAATGGAAACAGGATCCAGTCCGGCGTCGTCCAGATCACGATAGAACCGCTCCGCTAATCGGTCGACGATAGCCTGTTGTCGATCACTACGAGGCAGAAGGTCAGCTATGAGTGTGCCTAGAGGGCCACTCTTGAGCGCAGGTGCCACTTCAAAAGCCAACATGCCGTAGAGGTTCGCTGGCATAAGAGCTATCTTTTCCTGCTCCGATAAGCTGTCGTGCTCTGCTGCGTCGATCCACCCGAGTTCCACCGCGCCGCCCCTCTCGAAAGACAGCAAGTCCCCTACTCGATGAAGAGCCATCACGCGTCCGTGCAAAGCTGCTTTGTAATATCATTCTCTCGCTCTTGCCATGTGAGCAAGAAACTTCTCTGAGAACGGCCGATCCGACTTATAGAATATCAGTTCCGGGTCTTCGAGCAGCAGGTAAGGGACGGCTTTCTCCTCAGGCCATTCTCTCGCCCGCATGACTGCCATGGCCCCGAGTACGACCATGGCCCCTGAATCGCCCTGGGCCGCGAAGTCGAGCAGCTCTTGCTCAGTAAGGCCACGATAGGATGCGATGGACGATCCGGATCCGCTTACAGCGTCGAACCGATACGAGTCCCGGACGAGTATAGGGTGTCTTTCAAGCTGCTCTACCGTCAGGCAGGGCTGTGCACTGTCGCCAGCAGATCCGGGTTGGCTTCTGGAATCCGCTTCAGGTTCCAGGTCCCCTCTGCGGTCACCATACTCAGAACTCGTATCGGCCAAGGTAGATACGCGCGAACCGTAGTCGTGATCTGTGGCGAACTGAGAGCCCATTAAGAGGATGCCCGTGACGGCAACAAGCAGTACCGCAGTCATCCATGTCAATCGCGAAGTTCGACCCACAGCTGTTCTCTTTGACTAGATCCTGCTGGATTGCGCGAATTCCTTCTGGGAGCTTTCAGATGCTCTCTGGGCCCGTTCACCGAGAGTCTTACAACTTCATGGGCAACGACTGAGATCACGAGCCCGGCTACTACAGCCCAGACCCAGCAGAGAAGATGCCACCTTCTTTTTCTCGTTTCGTGCTCTTCCTGTCGGTCTCGGCGATGAGGGGAATCCTATCTCAGAGCATCCCTAGGGTCGCTGTGCCACCACCAGCCGTCTGTAGGGTCTTCTCAGCGCGCTAAGCAACCCTTGGATTAGACTTGATAGCGTCAGTGAAAAACGCAATCCCTAGGACGACCCCGGTGCTCAATGTTCCTAGATAAGAGAAGAATGACACAACACCATGTTCGACTGTGGGACCCAGGAAAGGAGAGATAATCAATAGAACGCCCCATGAAATGACGAACAGACTTCTCCCCCATTCTCGAAATACAAAGAGGCCAATAGACCCGATGAAGATCGCCACTATCGATAGTAGTCCGAAAATGATGACAACAGGTTGCCACTGAGATAAGTCTTGCTCCATATCCCAGGCGATGTATTGCTGAAGGTGGGACGGGAGATCAGACTCCAGCGGGTATGAGATAAGTAGCCCGATTGCTTGGGAAAGCCAAAAGACGACTATTGCAATCCGAAGGGCTTTTCGTGAGTTCAATTGTGCGACCTCATCAATATCTCAGCTGGCACTTGTGCGTAAGATCCGCGTTTAACTTTCCATCCAGAGCGCCGTGCTCCGGACAATGTATGGCCCGAACCGATAACGAGAATCCTAGTTCAGAGCGCAGCTAGCTTAGCCTTGCGGCCTGGAGCCGCCCCGCCACCGGACGTCAATGGGCCGAGCTCGAGGCGCCGGTTCCAGTAGCGGTCACTCCCTAACCTGGACTCCCGCGGCCGACGCAACGTTTGCTGCACATGGGAGTAGCGCTTGTCGAGTTGCATCCTTGTCCCATCTGTCACCGATTTCCTGCAATTCCGGTGACACAGCAAGATCCTTCATAGAATCCAAGATTGGTACTATGGGTTGCTGTTGCTTCTCAGCCTGATCCACCAATACGTCAACGATACAAACCGCGTAGGTTTCGAACGTTCGCGTCGCGATTCTTTCAGCGTCTTGCTCCGCCAAACCGCGCCCAACGAGGTGCTTCGCCAACTTCTTACCCAGCGTCGCACTCAGGCTTCTTCCAAGGTCTTCTTTCGCCTGGGCGATCTGTTCCGGAGAGGCGCTGAATTCATCGTTCGCAGAGACTGGATTCAACGCGAAGCACAGAAAAACTAGTAGGAACAGTCTTGCCAACGTGTAACGGATCACGCGTTAACCTCCTGAATGTGAGCCTCTTGAGCGGCTGCAGCTAACCGTAGGCCGAGAACCTGCCTCGGGAAGCGTGTATTGCGAAATTCGGCCATGGAGGGAGTTACGCAAGCCACCGGCGCTTCGTCAGTCTTGGCAGCCAGTCGCCGGTCAGTGCGAAGAAGAGCAAGTAAACACCCAGCATCATGCAAAGGGCTGCCAGAATACCCCCCACCATAACGGGCATTTGGTCGAGGGGCGCCTCGAACCAGTCGGGCCACCTGAAGGCCAGCGTAACGACGGCCATACCGCAAGCGCCGCTCAAAAACCTCAGGCTACCCGCGATGTAGCGTGGCGGAGCGAGAGCGACGTGGGAAGATACGGCTTGTGTCTTGCGCTCAGGAGGCGACGCAGCCTCACGATACACGAGCGCGCCTACGACCCAGCCTACGAAAGCGCCAATCAACATGGCCTTTATCGGAGCGTCGACGAACGCCAGCGACATATACATTGAGTAGGCGGCGAAGACGGCGGATGCGATGGGAGACACGAGCCTTCGCCGTAGCCTGCCTCGTGCGTCACGTCTCTCCTCACGTTCTTTGTGGGCACATTCCAAGATATCCTCGGATGCTCGCTCCGCCTGTTCTGGGGATACCACCATCTTTCTCCCTTGCTCGGGCGCCGATTGGCCCGTACTACCGGCGAGCCGCCTGTTCCTTCGTCTACCCAGGGTGCGGACGTTTGCCCTCATCATGCTGCTGTCCGAACAGGATTGTGCTGACGAGAACTACCTCAAACAGCAGGATAGCGAGGTAGATTGCCTGCTTCGAACCCCCTTCTGTCAGCCACTCATATCCAAAGTAAGCAGCTACGAGGACCAGAAAGAACAGCAGGAAGATACTCTGCTTTCGGTGCTGCCTAATTTCTTTATGAAAACGGCCGTTCAGGATGAAATAGAACTGAACAGCCAATACGGCAAGAACAGCAAAGGAGAACGTACTGAACGTCATATTTCTGCTCCCTTACTGACTCAAAAGCACTTCGTCGCTTGCCGCCGAAGATACGGCGGTTGTCAATCTACAGATATGCGCAACGCCAAGAGATCTTGTCTCGGTATTTTGATCATCTCAGCGCTCTTCATTGTTCGTTTTCAGAAAGTTATCAATGTATATGGGAAAAGTAAACCGGATGTAGCATTTCCTAACCGCAGTCATGTAGAGTCGATCGGGATCAAAGGTACGGGCCATAGCTTGGGCGTGAGCGTCTCGGCCCTGCGTTGACTACGCGATGGCCGGTCATGTGCGGAAGAGTCCCTGAGGGTCTCGAGCTACTGGCCCAAGAAGAGAGGTTCGTGTCGCTTCAAGCGGCTCGCATTAGATACCGCTTGATGCGTTGTCTGGTCGTCTGCTTCTCGCCAGAAGCGGACCGCCAGCGTTGCTAAGCTGGCACCGGAGGGGCTAGAGCACTGAGACGTCGTTGCGCATCGTCGGCCAGACCCTGAGTCAACTCTGCCGCGCTCGTTTCGTGTGCCAGTGCTGCCCCTTGACCGGCCCACAACGCCGAGAAATCACCACTCGCGTTCATTTCCGCTTTCGCTTTTAGAGGCGCAAGTGCAGCGCCAGCCGCCGGGAAATTCGGGACTATTTCTGACATAGGCCCCAGCTCACGAACGACTCGATTGATAATCCCCCGTGCCGGTCTTCCAGAGAAAACGTTAGTCAGAGCAGTCATATCGTCGCGGGCACGACGAAGTGCTCTGCGATGCACGTCTGTTATCAGGGACTCCTTGGTCAACAGGTAGGCCGTACCGATCTGCACTCCCGACGCACCGAGAGCAAACGCCGCGGCGATTCCACGGCCATCGCTGATGCCCCCCGCAGCAATAACCGGCACCGAAACCGCGTCTAATACTTGTGGCACGAGAGCAAAGGTCCCAACCTGCGCCGCGATGTCCTTCGCCAGGAACATGGCACGATGACCTCCTGCTTCACAGCCTTGGGCGATGATCGCATCGCAGCCATGATCCTCCAGCCACCGCGCTTCCTCTACAGTGGTAGCCGAACTGATGATGACGGCACCACACGCCTTAACGCGGCCGATCAGCGAGCTTTCCGGCAGGCCAAAATGAAAACTGACCACCTCCGGCTTTGTCTCCTCGACCACCTCGCACATCGCTGCATCGAAAGGCGCACGACTGGTTGAACGTGCAGAATCCGAAATCTCGATATGCAATTCTTCGTAGTATCGAGCTAGCCGTTCCCGCCAGATTCTATCCCGACCCGGATCGGGTGCGGGTGACGCGTGACAGAAGAAATTTGTGCTCACAGGCTTCGAAGTCAGATTGCGGACCGCAGCGATCGCGGCCCGTACTTCCGACTGTTGAAACATTGCACAGGGTAAGGAGCCCAGGCCACCAGCATTACTTACGGCCACCGCCATTTCGGCACCTGAAGCTCCTGCCATTGGTGACTGGATGATGGGCAAATCGACATTGAGCAAGTCGGTCAGTTCGCTGTTCGGCCACACGGCTTTCGCTCCAGACGGAGTCGGTACAGAGTGCCAGATTCGGCAGGCAATATCCGCTTCGGGTTGACTCCGGAAATCATACCTCACAGCAGCGGAATGGTCGCCTTCGACTTAGACCGGTCTGGTTCGGTGTCTTCCGCTCGTATCGAAGTGAGTACCGTATCGGGTGGACGGTGGCAGAATCTATCTCTGTCTTCGGATTTTCATCATACGCACGAAACCGGGCCTGAAGTCTTATGCGATCATTACAAAAATATGACTATCAAATCCGATAACTTCATCCGCAACTCACGTTGGTCGGCCGCCAACTACCTACGCGCAGGCACCCTCGCCATGCTCGCTATCTTTGGGCTCGCTGGTTGTGTTCACTCTGTCTCAACACCCGCATCGACTGATCTGGTTAGGTGGACGGTCAATGCGGATGATCCGCTAAGATCTTCCTCCACCATAGACTGGACGCATATGACGAACACGCAAGAACAAAGAGACGAAGCTCGGTCAGCTCTTATCTTTGAGTACGGTAGCGAGGTAGCTCAGTACTTGGGAGGCTTGGAAATACCTGTCGTTTTTGGAGAGATCAATGGCCACTTTAAGGCTCAGTTCCTCGAGAGCGCCGCACGTTCCAATCGGATCGCAATTACCAGCGCAGGCGGTGACGTCCGAACGGCGATAGAGCTGGCTGAATACATCGTCGAAGCAGGGAACATTGAGCTAGTGGTTTTCGGTACTTGCAAGTCCGCTTGCGTCGAATATCTGCTACCCGCTGCATCGTCGGTTGTTCTTTTCGACTCCCCTTTTCTGGGTGTCCATGGCAACTTGTTATCAAAGAAGGGGCTTGCGCTGAGCGGAACGAGCGATCCGTGCCCGGATCCGTTGTCGCAACAAGAGCTAATTGGCGACCTGACGCGGTTAGCAAACAGGATGCGAGGCATTTACGAACAGACAGGCCACCGTGAAAGCTTCTGGAAGTCTCAGGAAGAGAAACTCGGGACACCCGATTTTTCCTTTATTCAGAAGAGTAACGATGTGTGTTCGATTGGTCTCGAGTTCGACTATGAATGGTGGTTTCCCACGTCAGAGCAGTTCTCTGAACTACTTGGACTTGAACTGAAAGGAAGCCTTTGTTCGGACAATCAACACTGTTATCGCAATAAAATGGCACTGTACGAAGACGAGGGCAGCGAAGTTATCGTTGGGTCAACCGATTTTGTGGTGACAAAATGAAGACTCCCAGAGCCGCCTGGATCTCTAGTGCCACTCGAGGGCGACGTACACCAGGCGGCTGCACCGCGCCAATCACGAAGTGGCTCCATCTTCCAACGAAATCTGGGTCTTGCTTTCCAGGGATTAGGAAAACGCCCATTATCAGCTGGAAGTCTACGAGCCGGGGTGTCGCCGCACTGCGCGAACGACTGCAATGGGCCGGTCTCGGAAATCATACCTCAGAGCATCGGAATGGTCGCTTTGCGGGCAGGAGCAGCCGTTCAACTACTCGGAATCTGGCAGGCGATAACCTTGTTCGAGTAGTCCCTGAATCTCACAAGTCTTGAGTGCCTTATCGTTCCTCCGCTCCCATTCGTCCCAAGTTATTTCACCTTCGTCGCGGGCTCTTGTTGCCTCAGGATCGGGGTCCTCTGGCCACCAGCCGTACCGAATCCACAAGTTCTGATCAACCGTCACTTTGCACCACCCGCAGTCGATCTTCTGGAACGCGTCGATACACTCCTTGAGGTCATCGTCGGAATGCGCCGAATCATGAAAAATTTGGATGACGTATCGTGGGTCATCGATGCCAGAGAAGAAGGGAATGATTAGCTCAACTTGGCCGCCGGAGCGCTTGGACACGCCCCATACGCCTGCCGCCCTCAGCAACCCTGCAAAGTGCTCCCCTCTCGGATTTTCAACAGGTTTCCATAGCCCATCGATAAGCCTCTCGCTATCAGTTGCATCGACCAGCTCAACGCCTTCCCGGCTGCAGCGGCTGCAGCTAATTCGCCCAAAGTCTGACTCTTGAAATTCTGAAACAAGTGCTTCTATCTGGCCTTTGTGGTCGTTAACGTGTGTGGTTAGGTCGTCACTGTGAGGTGGCCACTCACTGCATCCGGTCATCCCGGATGCGGTCAGCAACGCAGCTAGTGATCTAAGGAATCCGCTCAACGTTTGCTCTAATTTGCGTGCAGACCTGGCGAAACCGCGATTGTCTGGAACGGGTCGATAGCGCCCAGTATATCGAATTGGCGAACTCCGTCTGCCCTGCTGCTCAAAGCGGCCACGTCATCTGCACTTGCACTCCGTCGTCTAAGATCCACTACGCAGGTGACACTAATCGGATACCACCCATCAATCCGGAGAACAGATAATGAGAATCGCGATTTCCTTGGGAACGCTCCTGATCTTCGCCGCAGTTGCCAACGCAGCTGATCTGCCGGAAGGCTGGTACAAGATCGGGGACGCCGGCATGAAGAGCTATTCGGTCGAGGTCGTTTCTTCCGCCGGCCTGCAGGGGCCGGCGCTGAGAGTCCGGAAACTGGAGGATGATTCCGGGACGTTCGGCGGTGTGGGTCAGATGATCTCCGCAGACGAGTATGCCGGGAAGACGGTTAAGCTCTCCGGCTATCTGAAGACGGTCGATATCCAGGAGGGCTACGGAGGCCTTTGGTTTCGGGTCGACAAGGGCAAGGATGTGCTGGTTCTTGACAACATGAACGATCGCGGCGTGACCGGAACAACGGACTGGAAGCGATACGACACGATCGTCCGGGTGGATGAGAACGCCACCCGAATCCTGTTCGGAGCCTTAATGTCCGGTACTGGCGAGATGTATGCAGATTCGTTCAGCCTGGAGATCGTCCCTGACGAGACTCCCACTACCGCGGAATCGCTGCCAAGAAAGCCCCGAAACCTCGATTTCTGAGTGCCGTCTACTAGCGGCAACGTGGAGCGGGCTCTGCTAGCCGCCGCCAAGGCCGGAGACGAGGCGGCAGTGGAAGAACTGTTTTCGAGGCACCAGGATGATGTGTATCGCTTCGCGAGGCGCCTCACATGGCCCGACGCCAATCTAGCGGAGGATATATCGCAGCAGGCGATGCTTGTCGCGCTCGAGAAGTTGGGGACATTCCGCGAACACTCTTCCTTTCGAACGTGGCTTCTGGGGATTGTAGTCAACGTCAGCCGAAATCGGCAGCGGAGCGAGCGGAAGCGGCATGCCCGAGAGGCTGCGAGTGCTCATGACATGGACAGCATCGCGGGTCAGGCCGATGCATTGGCAGAAGCAGAGCAATTGGGCCAGATCATTGAGACGGCATTCAGCCGGCTACCCGCGGGTCAACAGGAAGCCCTGTACCTTCGGGAGATCTCCGGCCTCACGTATGATGAAATCGCTGTGGCGCTTGGGATTTCGGTCAATGCGGTCAAAAATCGTATCCACAACGGTCGCCGCACCATGCAAGGGCTGATCTCGGGGTCGCTGGGCGGCAGCTACGGTGTATCGACGGATGAGTAGACAATTAGGCGCAGACGACACCGATTGGGAGGCGTTGGCAGCCCGTTGGAGAGCACTGGAGGAGGAGACTTCGGCGCCGCCAGAGCTCTCCTCGCGCGTGCTCGCTGCGGCACGTTCGCGACGCCGTCGGCGCAGGCTCGTGATTGCGGGGTCTTTGGCTGCAGCGATTGGTCTCGTAGCGATCCTTGTGTCAATGCCATCCGGGGAGGAGGGACAGGCGCCGGATTACGCGCACGCAATAGCACTGGGTCCGCCAGACCTCTGCCGGGAGATCGACAGCTGCATCACGGCTGAATCACGGCTGGCCTATTTGACCCCGGTTGACGAGTACGTCCCCCGACAGTGATCTGATGACCGCCGGTCGCTAGCGCAAACTTGCCGGCCAGCTGCCTGCGTAAGCTCCCCGACCGAGCGACAGGTAGAAACTGGAGTTTTCTGGCAGGATGCACCGTCAGGAGACTTAGCATGAAACGATCCCGATTCACCGAGACGCAGATTGCCTCGATCCTGGAGGAGGCCGATGCTGGTATGGCGGTGAAGAAGATCTGCCGCAAGCACGGCATCTCGGACGCCACGTATTACAACTGGAAGTCGAAGTACGGCCGCATGAATGTGCCCGGGGCAAAGCGGCTGCGCCAGCTCGAGCAGAAGAAAGCACGGCTGAAGTCGGCTCAATAGTTCAAGGAGCGTAGTCGCTTTTCAAGTCCTCAGGCGACTGGTAGATTGGGAACAAGGACGATATTCGATGCGGCGACTTGCGCTCGATGGATGCCGATTGCTGTCGCATCGTCGTTGGCAGCGGCGTGCTCCGGAATTGCCTCTGGCTACTCGGACGACGGCGCGCGCAAGAGCTCGACCGTTAGCACTAAAGGCCTAATCGATCACTCGGAATCTGATCGGAATGCGCAGGACGCGACTAGAGATACGCGCTTACATCAGGCGGTTCTTCGAGGGGACACTGAGACAGTGAGCCGACTGCTCACGGAGGGCGCGAATCCCAACGCGACCGATAAACAGGGCGCATCACCCGCTTTTCTCGCTTTGCAACGGAATGATAACCGTACACTAGCGCTGCTATTGCAGTACGGCGCTGATCCCAATTTCACCAATAGGACTGCCGGAGGGCACGTCAAAGTCTATTCGCCAGGTGTACGTTGGACGAACTTGGATGAGCAGCCATTGAATTGTCCTACCCAGCCGTTAGAGGGCGGACTCTTCCAGTTCTATGAGGGTAAATCGTTGCTGGAGTTGGCAATCTCCAACGTGAGCATTTCTCAAGTTGATACATTGATTGCCGCAGGGGCCAATCTGGATGCAGAGGACTGCTACGGAAACACGCCCCTGCGTACTGCGATAGTGCTTGGTCGCTTCGAGATAGCAAACCGGCTTCTCGAGGCGGGCGCGGATCCCACAATTACGAACAGATGGGCCGCATCACTGCTTGAGACCGCTGAATCTCGCGGCATCGGAGATCCCGCCTGGAAAGCCACCGTAATCATGAAACTCAAGCAATTTCTTTCCGAATCCCACAAGGATGAATAAGAGCAACCTGGGCAGTTGAGCAGCCACGGTATCCGTGCACAGCCACCGTCGATCGCAAGACTCGAGATTCGACTGCAACGCTGACCAGCCTACTTGACAGCAAGCGGCCGCTAATAGAAAAGGCTGCTGCCAAATAGAGGCGTCCAGTTCTCACCCCTTCAAGCCTCTTGAGCTACGTAGAATGCAGTACCCGATCTGGCTGTTTCATCGGGGCCCATTTATTCGCGATTTGATTGTCAATGCCGGCATTCTGTTCGTGAGTTATTCGTCTTGTTCGAGAGTTAATTGTCGAAGTTAACGGTGCCGATTTCCGACACTTTTAATTGCAAGAAATCACGTTCTCCGACGCTTTTAATCGCAAACTCTTGACAGCATTCCTCATTAAAACATGGAGTTATCGGAGACTTCCGACGCTTTTAAATGCTATCCGACACTTTTAATTGCCAGAAACCAAGCAGAACCAGCCCCACGGTTTACTCCACCGTCACCGACTTCGCCAGATTCCTCGGCTGATCCACATCCGTCCCCTTCAGCACGGCGACGTGATAGGCCAGCAACTGCAGCGGCACGGTATAGACGATAGGCGCAATCAACCGATCGGCGTGCGGCATGTCGATGACCTTGATGCCCTCTTCGCTCCTGATGCCGCTCTCCTTGTCGGCGAACACGTAGAGCTGCCCGCCGCGGGCGCGCACCACCTGCATGTTGGACTTGAGCTTGTCCAGCAGCTCGTTGTTGGGCGCGACAACCACCACCGGCATGTCCTCGTCGATGAGCGCCAGCGGACCATGCTTCAGTTCGCCCGCCGCGTACGCCTCGGCGTGGATGTAGGAGATCTCCTTCAGCTTCAGCGCGCCCTCCATGGCCACCGGCCACATGGGGCCGCGGCCGAGGAACAGCGTGTGGTGCTTCTCGGAGAAGTCCTCGGCGAGGAGCTTCAGCTCGTCGTTCATGCCCAGGGCCTCTTCCACCGCCGCCGCCGTATGCACGACGTCGGGCACGAGTTCGGCTTCCTTCTCAGCGCTCATGCCGCGCTGGCGGGCCAGGATGAGGGTGACCAGCAGCATGGAGAGCAGCTGGGTGGTGAAGGCCTTGGTGCTGGCCACGCCGATCTCGGGGCCGGCCTGGGTCATCATGGTGAGGTCGGATTCACGCACCATGGAGCTGTGGGCGCTGTTGCAGATGGTGAGGCTGCCGACGTAGCCGGACTGCTTGGCGATGCGCAGCGCCTCCAGGGTGTCGGCGGTCTCGCCGGATTGTGACAGCGTCAGGAACAGGGTGTTGGGCGGCACGGCCACCTGGCGGTAGCGGTATTCGCTGGCGATCTCCACCTGGCAGGTGACACCGGCGAGCGACTCCAGCCAGTACTTGCCGACGCAACCGGCGTGGTAGCTGGTGCCGCAGGCGATGATGTGTATGTGCTCGACGCCGGCGAGCATCGCGGCGGCCTGGGGGCCGAGGGAGTCGGGCACCACCTTGCCGCTCTCGATGCGGCCGTACAGGGTGTTGGCCAGCGCGCTCGGCTGCTCGAAGATCTCCTTCAGCATGAAGTGCCGGTAGGGGCCTTTCTCCGCCGCCTCGGTGCTCCACTGGGTCTCGTGTACCTGGCGCTCGACGGCGTTGCCGTCCACGTCGAAGATGTTGACGGCGTCGCGTTTGATCTCGGCGAGGTCGCCCTGCTCCAGGTAGATGAAGCGCTGCGTGACGGGCAGTAGCGCAGGCACACCGCTGGCCACGTAGTTCTCACCGATGCCGAGGCCGATGACGAGCGGGCTCGCCACGCGGCTGACCACGAAGCGGTCCGGGTCGGTGGCGTCGAACACCAGCAGGGCGAAGGCGCCGGTGAAGCGCGCGACGGAACGGCGCACGGCCTCGGGCAGGTCGCAGCCTTCCTTCAGGTGGTCGTGGACCAGGTGGGCGGCCACCTCGGTGTCGGTCTCGGAGAGGAACTCGTAACCCTTCGCCTCTAGTTCGGCCTTGATCTCCTGGTAGTTCTCGATGATGCCGTTGTGGATCACCGCCACCCGGTCGCCGGAGAGATGCGGATGGGCATTCGCCTCGGTGACGCCGCCGTGGGTCGCCCAACGGGTGTGGGCCACGCCGAGGCGGCCCTCCAGCGGGTCGGACTCGAGCTTGGCGTCCAGCTCGGCTACCTTGCCGACGGTGCGGCGCAGACCGATGTCGCCGTTCGGTTGCAGCACCGCCACGCCCGCGGAGTCGTAGCCGCGGTATTCCAGACGCCGCAGTCCCTCGATGAGGACCGGGACCACGTTGCGTTCAGCGATGGCGCCGACGATGCCGCACATATGCTTCTCCTTGCTGCAGCCGCGAGCCCGTCAGGGCTCTTTCTTCTGCGGCCGCTTCCAGTGTTCCAGTGTGATCTGCTTGTTCCGGGCCAGCGTCAGCTTGTCCGCCGGTGCGGGCTTGCTGATGGTGGAGCCCGCGCCGATGGTGGCGCCGGCGCCCACTTCCACCGGTGCGACGAGATTCACTCCCGAACCGATGAACGCGCCGTCGCCGATGACGGTGCGGTGCTTGTTGGCGCCGTCGTAGTTGCAGGTGATGGTGCCGGCACCCACGTTGACCTTGCGCCCGATGGTGGTGTCGCCGATGTAGGTGAGGTGGTTCACCTTGCTGCCCTCGCCGATCAGGCTCTTCTTCACCTCGACGAAATTGCCGGCCTTGGAGCCGTCGGCGAACTCGGCACCGGGACGCAGCCGCGCGAACGGGCCGATCTGGCAGCCGTTGCGTATCACGCTCTCCTCGATCACGGTGTGGGGATGAATCACGGAGTCCGCGCCGATGCGGCTGTCGCGCACCACCACGCCGGGGCCGATGTGCGCCCGGTCGCCCAGCACGACCTCGCCCTCGAAGACGGCGTTCACGTCGATGAACACGTCGCGGCCCACGGTGAGGGTGCCGCGGATGTCCACCCGCGCCGGGTCGGCCACGGTGGCACCGGCCGTCATGATCTCTTCCACCCGGCGGCGCTGCAGCGCCCGCTCGGCCTCGGCCAGCTGTCGCTTGTCGTTGATGCCCATGACCTCGGTCCAGGTATCGGCCTTCACGCCGTGGACGGGCACGCCGTCGGCCACGGCGCCGGCGATGATGTCGGTCAGGTAGTACTCGCCCTGGGCGTTGTCGGCGCTCAGGCCGGCGAGCCAGCCCGAGAGCCGCGCCGCCGGAGCAATGATGATCCCGCTGTTGATCTCGGCGATGTCGAGTTCC
>Ga0209931_1001401_pt1 | contig 13167 bp, 10 predicted proteins | sample SalPonR1_B_D1_MG_FD_185697 | JGI IMG/M metagenome (GOLD analysis project Ga0209931, IMG submission 185697) | Salt pond soil microbial communities from South San Francisco under conditions of wetland restoration - Salt Pond MetaG R1_B_D1_MG... ...
GGTCCGTTACCGTTGACTGCACCGTGCCAAGGATGTCGAACAGGCCAATGATCAGCACCAGGGTTGTATCCTTGAACAGCGAAATAAAGGTGTTAACGATGCCAGGAATAACCATTTTCAGCGCCTGCGGCAGGATGATCAGACCGGTTTTCTTCCAGTAGCCCAATCCCAGCGCATCAGCTGCTTCGTACTGCCCTCTCGGAATGGCCTGCAGGCCACCCCGGATAACCTCTGCCATATAGGCAGACTGCCAGAGCGTGATGCCAATCAGTGCACGCGACAGTTTCTCGAAATTCATTCCGTCCGGGAGAAACAGCGGCAGCATAACCGACGCCATAAAAAGTACCGTAATCAACGGAACCGCCCGCCATACCTCGATGAACACGACACAGAGACCACGGACAATGGGCATTTCGGACCGTCGGCCAAGCGCAAGCACGATGCCAATCGGCAGGGACGCGAGTATCCCGATATAGGCAAGAATGAGAGTCAGCATCAGGCCGCCCCACTTGGTACTTTCCACCACTTCCAGGCCAAAGGTTCCGCCAGGAATCAGGAAATAGCCAATGAGCGGCAGGCCGGTCAGACCAAAGATGCCGAACCACTTGCGCGCAGGAAAGCGCTCGATGAATTGCGGAACAAAGGCAACAGCGAGCAGCAAGAATATAAGGTTCACGCGCCATTGCAACTCGTCCGGGTAGAACCCGTAGATGAAGAAATTCAGCCGCTCATTAATGAACAGCCAACAGGCACCTCCACCATCACACTGACTGGGTTCGGTGCCACGAAAACTGGCATCAAAGAATAACCAGCTGAACAAGGGCCCGACGCTGGTCACAACCAGATAGCCAACAACCAGCGTGAGCAGACTGTTATACCAGCTCGAAAACAGATGCTGACGCATCCAGGCGACCGGCCCGATGCTTATTTTGGGTGGTCTCATCATTGACTCAGCCATCATCGCTCCTTAATCGCTACAGCCCGGTTATAGATATTCATCAACAGGGAGATTGACAGACTGATGGTGAGATACACCGCCATGGTAATTGCCACCACTTCCACTGCCTGACCGGTCTGGTTGAGGGTTGTGCCCATAAATACGGCGACAAGATCCGGATAACCAATCGCGGTCGCGAGCGAGGAGTTCTTGGCAAGGTTGAGGTATTGGCTGGTCAGCGGAGGAATAATCACTCGCATGGCCTGGGGAATAACAACCAGTCGCAGGGTCAAGCCGTTAGGCAGGCCCAATGCCTTGGCTGCCTCAGTCTGGCCCTTGCTGACCGAGACGATACCCGAGCGGACTATCTCGGCAATGAAGCTTGCCGTATAGAGCGACAGAGCAATCCACAGAGCGGCCAACTCGGGAATGATGGAAATCCCGCCACCAAAGTTAAAGCCTTTGAGCGCAGGCAAGTCCCACTCCAGTGGGCCCCCGGCCACAACATAAGCCAGTATCGGCAACACCACCAGAACGGCGACACTGACTTTAAAAACAGGAAAAATCTGACCGGTGGCCAACTGACGTTTCTTGGCCCACTTTTTCAATACAACGACACCGACAATCGCAGAGATGAGTGCGCCCCAGACCAGGCCAAAACCGTCCTGAGTCAGCGGCTCGGGCACATAAAGCCCCCGGTTGTTCAGGAACAGGGCCCCGCCCACATCAATGCTCTGCCGTGGTGAGGGCAAGCTGCTCAAAACGGCGAAATACCAGAAGAAAATCTGCAGAAGCAACGGGATGTTCCGGATGATCTCGACGTAAACCAGTGCCACCTTTGCAACAAGCCAGTTGCTGGACAGTCGTGCTACACCGAGAATAAAGCCGATGATCGTTGCGGTAACGATACCCATCGCAGAAACCAATAATGTATTGGTAAGACCAACCCAGAAGGTCCGTCCATAAGTCATGGTGGCATCATAAGGCACCATTGACATGATGATGCCGAACCCGGCTGTTTCATCAAGGAATCCGAAGCCGGTGCTGATACCACGGCTTTCCATGTTAGAAAGCGTGTTGTCGACCAGTGTCCAGCCACCCCAGAAAACAAGGGCGATGACGACTGTCTGGAAGAAGATCGCGCGAATCCTCGGGTCGTACCAGGGTTTAGGACTCGCAGGTCTTGAATCTATCTTCTGTTTGTTCATGCATGTTCCCTGAAAGCTTGACCGCGAAGAAACAAATCACAGAAAACAACGGCCGGCCCGGCTGGGCCGAACCGGCCACTGCACGCTTTCAGGTCTTAGCGAACGGGTGGCGCATAAAGAACGCCGCCATCGGTCCACAGTGCGTTAACGCCGCGATCCAGCCCCAGCGGGGTGTCCGGACCAACGTTACGGTCGTACATTTCACCATAGTTACCGACCAGTTTGATTGCCTGGTAGCCAAAGTCATCCGGCAGACCAAGCTTGGCGCCCATGTCACCATCGGTACCCAGCAGGCGTGCGATGCCCGGGTTGTCAGATTTCAGCATTTCGTCTGCATTGGCGCTGGTCACGCCCATTTCTTCAGCGTTGATCTGCACTGACAACACCCATTTGACAATATTGAACCACTGGTCGTCGCCCTGACGGACAACCGGCCCAAGGGGCTCCTTGGAAATGGTATTGGGCAGAATCTTGGCTGAGTCCGGGTTGGACAGCTTTGATCGCAGAGCCGCCAGCTGTGAGCGATCTGAAGTCAGAACGTCGCAACGACCTGCCGAGAAGCCCTGAACGGTTTGCTCAGATGTATCAAATACAATCGGCTTGTACTCCATGCCTTTGGCACGGAAGTAGTCGGACAGGTTCAGTTCGGTGGTCGTACCAGACTGTATGCAGACAGTTGCACCGTCCAGCTGAGTGGCGTCATCCACGCCGATACCCTTGTTGATCAGGAAACCCTGACCGTCATAGTAGTTAACGCCGGCAAAGTTAAGACCCAGAGATGCATCGCGGGTCAGTGTCCAGGTGGTGTTCCGGGACAGCATGTCGATCTCACCGGACTGCAGTGCGGTGAAACGCTCCTTTGCGGTCAACGGAGTGAACTCAACCGCTTGTGCGTCACCGAAGATAGCAGCAGCAACGGCGCGGCAGGTATCGACGTCTATGCCGGTCCAGTTGCCCTTGTCATCCGGCTGGGAGAAGCCCGGCAGACCACTGGTAACGCCACACTGCAAATGTCCCTTTTCTTTAACGCTTTCAAGGGTAGTGGCTGCGCTGGTAAATGGCGCTGCAAGGACGCCGCACAGCAGCGCTGCACCGACGGCAATTGACTTGGTGTTGTTCATTATCTTGTCTCCGAAATCCATGAGTTTGAGAAACATCGAATCAATCAGCAAATTATGAGCCAACGATTTAACTTATTGTTTTTTAATTTCTTTTCTTTCTGAGCCGCATTCAGCGACACTTCCAGGCCACAAAATGGAGCGCCGAATGCCTTAATTCGGTGCGCACTGGTCTGTAGCTCACGAGTCGCCGAAAACGTCTTATTAGAAAGTAGAAGCCGAAAGTCGAATCAACCAGTTTTCTGGAACTTTTCTTTGCACTTGCTTGCGCTGACCCTGTTTCCCTCGGGGAACAGGGCTCTGTTATCCGGGTTCGCGATAACTATCCAGGCGATTAAGCCATCCCGGCAGCCAGCGCTCTTTTTCAATGGGCCTGTCGGCATTGTCAGCACGCCGCGCAAGCACCTGTGCGGCCGACTCACGAAACGCCACCAGTGCAGGTTTACCGGTGCCGTCAGCCATGGCCTGAAGCACCTGCAGCAACCCCCAGCCCTGGCCATTGTAGCGCTCGGTAACGGCGAGTCCTTCACCTTTGAAATTGACATAGTCGATCACCGCATAGATACCACCGGGGGTACTGACAAGGGCTTCCAGCCTGCGTGAAAGTGCTTCCCTGTCCGGCTCCGGGGCAGCTGCAATGACACGGCCCAGTGCTGCCCTTGCCCGCTGTACCAGAAATCCGGCCTGGAGGCCCCTGGTGGTATAAAGGAAGTGTCGCAATTCCTGTACAGCGCCGGTATCAGCGGCTGTAAGAAACGACTCCCGGTCTGCCCAGGGGGCATTGAATGGATGCAGTCCGGCGAGCCATTCCGGCAGCACCGCACCCTGATCAGACAGGTAGTCGATCATCGCCGGAAAACTCTCGACGAAAGGTCCATCGCTCTTCCCTGGATACCAGATGAAGTGACCGATACCGAGAGACGGAAATGCTTCGCCCTCGTTCCAGTGCACCAGACACGCTTCCCGCCCTGCGCATTCGTTACGGAAAACCTGATCGGCAATCCAGTCGAGTGACGCCTGATCAAGTGCCGCCCCCGCCGGTCCGAAGTCACGAGGACCCTGGCTGGAACTTTCCGAGCACCCGGCCAGAACCAGCATCAGTATTAGCAGGAGGGCGGGCTCAGAGCGCTGCATGTCGGCGCGAACCTCTCAGCCAGATAACGAACCCCGTCAGCCCTCGCAGCAGCCCCGTCAGAGGCACCAGCAGCCAGCTGAGGACGTAGAATGCGGGAACCAGTAACAGTGTCCAGCCGGCCACCTGCACGGCCAGGGGCGGAAACCCCAGTACCTCCGCAGCGGAGGCAAAAAAATCATTGATAACACTCGGGTGGGTGATCACCAGATAACCCATGCCAATCACGGCCGGCCATTTGGCGTAACGGGCACTGCCAAGCAGTAAACGCGCACTGCCGGACACCCTTGCCGCAAGTGCCGCCGAACGGGTAGAAACCTGGGCACCCCGGGCAGTTTTTGCGGCAGCACGCCCTGCCCGTAAAATTTTGACCGCACTGGCAAACACCAGAACATCCACCGAAGCCCAGCCAATATCACTCGCGGTTACCTCGCCATACATCCGGTAGCCTGATTCAAGCTGACGAATTCCGCCGGTAAAAAACTGGCTCAGCCCTTCGGTGATTCGCTCGGTCTGAATCCACTGGGTCTCTCCCCCCGGAGTCACCTGAAACTGCCCCAGAAAGTCGGCACCCTCACGGTCGATAAAATTTACCGCGTACCAGCCCCGCTCGGCAGGCGACAGCGAATCCGCCCCCGGCTGCGGAAGTTGCGGCTCGGTCGGGTGGCCACGGAGCCCGTTAAAATACTTGAGGGCCCTCTCATACTGCAGCCAGGCGGTGTTCATCCACTCCACAGTGCTGACAGGATTGTGCAGAAAATAATAGATCGGTGGCAGAGCATGCTCTCCATGGCGCCGGAGAACGCGCCGGAACTCAGGTTCGGAGGCATACAGGGGAAATATGGAGCGGGCCATCTCCGGATAGACCATCAGGGCTGCCTCGGCCTTCAGAAGAACCAGGGGATCATCTCCGAGATCAATCAATGCAGCCTGAAGCTCGACAGGTTCGTGCTTCAGCCCACTGAAGCCCGGCAATTTTTCCTGGGCCCGAATCGAAATCAGCTTGTGATCCACCGGCACCGGCGCTGACTGGTAGCTCACCAGACCAGCCACCAGCAGAGCCAACAGGAACATCCAGAACGCTTTCTTCAAAGCTCTCCTCCGGTCAGACCGCTGATGAAAAGAGGTTGATGACAGCAACACCCGCCACAATAAGTCCGATCCCGATCAACGCCGGCCCGTCCAGCTCCTGGCCTAAAAATACAAACCCGACAAGGGCAATCAGCGCCACTCCGGCGCCCGCCCAGACCGCATAAGCAATGCCTATCGGCAGAGTTCTAAGAGTAAGCGACAGGAAATAGAACGCAACTATATAGGATACGATAACGGTTACCGAAGGCCAGAGGCGGGTGAAGCCCTCCGCCTGTTTGAGAAAAGAGGTACCAAGAACCTCGGCAAGGATGGCGATGGCCAGATAGGCCCAGTGAATCATGATCAAACCTCTTCTGACACCGGGAACAAAAAAACCCCGGAGTGAATGCTCCGGGGTTTCGGGGATGGCGGACAGCAGTTCCTGTGAACTTTACTTCTCCACAAACGCCCGTTCAATCACATAGTGTCCCTGATGGCCCTGACGCGCTTCCTGAAAGCCCATGCTGTCAAGTATTGCACAGGTGTCCTTCAACATGGCAGGACTGCCGCACACCATGAAACGGTCATCCTCGAGGCTGAATTCCGGCAGACCCAGATCGCTGGTCAGCTTGCCGTTTTTCATGGCATCGGTCAGGCGACCGGTGGTATGGAATTCTTCACGGGTCACCGTCGGGTAATACTTGAGCTTGCCTTCAACCATTTCACCAAAAAATTCGTTGTTGGGCAGTTCCTCAATTTCAGTCTGGTACGCCAGTTCTGACCGGTATCTCACCCCGTGGGTCAAAATCACATTATCAAAAGTCTCGTAAATCTCGGGGTCCTTTATGATGCTGATAAATGGCGCCAGACCGGTACCGGTGCTGATCATCCACAGGTTCCTGCCCGGCAGCAGATTGTCCGCAATAAGGGTACCGGTCGGCTTGCGGCTGACCATGATTTCATCGCCCACTTCGATTTTCTGCAGTCGGGAGGTCAAAGGACCGTCCTGAACCTTGATCGAGAAGAACTCGAGTTCGTCCTCATAATTCGGGCTGGCGATGCTGTAGGCGCGCATCAGAGGCTTGCCGTCAGTCTCCAGGCCGATCATGGTGAAATGACCGTTCTTGAAACGGAACCCGGGATCCCGGGTCGTGGTGAAACTGAAGAGGGTGTCGTTCCAGTGTCGAACACTTGTTACACGCTCTTTATTGAGGTTGCTCATGATGCTGTCCGTATGGTTTCTGCAAAATGTGTTGCGACAAGTATATTGAAATTCGATTGAAGTAATAATAACCCGGGAGTAACCTATCGACAAAATGGGATATTTTCATAACCTTATTCGGAAATACCGATTATGAAGTTCAGTTTTCGCCAGCTTGAAGTATTTCTGGCCGCGGCTCACTACCAGAACATCACCAAAGCCGCCGAGTATCTGGCCATGTCCCAATCCGCCGCCAGCAGCGCCCTGAAAGAGCTGGAAACCCAGTTCGACATCCAGCTTTTTGACCGGGTCGGAAAGCGGCTCCAGCTTAATGAGCTGGGGCGTCTGTACCGGCCCAAAGCGGAGGCCCTTCTGGCCCAGTCCCGCGAGCTGGAGCAGGCTTTCAGCCAGCACAGTGAAGTCGGAGCCCTGAAAGTCGGTGCCACTCTCACTATCGGTAACTATCTGGCCGTGGGCGTTATGGCCCAATACATGAATACCCCTACTCACCCGAAGGTGTCCCTGGAGGTGGCCAACACCCGCACCATCGCCCAGCGGGTCAGTGACTTTGAGCTGGATATCGGCCTGATTGAGGGGGAATTACAGTCTTCTGAGCTGGAGGTCATCCCGTGGCGAGGCGATGAACTGGTGGCGTTCTGCTCGCCAGATCACCCCTTTGCCCAACGAAAAATGCTGACCGACAGAGATCTGCGCTCGGCCACATGGGTTATGAGAGAGCCGGGGTCAGGGACACGCCAGACCTTTGAGAGGGGCATGCACGGCCTGCTGCCAGACCTGGACATCCTGCTTGAACTGGAACATACAGAGGCAATCAAGCGAGCCGTGGAAGCCAACCTGGGCATCGGCTGCCTGTCACAGGTGTGCCTCGCGGACGCATTCCGACGGGGATCACTGGTGCCGCTGGCGGTACCTCAGCATCGGCAGTTCGACCGCCAGTTCTACTTCATTCTCCACCGGCAGAAATACCGAAGCGCGGGCATTGACCGATGGATGGAGCTCTGCCGGGAGCTGTAATCGCTGCCATGAAGCTGGCAGGCAGATACACTTTGATGAGCCACGGAAAACCCGGAATTGCACGGACAAAAAAAATCTTTTTATTGTTCTATTTTCCGTGTCTTCCGTGTTTTCCGTGGCAAATCTTCTTTCGCCTTTTTCAGTGGTCAGGGCAGCGGCCCACTATGAAAGCGGAACTCGGTATCGGGTTCGATGATCAACCGCTGTTCGATTTCCAGGAATACCCCCACCCGCTCGTCCACCGGGCCATCGTTTGCCTGTTCTGCCAGCTTCAGGTAATCGCGATAATGCCGTGCCTCGGATTTGAGTAGTCCGCGGTAGAAATCCGCCAGTTTGTTGTCAAGGTGTGGCGCCAGGGCGGCGAAGCGCTCACAGGATCGGGCCTCGATCACAGCTCCGACAATCAACATATCCACCAGCCTGCCGGGGTCCTCTGCCCTCACCGCTTTACGCAGACCCGCCGCATAACGGGCAGGCGCCAGATGGCCGTAAGTGACACCCCGTTCTTTCATGATCGCCAGCACCTGTTCGAAATGGCGCAACTCTTCACGGGCCAGGCGCGACATCCGGTTCAGCAGGTCAGGATTGTCGACGTAGCGATACATCAGGCTGAGCGCGGTAGAGGCTGCCTTTTTCTCGCAATGGGCATGATCAATCAGCATCAGATCCTGATTGGCCAGGGCATTTTCAATCCAGCGCCGGGGAGTTCGGCAGGGCAGAAAATCGTGGATGGCAGTCAGTGCGTCGGTCATGGCTCACAACAGGTCGATAATGCAGGTGCGACAGTGTACACGATCTGGCGGCCCTTCGACTTCTGTCCAGCTTAACTTTAGGTGGGGTTTCCTATAGTATACAGCGCCAACTTAACGCCTTTTCCACCATAAGACTTCCCGCCAGGCAACAATGCCGAGGGCGCGAACCTTTCCAACTGACGAGGGTCCATATCGTGTTAGAAGCCTACCGTGAACACGTTGCAGAACGCGAGGCTCTGGGCATCCCCCCGAAGCCTCTGAATGCCGAGCAGACCGCCGCACTGGTCGATCTCCTGAAAAACCCGCCGGCTGATGAAAAGGACACGCTGGTCTATCTGCTGGAAAACCGCATCCCGCCGGGTGTTGACGAAGCCGCCTATGTGAAAGCTGCCTTCCTGTCTGCCATTGTCAAAGGTGAAGCGACCTCCCCGCTGATCGACAAGAACAAGGCCGTGCAGCTGCTGGGCATGATGCAGGGTGGCTATAATATCGCCACTCTGGTTGACCTTCTGGACGACAGTGAACTGGCGGAACTGGCCGGCGAGGAACTCAAGCACACACTGCTGATGTTTGACGCCTTCAATGATGTCAAGGAAAAAATGGATGCCGGCAACACGGTCGCCAAATCCGTCATTGAATCCTGGGCCAACGCCGAGTGGTTCACCAACCGGAAAAAGGTTCCCGAAAGCACCACTATGGTGGTGTTCAAGGTTACCGGTGAAACCAACACCGACGATCTGTCTCCGGCACCGGATGCCTGGTCCCGCCCCGATATCCCGCTGCACGCCCGTGCGGCCTACAAAATGGAGCGTGATGGCCTGAAGCCGGACGAGCCCGGCGTAACCGGCCCCATGAGCCAGATTGACGAAATCAAATCCAGAGGCCTGCCGGTCGCTTTTGTCGGTGACGTTGTCGGCACCGGCTCTTCCCGTAAATCTGCCACCAACTCGGTACTGTGGTTCTTCGGCGAGGATGTTCCCGGCGTGCCCAACAAGCGTGCTGGTGGCATCTGTATCGGTAACAAGGTTGCCCCGATTTTCTTCAACACCATGGAAGACGCCGGCGCCCTGGTCTTCGAGGCGCCAGTTGACAATATGAACATGGGCGACGTGATTGAAGTCCGCCCTTATGATGGCAAGATCCTCAACGAAGCCGGAGAGACCATCTCCGAATTCGATTTCAAATCCGACGTCATCCTCGACGAAGTGCAGGCCGGCGGCCGCATCCCGCTGATCATTGGCCGTGGTCTTACCGCCAAGGCCCGCGCCGCACTGGGCATGGGCGCAACCGACCTGTTCCGGTTGCCGAATGATCCGGAAGAAGGTACCAGAGGCTTTACCCTGGGTCAGAAGATGGTCGGCAAGGCCTGTGGCCTGGAAGAAGGCCAGGGTGTTCGTCCCGGTACCTACTGCGAGCCGCACATGACTACCGTTGGCTCCCAGGACACCACCGGTCCGATGACCCGTGACGAACTGAAAGACCTGGCGTGTCTGGGCTTCCAGGCGGACCTGGTCATGCAGTCATTCTGCCACACCGCCGCTTACCCGAAGCCGGTGGACGTGGAAATGCAGCACACCATGCCGGACTTTATCCGCACTCGTGGTGGTGTTTCCCTGCGCCCCGGCGATGGCATCATCCATTCCTGGCTGAACCGTATGCTGCTGCCCGACACCGTCGGCACCGGTGGCGACTCCCACACCCGCTTCCCCATGGGCATTTCGTTCCCGGCCGGCTCCGGCCTGGTGGCCTTTGCCGCTGCCACCGGTGTTATGCCGCTGGATATGCCGGAATCTGTCCTGGTCCGCTTCAAGGGCGAAATGCAGCCAGGCATTACCCTGCGTGACCTGGTGCATGCTATCCCGCTGTATGGCATCAAGCAGGGCCTGCTGACCGTTGAAAAGAAAGGCAAGATCAACGAATTCTCGGGTCGCATCCTGGAAATCGAAGGCCTCGAACATCTCACCGTTGAGCAGGCGTTCGAACTGTCTGATGCTTCCGCAGAGCGTTCCGCAGCCGGCTGTACCATCAACCTGTCCGAAGAATCCGTGGCTGAATACCTGCGTTCCAACATCACCATGCTGCGCTGGATGATTGCCGAAGGTTACGGCGACCCGCGCACTCTGGAGCGCCGCGCCCAGCAGATGGAAGAGTGGATTGCTGATCCCAAGCTGATGCGTGCCGACAAAGACGCCGAGTATGCCCACGTGGTGGAAATCGATCTCGCCGAAATCAAGGAGCCGATCGTCTGCTGCCCGAACGACCCCGACGATGCCCGCACCCTGTCTGAAGTCGCTGGCGACAAGGTAGACGAAGTATTCATCGGATCCTGCATGACCAACATCGGTCATTTCCGTGCCGCTGGCAAGCTGCTGGCACAGAACAAGGAGCCGCTGAAGACCCGGCTGTGGATGTCACCGCCCACCAAGATGGACCAGGCCCAGTTGATGGAAGAAGGTTACTTCAACATCTACGGTACAGCCGGTGTACGCACCGAAATGCCGGGCTGCTCCCTGTGCATGGGTAACCAGGCCCGTGTTGCCGCCAAGAGCACCGTGCTGTCCACGTCCACCCGTAACTTCCCCAACCGTCTGGGCGACGGTGCCAACGTGTACCTGACCTCAGCGGAGCTGGCGGCCGTTGGTGCGGTACTGGGCAAACTCCCCTCCGCCGAGGAATACATGGAGTACGCCAAGGACCTGAACAGCATGTCGAAAGAGATCTACAAGTATCTCAACTTCGACCAGATGGAGAACTACACCAGCAAGGCGTCTGAAGCGAGCGTTGCTTAAGAACAGACCTTCTGCGTTCACCTGAATGAAAAGCCAGCCCGAGGGCTGGCTTTTTTGTTGCCCCGGGGCCGTGCCGGGCGCACAAAAAAAGGGGCTCCCGAAGGAGCCCCTGTCACTCATCAGAGCAGTGTTCCTGCTCCTGTTTACCGGGTGATATGCTGATACTCACCAGCGTCGGCAGTCACGTTGCTTACCAGCACAATCGCAATGAAGGCAAGAATGAAGCCGGGAATGATCTCGTAAACTCCCGGGCCACCCATGAACGAACCATTCCAGCCCAGTGAAATCCAGATTATGACTGTGGCAGCACCAACAACCATACCTGCGATAGCACCAGCGCCGTTGGTGCGCGGCCACATCAGCGACAGGATAATCAGCGGGCCGAATGCCGAACCAAAGCCTGCCCAGGCGTTACTGACCAGAGCCAGAACCTGCGAGTCCGGATCAGAGGCAATGATTACTGCAACAATGCCAACCAACACTACGCAGACCCGGCCTACGGTCACACATTCCTTGTCAGTTGCGTCCTTACGCAGGAACAGACGGTAGAAATCTTCGGTCAGTGAGGAAGACGACACCAGCAGCTGACTGGAAATGGTACTCATCACAGCGGCAAGCAGCGCAGCGTAGAGGAAACCGGTGATCAGCGGATGGAACAGCAGGTTAGACAGAACGATAAAGATGGTTTCCGGATCCGCGACATCCATACCGTTGCGGACCGCGTAAGCGCGGCCAAAGATGCCCAGAGAAACAGCACCAATCAGGGAGATCAGCATCCAGCTCATGCCGATGTTACGGGCAATAGGCACATCTTTCAGAGTACGAATCGCCATGAATCGTACGATGATATGGGGCTGACCGAAATAACCCAGGCCCCAGGTAACCGCAGACAACCAGCCGATAAAGGTCAGTCCCTCCGTCCAGGACAACAGGGTGGGATCAACTTCATTCAGGGTCTGTGACGCCTGAGCGTAACCGCCACCACCTTCGCCAAAGAGAACAACCGCCGGCATGATGACCAGTGCCAGCATCATTATGCAGCCCTGGACAAAGTCCGTCATGCTCACAGCCAGGAAGCCACCTACAACGGTGTAGATCAGAACCACGCCCAGAGTAATGGAAATACCTGCTGCATAGTCACTCAGGCCACCAAAATTGAAGATACCGGCAAAGGCGCTTTCAAAAAGCTTGCCGCCAGCAACCAGGCCGGATGCGGTGTAAACCGCGAAAAAAATCACGATAACGATAGCTGACACCGTGCGCAGAGACAGCGCCTGGGTCGGGAACCGGTTCGCAAGGAAGGACGGAATGGTAATGGCGTTGCCATAATGAACGGTCTGTTCACGAAGACGTGGTGCGACCAGCGTCCAGTTGAAGAACGCACCGACCAGGAGGCCAATACCGATCCAGGCCGAACCCAGGCCAGATACAAACATTGCCCCGGGCAGGCCCAGCAGCAACCAGCCACTCATGTCCGAAGCACCAGCCGACAGAGCTGCTACTTTTGGACTGAGAGATCGACCACCCAACATATAGTCTTCAGATGACGACGTCGATGTGCGCATGGCATAAACACCGATGGCGATCATGAGCGCAAAGTAACCAATAAGACTAATCCAAACACCAATAGCCATGAAATTCCTCCAGTACTATGGGCCGGAATCGATTCCGACCTGTTGGTACGCTCACCGCGCCATGGCCGGCGGTCGCACTCTTTGTTTTTCTTGACTCTTTTTCCGACTCCTGCACCAGGTTTCGGACCTCACTAAATTCAGCCCCACTGCTCAGTATTTACCTCCTTACTTTTCCAGTGTTATTTGACGGCATTCCCAGCGCCTTGAGTGCTTTAATCGTGTTCCATACCCGGAGACAACAAAACGCGTTGCCTCCCACTGCCGTTTGTCTTGTTCGCTATGTTCATTAT
>Ga0209931_1001414_pt1 | contig 13079 bp, 11 predicted proteins | sample SalPonR1_B_D1_MG_FD_185697 | JGI IMG/M metagenome (GOLD analysis project Ga0209931, IMG submission 185697) | Salt pond soil microbial communities from South San Francisco under conditions of wetland restoration - Salt Pond MetaG R1_B_D1_MG... ...
GCGGCGCGTTCCTGGTGCTTGCCGACACGCTGGCGCGCAACCTGTTCAGTCCGAGACAATTACCCGTAGGCGTACTCACTGCGTTGATCGGCGTGCCGCTGTTTTTGATTTTGCTGAATCGGACGGGAAACAGGAAATGAAAACCGGTTTAGGGTTTAGGGTTTAAGGGTTAAGGAAAGGCGGTGCGGGTTCTGGGAGGTTGCAGGCCGGGTGCATCGACGACTCCGAGCGACAAAGTGGTTTTCCCTAAACCTTAAACCCTAAACCTTAAACCCGAATATTCGAAACCCTAAAACCTAAAACAGAACCCACAATGCCACCAACCACACCAACGGCCGAAGACAGTACGCCGCTCCTCGAATGCCGGGATCTTCGCGTTTCCATCGGCGGGCAGCGGATTGTCGAGTCGCTCGATATGCGCGTCGCGGCGGGGCAATCTATCGGGATCCTGGGGCCCAACGGGGTGGGCAAGACCACGTTGCTGCTGGCGCTGGCGGGCGTTCGGGAAAAGGATTCTGGCGCCGTTTCACTGGACGGGCGGGACATGGCGGGGCTTTCCCGTCGCGAGATCGCGCGAGGCCTCGGCATGCTCACCCAGAACACGCGGTTCGCGTTCGACGCGAATGCGCTGGAGGTGGCGCTGAGCGGTCGGCACCCGCATATCGGGGCGCTGGGACGGGAATCGGCCGCCGACGTCGATGCGGCGCGGCGCGCCCTCGATGAAGCCGGGCTGACAGGCCTTGTGCACCGCTCCTGCCGCGAGCTTTCCGGCGGCGAGCAGCGCCGACTGGCCTTGGCCGTGGTGTTGGCCCAGGATCCGGAAGCGCTGCTGCTGGATGAGCCCACCAACCATCTTGACCCGGCCCGGCAGGTCGATATTCTCGACCGGCTGTGGCTGCGCGTCCACCAGCGTCGGCGCTGTCAGGTGATGGCGCTGCACGATGTCAACCTGGCGACCTGTTACTGCACCGATGTGCTGATGCTGTTCGGCGACGGTCGATGGGAATTCGGATCGACGGCGGAGATGCTCAATGCAGAGCGCTTGAGCCGGCTGTTCGGCTGCGAGATTCGCGCGATTTCCGATCAGCATCAGACGGTGTTCGCCGTGGCGGGCGCGCCGGCCCGCGCATAAGGACCCGACCAGCGTCGTGTCCCAATAGAGTTCTTGGGCTGTGTCACGGCCTGCCGAGAACGCCACTGGCCCCGGATCAGGTCCGGGGCGACATGCCAGGAGATTCCGCAATGTTGTCGTCCCGGACCTGATCCGGGACCCAGGGACTCTCTCCGGGAATTTTTCATCAGGGTGAGGAGATTACTGAGACACCACACTGGACATGTAACAAAAGCGGCGCTGCCTGAGCAGCGCCGCCGGTTTTTCCAGCCGACCCCATCAAACGATGAGGTCAAGCCTCTTCTTACGGTGCGTCGCGGTCGAGTCCGACCGTCCAGCCCTGCGTCCAATCGGTATCGGCGCTGCGAATGGCACCGGCGAAGTCGACATTGTCGAAGAACGAATCGGTGAACGGCACGTTGCCGATCATCAGTGCAGGGGATGCCGACGTCGGGGCATAGTTATCGAGCAGCGGGTCGGTGTCGAGATTGCCCGCCTGACCGAGGAACCAGTCCGAAACCACAAACGGGTCGCCGGCTTCGTCGTCGAACGAGCTTCCGCACCCGCCCACGATCGAGTTGACGATGGCCAGGTTCTCCTCGTTATCGAAGGTCGATTGCTGGTCGATATCCAGGCAGGCATCGCCGAAGCCGGTCGCAATGGAGTTTGCGATGTTGACGCCCGTGCCCTCGCGGATCAGCCAGCCGATATCGGTATTGCTGTTTCCAACGAAGGTCATGTTGGCCAGCACCGGCAACGCGCGCGGCAGTGAATCATTGGCGTCGCCGTTGTTGTCGCCTTCGATACCCTGGTCGCCGTCGTCGGTGTACTGCTTGGCCACCAGGTACTGAACGCGACCCTGCCAGCCCTGGGTCCAGTCGAGGCTGTCGTCACCGATGCCGGTGAGCACAAGATACCTGGCGTTGACCGTGCCGCCAAAGAACTCGACGCCGTCGTCCGAGTTGAGGTGAACCTGCACGAACTCCACCGTGGTGCCGTCGCCCACGCCCTGGAATGCAATGCCGTTGAGTTCGTTTTCTTCGTTGAACAGGATGCCTGCATTGGCCACCACGACGTAGCGCAGCACGCCGCTGCTGTCGTGCGGATCGTTGCCGCCGTAGGTGCCGGAGTTGCCCTCACCCTGCGCGGTACAAGGGTCGACGCCCTCGGCACAGCCGTTGATCGGCGCGCGTCCGTTGATCACCAGGCCGCCCCACTCGCCGCGTCCCTGGGCCAGCGGACCGCGCATGACGATGGGATTCGCGACGGTGCCTTCGGCGAATACCTGGCCGCCCTGCTGGACGACGAAGGTGTCGGTATCACCAAGCGTGCCGCCGACCAGTTCGGTATTCGGCTCGATGGTCACGGAACCACCGTCTGCCACCACGAGCTGCCCCTGGATCAACCAGGTGGTTTCGTTGGTCAACGTGATGTCGTCGGTGATGGGCGTGCCGCCGACAATGCAGGATCCTGGAATACCGGAGTCGATTGCAAAATCAGGACAGCTTGAGAACACTTCGTCGACCACGCACTGCTGCGCGGTGAGGTTGGAGAAGGTGTCGATGGTGCCGGCGCCGTCGATGCCGTCGTAATCGAGTACGGCATTGCCGCAGCTGTTGAACGTCAGCGTCGCGCTACCCCAGACGACGTTGTCGGGGTTACCGATGCCGGGCGGGCCGAACGTGCCGCCGGAAAATTCGAAGAAGGTGAGCTCGGCGGAGTTGCTGTTGGGATCGATCGCCGGGACGTCGGAAAGCAGCCAGACCGGCTCGCCGTCGCGATAGGTAAACCACTGGACCAGCACGGCGGGCGCAAAATCGCCTGCTGCATTATTGTTCTCCAGCACATCGATGATGAGGCCACGGCTTGCACCACCGCCCTCACCCCAGTTTCCGGAAAACGTATCGTTGACAACGAATGCGTTGGCGGAACCGAGCATGCCGGCGCCAATCGCAAACGCCAGCGCGTTACGGGTTAGATTATTGAACATGTTGAACGATCTCCTGCTGATGAATTGAATATGGTTCGGCGGCAACCGACCCATGTCGAGACGCCGACCAGCAAAGCCTAGGCGGTCTCGATTTCAATCCAATGAAGCCCGGGTTGCAGATTGATGACAGGGGTCCGCGGTCGGGCCGAAAAGCGGTCATGCCGGGGGTTTGCGAAGACGCTTCGGCGTCTGAGCGCTTCCGAACGATTGACGCGACCGCTACAGGAAGTTGTAGGTCAGCCCGAGGCTGAGCGTGCGGCCGTTACGATATTGCTGAGTGGTTTCCGGGCCCTGCCTGATCCGGAACTCGGCATCCAGCAGGTTGCCGAATTTGGCCTTGAAGGAAACGTGATCACTGGCACGCCAGCGAAATACCAAATCGAGCTCGGCGGTCCCCTGCTCGAGCTTGTCCGGCGCGCCAAGCACGCCGACTTCGGCAATCCGTTCGCCGACAAAGTTGTAGAGCACCGTGGCCTCGATGCCGCGATCCGGATCATCGTAGCCGGCCTGCAGATTGATGATCAGCGGGGACTGGCCCTGGAGTTCACGCGAGGTCGATGTCAGGATGCCGCGGTCTTCCGGGGCAATCGTGATTTCGGATTCGATGATCGACAGGTTGCCGGCGAGATAGAAACGCTCGAGCAACGGTCTGCGGCCGATCCAGTCACCGACGAAGCCAAGCGATTTGCGCCCTTCCAGCTCCACGCCGAAGTTCTCCGCCTCAGCGGCGTTGGCGTAGCTCAGACGTTGTTCCACACCCGGCTGCACCGTGAGTTCGATCGGCCGATCGATGAGCTTGTAGAACACGCCCAGCGAAAGGAGTTCATCGGACGAAGGATAGAATTCCCAGCGTGCATCGACATGCTGTACGTCCGAAGGCAGCAGATCGGCGTTTCCGATCACTTCCCGCTCCAGCACCGGATCGGTGAACGGCGCCGGCGAGAGCTCCTTGAAGTCCGGTCGAATTATGGTTTCTGCATAGCTCAGACGCAGTTGCTGGCGGTCGGTGATCAGCCAGGTCAGCGAGGCGGCCGGAAACAGGTCTTCGGTGCCCAGTTCGGAAACGACCGGCGGGGCGTTGGGGTCGAACAGCGCAAACGTCGTCACGTCCTGGCGCCAGTCTTCGACGCGCACGCCGCCGGCCAGCCGGAGGGTGTCGGCAATAGTGAAATCCAGATTGCCGTAGACGGCGTCGATATCCAGCGCCGCCGTATAGGTATCGGTATTCCGGGTGATTTCCTGCAACGAGACCCCGTCCGGCCCGATGTTCTCGGGCGTGAAGATTTCCTCCAGCGACTGCGCCCGGCGCTGCTCGAAGGTCAGCCGGGAGATGTTTTCGAACGTGAACCGGCGGATCGACGAATCGCGTTTCTTCTCCAGCACCCGGTAGCCCCCGCTCAGCTCTCCGGCCAGCCAGTCACCGGCGGCAAACGGTACGAACAGGTCTCCGCCGAAATCGACCGCACGATCATTCAGCCTGGAGAACCGGCGGACGTTCGAATCGGCGCGGCGGGAAAAGATGAAGCCGGCCTGCGAATCCGGGTCGAATCGATACCGTCGGGTGTCCGGCGTGTCCAGGCTTGCCCGCGATTCCGAATAATCCCACTCCAGCCGGGTCTCGTTGAGAAAAGGAAAGATATGCCGGCCCTCGGCCTGATTGGCGATGAGCTGGCGCTCCTCCCACTGGAGCTGGTTGATCTTGATGATGCCGTCTTCGTCGAGATTGAAGCCCACCCGGCTCGTGGCTTCGTCCTCGGTCTGGCGAAGCACCATCGACGTCAGGTTCAATGAGTGCAGGTCGGCATAATTGACTCCTCCGGTCAGAAAGCCGCTAAGTCCCACCGTTCGCGTGGTCCTTTCGATCGTGAAGCTGTCATTGGAACGAAGCGAGCCGTCGCCGAGCGGGATGAAGGTGTTGCGCTGCTCGGTTCGACTGCGCCATTCATCGTCCCAGAGAATCGAGCCGGTCAGTCCGGCGTTGAACGCGTTGCCGAAGTCGAACCGCTTTCCGCCCTCGATCGAGACGCCGCGGTCGGGGCCGACCCGCTTCCGGTCGATATCGTAGATGTTGGAAAACGACTCGCCCAGCGTCTCGAGTTCTTCCTCGGTGATGCCGTCGGGGTTGAAGAAATTGGCCACGCCCGGCAACTGCCGGCCGTCTGCAGTGGCATCGGCGATGGGGCCCGGCAAGGCGCGCGCGCCATCGTCGAAGCCAGTGAAGTCGCGGTCGCCGCCGTCGTAGGTCAAGCCTTTCTCGAATGTTGTGCCCTCGCGGTAGCCGCCGGAGATGCCGATGGAGAAGAAATCCTCTTCGGGAACGCCGCGCGTGCGGATCTCGACCGTGCCGCCGCCAAAGTCTCCGGGCATGTCGGGTGAATAGCCCTTCTGCACGCTAATCGAGCGAATCACACCGGTCGGAAAGAGGTCCAGCGGCACAACCTTGCGGGTCGGATCCGGGCTGGGTACGTTGGCGCCGTTCAGCAAAGTCGACGAGTAGCGTTCGCCGAGCCCCCGGATGAAGATGAACTGGCCGTCGACCAGGGTCAGACCGGTAACGCGCGACAAGGCGCTGCCGACATCGCTGTCGCCGGCACGCGCGATCTGTTCGGCGCCCAGCACGTTGGCGACGCTGGCTGTCTTTCGCTGTTCGTCGATCACAGAGGAAAGACTGCCCTCGATGAACGGTTCGATGACCACGAACTCGGCCAGTTCCAGACCGGCCGGCGGGAGTTCGAAATTGCGCTCGGTGGTTTCGTCTGCGGCAATGCCCACGCCTTCGACGGTGCGGGTCGCGAATTCGGCGTGCAGCACCGAGACCGCGTACTCGCCCACCGGCACCTCGGCCTCGAATCTTCCGTCATCGTCGGTGCGCAATTCGACCGGCGTGCCGGAAATGAAGACCCGGGCCTCGGCGATCGGCGCGCCGTCTTCGGTCGACACCACGCGCCCGCTCAACACGCCGCTGCCCTGTTCGGCATCCATCTCGGTCGGTGCGCCGGCGGTGCCGACGTCGGCCTGCGATTCGCCGTAGGAACTCTCGATGCTGACCATGGCACGGCGTTCGGGACCGGTCAGCGTGATGATGACCTGGACGATTTCGCCGGGCCTCAGGGTCATCGGCAATGCCGTCAGCGCCTGGGCGTTGTCGAAGACAGTCAGCCGGTCGGCCGCGGGCGCCAGCGTCTGACGCCAGATGCCGTTCTCTGTTCGCCCGGTCGCGTCATCGAAGCGGACGATCAGATCGTCGACCGGCCGGCCGCCTTCAAACACGACGACCTCGAGTTGCGCAGGTTCGGTTATCGAAACCTGCGGCGATTCTTCGGCTGCGGCGTCCTGTGCCTTCGCCGGCGACGTAAGCGCAATGCCCACGGCCATCAGCAGCAGGCCAAGCAGCATGCCGGCGCGGGTCAAGACGGAATCTCTCATGATTTCAACCGCACATCCAGGGGCTTTCCGCACACTGCTCCATGGCACGGCGAAGCTCGACCGCGCGGCGGAACAGGTCGCTGCGGGTGAGCTGCTGCAGGTGTTGCTCGGCGCGCTCGAACTCACCCGACTTGAACAGCGCGTAGGCCAGCGCGTAGCGGATGTCTTCATCCGAAAGCAGGCCGACGCGGGCGAGGTCCCGCTCCATGCCGGCGGCCTGCTCGAAGCGACTGAGCTCGAGGAAGATGGCCAGTCGCTGCTTGAGTTTCTTGGGCTGATCGATAACCCGGGCGTTCAGTGACAAGGCCTGAATCAGCCAGCCGGCACGCTTGTAGAGCTCGGCGGCATCCGAGGCCAGCCCGTTGTCGTACAGCGCAGTGGTGCGCATCACGTCGGCGGCCGCAAGCTCACGCCCCTGGTCGAGGTAGACGTGCGATAACACCTTGCCCAGCATCACGTTATCCGGCGCGCTCAGGCGCGCCCTCTCGAGAATCACCGCGGCCTGCCGGTACTGCCCGGTTTCGCGCAGCGCGTTGCCGATGGCGACCGCGTCGTCGCTGGTCGCCAGGCCGCCTTCGAGGAACTGCAACCCCTGGTCGGCGGCTTCCTGGTAGAGCCCCTGGTCGACCAGCAAAAATACCTGTCTGCGCGCGAAGTCGCCGGCACGATCCGGAAATTCCGCCCGACCCTGACCGAGCACGCGCCAGGCGGCGGCGTAGTTTTCGAGTTCCCAGTGGGCCTGAGCGCGCATCAGGAACACCGAAGGTACGCGCGTGTTCTCCGGCCCGGCGTTGTCCAGCGCCTCCAGGGTCTTGTCGTAGAGTTGCTGGCCGAAATACGCCTGCGCCAGGTACAGCCAGACGACCGGCTGGTCCTGGCCTGCGGCGAGAGCGTCCTCGAATTCGGCGGCTGCCAGCGGCAGCTCGTCCAGATTCAGTGCGACCAGGCCGGCCAGCGTGTGGTATCGGGCCAGGTCGATTTCTTCGGCAGCGGTATCGACCCGGGCCAGGATATTGCGCGCACGCTGAAAATTGCCGTCGCCGATCAGCACGGCGGCCAGCGACAGAAATTCGACCGGCGCCTGTGGATCTTGCATTTCCGCTGAATCGGCTTCTTGCCGGCTCGAGCCTACAACCGGTGCGGCCAGGCCGGTGAACAACATGAGAAGAATCAGTACGCGCATGGCCAGGCTAAAAATCCGGCGATCAGCTCAGGTCGAACCGGACCCGCTGACGGGCCCAGACCTTGACGTTGCGGCCCTGGTACTGGGCCGGCTCGAAGCGCCAGTTGCGCACACCCTGCAGCGCGGCATCCTCGAACACGCCGGACGGGCTGGCTTCGAGTACCTGGACCTTCTCGATCTCGCCGGTCGCGCTGATCAGCAGGGAGAGTACGACGTAGCCTTCCACGCCCTTCGAGCGTGCCGTCTTCGGATACTGCAGCGGCGCCTGATAGGTTGGACGGGGCGGGCTGTCGACCGAGTCGTCGGTCATGACCACGTCGCGGGTATCCCCCAGGAGCTGGTCCTGCAGGTCGTTCAGGTCCGAGGCGCTGAATCCGGGCAGGCCGAAGTCGATGCCCGACAGCGAACTGTCCAGGCTCACCATGGGCGGCGACGGCTCGCTCGAACGCTTGCGCGGCGGCGGCTCGCGCTGCGGCTTCGGCGGCGGCGGGGGCGGCTGCTGCTTCTGAACCGCAAATGAAGCGTCGGTTCTGACCTGGTCCCGATCCGGCGCCTCTGAAAGGCTGTTGATGACCAGCAGCGTGCCCACCACCAGCACAGTGCCGGCGATCATGGACAGCAGGCCCGCGCTGAGAGACTTCCATCCGCCGATAACGAGCACGGGTTGTCCGAGTGAAGAAGTGTCTTTAGCCATTTCATTGCTCGTCATTTCAATACTCCTTGAGTCATGTGCGCGGCAGCATCCGCGCCAAATGCTTCGCGCCGATCAGCCGGCGCCGGCTTCGCCCACGGTCGCCACGCCCACGTCCTGGGCGCCGGCGCGGCGGGCCTGGTCGACCACTTCGACGAGCCGTCCGGCCGGCACCTGGTCATCGGTGACCACAAGCACCGAACCGGAGGCCGACGAGGCCAGCAGATCGCGGATCCGGCTCTGGATAACCCAGACGCGAACCGGCTGGCCGTCGAGGTAGACGTCGCCGGCGTTATCGATATAGAGCCTGATCGCCTTGGTCGAAGCGGCGGTCGCGGTCGACGCGCTGGGGCGATTCAGGTCCAGTTTCATGTCCTTGACGAAAGTGGTCGAGACCATGAAGAAGATCAGCAGAATGAACACCATGTCGATCAGCGGTGAAATATCGACACGCTGTTCGGTATCCGTGCGCTCACGAAATCTCATTGATAAGCCTCCAGCGCCGTGCCGGCGCACAGCAGATCCTTTATCTGGGCAAGTTCATGGCGTATGACGGAAGCCTTGCGGTCGAGCATGCCGCCGATGATCAGGCCGGGAATGGCCACCGCCAGCCCCATCTGCGTCGTGAAAAGCGCCTGCGAAATGCCCCCGGCTATGCCGCCGGACTGGGCGAACAGCGACATGTCGCCGAGCGAATCGAACGTCTCGATCATGCCCACCACCGTGCCCAGCAGCCCGGTCAGCGGGGCCACCGCCACGATGGTGACAATGAGGGTGTGGAACCTTTTTGTGGCTGCTTCCAGTTCGGCGAAGGCATCGTCGAGATGACGCCTGAGATGTTCCGGCTTCCGGCGCGCGATATGCAGGCCCTGCAATACAGCCTGATCCAGCAGACCCTTGGGCTTGCGCAGGTGTTTTTCGGCCGCCACGCGGTGAATGAGACGCCGCACCGAGCGCACCGAGCCGCGTTTGAGCGTGGCGTACCGGTAACCGATAGCGAACCACAGGACAATGGTGGCTGCGATCAGCGGCGGCATCACGTAACCGCCGACTTCGAAAAAGTACGCCAGGTCGTTGAGCAAGTTCGCCGACATCTCAGGCGGTCTCGTTCGCCCCGGGCTGCTGACTGTCGCTGAACTGGTTGATCACGCGCAGCGCGGCCTGCTCCATGTCGTCCTTGATGCGCTCGGCCCAGCCGGAAAGCAGGTTACCGAACAGCAGCATCGGGATCGCCACGATAAGACCGAGTTCGGTGGTCACCAGCGCAATAGAGATACCACCGGACAGCAACTTGGGATCGCCCGTGCCGAACTCGGTGATCACATCGAAAGTGGCGATCATGCCGGTGACGGTGCCGAGCAGACCCAACAGCGGCGACACCGCCGCGATCACGATGATCAGTGCCCCGAACCGGTTCAAGTGCGAGTTCTCGTGCAGGATGGATTCCGACACGATGTCCTCGACATGTTCTCGATCGCGATCCAGGTTCCGGATGGTCGCGCTGACCACGCGTGCCGTCGATCCCTTCTTGCGCTTCAGCACTTCGAGTGCGGCATCGCGGTCGCCGCGCTTGACGTGGCCCGAGACGGCGTCGAGAATCCTGTCGGTCGAGGCCCCCGCGCGCTGCAGGAAGACCACGCGCAGAATGACGAGGACGAGGCCGACCAGGCCGAGGAAAAAGATGATCCAGCCGATAACGCCGCCGGAACTCACCGTCTCGAACAACCCCTTGGCGGTCTTTTTCTCGACCTCGGCGTTGAGCGATTCGAACAGGAAGATCGGCAGCGGATCGGGCATCTGCCCGGATGCCAATGCCTGAGCCTGTCCGGCCGTTTCGGTGTTCCAGATCTTGAGTTCACCATCGCCGGCAGGGGCCAGCGCCCCGTCGCCCCGCGGGCTCAAGCCAAAGGCCGCAACGTTGCCGACATGAATGATGTCACCGTCGACCCGGGTGCCGTCGGCCAGGAAGAATTCGCCGGCTTCGCGCCAGACCCCATGGCCCCTGGCGAGAAATTCAAGCGCCGCATCGAACAGCCTTTTGACATCTTCCGCACCGGGTGCCTGGTCTCCTAGATCGGCTGACCATGCGTCTTCCAAAGTGAAGTCGGCCTGGGTGAAGGTCGCGGCGAGCAGATCGGTATTTTCGCGCGCGGCCTCAACGGCACGCTCGGATTCGAACACCAGGTCCTCCAGCCGGTCGGCACGGCTTCTCATTTCGACGACCTCGGCCTCGAGCAAGCGGATGTCCGACTGCAGCCGCGACTTCTCGGACTGAACGGTTTCTTCCATCTCGGCCAGCCGCTGCTCGAGATCGCGTTTCTGGCCCTGCAGGAACGCAAATTCGCGCTGGTAGGCCTGCTCCAGCGACGGCTGCTGTTGTTCGGGCGCCGGCGGCTGGGCCGTTGACCGGTCCGCTTCGTCGACCGACTGCGATGCGGGATCGACCGGATCTGCAGGCCGGCGCTCATCCTGGGCATCGACAATGCCGGGTTGCATCAGCGCGAACACGGCAAACGCAAGTGCATTGAAAAACTTCATGAGCCCGAGCCCATCTGGATGCTGCCGTTGGGCAGCTTGAAATAGCCCGTGCGAATCTGCTTCTTGAGCGAATCGAACAATTCGTCGATCTGCTCGCGTTCGGCGCCGCCCTCGGCGACGGTGAAGTCCCAGTCGTCGCCGGTTCGAGTCACGAAGCCGCTGCGGCCGTCGCGTGTCTGGAAGTAGATCGCGAGGGCACCGATCTTGGCGATATCGGCCAGCACCCGGTCACCACCAAGCGGAATGACCTGGCTGTACAGGCCGTTGTCGCGCGTGATGCGCAGCTCGTCCTCGTACAAACGCCAGAGCCGATTGACGGCGCGCGGCGGGTCGATGGCACCCGAATCGATCTGGCTGCGAATCTCTTCAAGTGCGGTGAGACGATCATCGCGCTTGAACGGGAAGCCTTGGCGCACCCGGATTTCCATGCCGTCGATGATCCCGTAGGCCACCGGAATCAGGGCCTCGCCGGCCACCCCGGCTTCCCTTGCCCGTTCGCGGTTTTGCTCGAGGTCCTGATCCAATTGGCGGATACGCAGTTCCTCGCGCCGCCGCGTCGCTTCGAGGTCGCCCTTCTGGGCCGCCAGCGAGTTCATCTCCGCCCGATGTTGTTCCTGCATCCGGTTGAGTTCGGTATTCAGCGATTCGACCTGGCCTCGAAGGCTCACCAGTTCTTCGGCGAGTGCATCCAGGGAAGCTTGCGAATCCTGAGCGGCCGCGGGCGCCAGCGCGAATGCCAGCATGGCGACAGGCGCCAGGCGGGAAAGACTGTTGAACATTAAACCTCCACTATCGGTAATTACCGGCGAAATGACCGACGAAATGGCCGACAAAAATGCGCTGTCGTGCCAGTGACGGCATTGTCGGCGGCGAAGATTTCACGACCGTGACTGGAAGGTGACAGAAATGTTGCAGGTGGCTGGTTATTTGGTTATTTGGTTATTTGGTTATTTGGTTATTTGGTTATTTGGTTATTTGGTTGTTGGCTGGTTGGCTGGTTGGCTGGTCGGGGGTCGGGGGTCGGGCTTCGGGGGTCGAAATTTGACCGGATTACAGCAGGCCGCTGGTGGGTTTCCTTTCCTGGGATGGTCTTTACCTGTTCTTAATGCGAATCATTTGCATTTTGATTCGTGATAAGGTATATTGAATTCGTCCATACACGAAAGCATTGGCGGAGAAAATCCATGTTCGAGTATCAATTCAGCAAGATCGAGCGCGTCTGGCTTCTTGGGCTTCGACTGGTCTGGGCGCACCGGGGAAATCCGGGCGTGATCGCACTGGTCGACAGGCTTTACGTGGAGGCGGGAATGACCCCGTGCGGCGCCAGGCTGCGCGCCCTCCTTCTCGGCCTTGAGAACGCCGGCGCCGATCACCTTTATATCGAGCGCTACGACGCACCGGGCCTGACCGGCGACGAACGCGACCTGCTCGGCGCGCTCAAGGCAAGCTACCTGGACGAGCCGCTCGAAGCCGAAGCCGCACTGGGTGCGCTGCTGCCGCCCGGAAAAACCGACGCAGTCATGGGTATCGTCGAATCCATCACGGGGCATAAAAGCCGCTCAATACTCGGACCCGTTCGGGAAACGGGGATGTTCGGCTTTTCGACCGCCGTCGCCCATTGACACAGGCACAGGCGTCGCTCGATATCGGATCCCTTTTCGCCCGTGCCTCGCACCGTGGGACTGCCCCCAGATGACCCTGCCCCTCGCCAGCCGAATCCACCGCCGGGCGCAGAGCCACCGACGAACCGCTGGCCCGAGTTCGTAGCTGGAGCGGCCCGGTTTTTCTGAAGGTAGCCCAGCGAGCGCCCGTCGACCTCCGGCATCGGCAGGTCCAGGGCCAGCTACATCATCGTCGGCGCCAGGCCGGCCGTATTCCCTTAGGCGTCCAGGCGGTCTGCGCGCAGCGTGTCGATTGTGATCAGGATGATATTGGAGCCCGGGGCCGTCTGCGCCCGCTGGCATCCGGCCATAAACACGAGTCCGCCCCCCAGAACCAGGACAGTCACCAGCGTCCGCAGAGCCGTCCGGCTCACGAATTCGCTCTCAGCCGGCAGACCGCAATGCACAGGAAATTAACTCTGGCTCGACTGAATTTCATTGGCTGCCTCCACTCAAGGTTGGTTGATGGGCGATCGCAC
>Ga0209931_1001426_pt1 | contig 12986 bp, 10 predicted proteins | sample SalPonR1_B_D1_MG_FD_185697 | JGI IMG/M metagenome (GOLD analysis project Ga0209931, IMG submission 185697) | Salt pond soil microbial communities from South San Francisco under conditions of wetland restoration - Salt Pond MetaG R1_B_D1_MG... ...
GATACCTACCGAATTCGTCGCGCCGCTCGCGAACGTCGGTCATTCCCGGATCATGGCCGAAGCGGATGGCTTTGTTCTGCAGGTGCTGCGGCTTAACCAGGATTGACTGGGCTGCTTCGGAAATTCCGGAGATCAGGAGCTAAGCTGCGAGGGATTGTCGAGCTTGATTGGCGCGCGCTTGGTCTTCGATCCTTGGAATGGTGCAGGTTGATTCGGAAGTCGGAAAACCCTTCCGCCGGCTAAAACCTGGACTTGGTGGGAGCGGGCTCCGGCCGCGATTGAGTCAATTCAATCGGCGCCAGAGCCGCCTCCCACAAAAACCCAACAACCAACAACCAAAATTCGGAAGTCGCACGTCAGATCAAACCCTTCGCCGGCAGGCCGGCTCCCACCCCCGTAGAAAGCTCCAGCGGAATCCTGCTACGAGTGTGGGAGCTTGCCTTGCAAGCGATGATTTTCCGTAAACCGGAAATCGGAAACCGTATAGCCGTTACTTTCCCGCTATCATCCAGTCATCTCCCGACCGTTCGGAATTCCATGCCCCAGCCCAAGGATAAATACGACGTCGCCGTTGTCGGCGCCACCGGCGCGGTGGGCGAGGTGCTGCTCGACCTGCTTGGCGAGCGGAAATTCCCGGTCGGGCGCGTGGTCGTGCTGGCCAGCGCGCGGTCGGCCGGCGAAATGGTGAGCTTCGGCAAGCGCTCGCTGACCGTCGCCGAGCTGGCCGGCTTCGACTTCGCCGGGATCGACTTCGCGTTCTTCTCGGCCGGCGGGTCGGTGTCGGCCGAGCACGCGCCGCGTGCCGCGGCGGCCGGGGCGACGGTGATCGACAATACCTCGCATTTCCGGATGCACGACGACGTGCCGCTGGTGGTGCCGGAAGTCAACGGCGACGTCATCGCGGACTGGTACCAGCGGCCGGAAACCGGCGGCATCATCGCCAACCCGAATTGCTCGACCATCCAGATGCTGCTGGCCGTCGCGCCCATTCATCGGCGCTACGGCGTGACGCGGATCAACGTGGCAACCTACCAGGCCGTTTCCGGCGCCGGTCGCAAGGCGATGGAGGAACTGGGCCGTCAGACCGCCGACAAGCTGAATTTCCGGGAGCCCGAAGTCGAGGTCTTGAGCGCGCCGATCGCGTTCAACGTGATTCCGCGCATCGACATCATGGAGGCCAACGGATATACCCGCGAAGAGATGAAGATGCATCACGAGACGCGCAAAATTCTCGATGACCAGAGCATCGGGGTCAACGCCACCGCGGTCAGGGTGCCGGTGTTCTACGGACACAGCGAGGCGGTGCACCTGGAGACCGATTCACCGGCCGATCTCGACGAAGTGCAGCGCCTGCTCTCGGCGTCAGAAGGCGTGCGCCTAATCGAGGGCGATACCGACCCGATGCCGCTGGTGCACGCGTCGGGACATGACGAGGTCTTTGTCGGTCGCATCCGCCGCGACTTCACCAATCCGAACGGCCTGGACATGTGGGTGGTCTCCGACAACCTGCGCAAGGGCGCCGCGCTCAACGCGATACAGATTGCCGAATGGCTGGTGGCCCGGAATGCGTGACCGGCAAGCGCGCGGCGATTGTTTCTGTGTGGTGACGCTTGCTATACTCCAGTGAATATCGAACAAAAATGCGGGGAGGGGATCTGATGACTCGGGCGAAACGAATGTTGGGCAAACGGGCGATTCCTGCAATTGCTCTGATCGTGGCCGTCATTGTGCCGCTCGGCGCTCACGCCCTTGGCCTCGGGGAGGCGCGCGTCGAGTCGTTTCTGAATCAGCCCCTGGATGTCCGCATGCGTCTGCTCGACGTGGCCGACGATGATCTCGACTCGCTTACCGTAATGCCGGCGTCTCCCGAAGACTTCGAGCGGTTGGGCCTGATGAGCAATTCTCTTGCGCTGGGTATCCGGATCGAAGTCGATCGCAGTGAGTCGCCGCCCATCGTTCGCGTCACGTCGGCACGGCCGGTGTCCGATCCGGTGGTTCAGCTGCTCGTCGATGCGCGCTGGGCCAGCGGTCGCATGCTGCGCGAGTACACATTGTTCCTGGATCCGCCGACCATAGCCGTCGAGGCCCCGGCGCCCGCCCCGACACAATCCACACCGCCGGTGCAGCAAGTCCGGCCCGCCGCCGAGCGTGCGGCTGCCGCGCCGCAGCGTCCGGCGTCCGCCCGTCCGGCCGAAACACCCCCGCCGCAGCAATCCCGTCCAACGGTTGCATCGGCAAACCGCAGTTACGGTCCTGTAGCCAGCGGAGATACGCTCTGGTCGATCGCGCGCGCCAATCTGCCCGCAGACGGTGTCAGCATGGACCAGATGATGATCGCCATCGTCGAACTCAATCCGACCGCATTCCGCGACCGCAACATCAACCAGCTTCTGCGAGGCGCCGAGCTGCAGCTGCCCGATGCCGAGCAGGCCAGGGCGCTGGATGCGGCAGCCGCAGCCGCCGAAGTCGCGGCGCAGAACAGGTCTTTCAGCAGGCGCATGACTTCGGACGTTCCCGTGGTGTCCTCGGCCGGGCGTGATTCGAGTCCCTCTGCCGAATCGCCTGCTGGGCCTGATACGACCGGCAGGCCCGAGCAGGCGGAATCCGCCGACGCCGAAGACCATCGACTCTCACTGGTGCCGCCGGGGGATGAAGAATCGGGCAGCGGCCTTTCCGAAGATGCTGCCGAAGTTGCCGATCTCAGACAGCGTCTGGCACGTGCCGAAGAAGAGCTGTATGCGGCCCGTCAGGAAGCCGACGAGTTTCAGTCGCGGGTCGCGGACCTCGAGACAGCGATTCGCGACAACCCCGGCGGTATCGGTCTTCGCGATGCCGAACTCGCCGGCCTGGAGGCGACGCTCAGGGCGGCGCGCGAGGCTACACGGGAGGATGCCGATCCGCAAATGCGGGCCGACGTTTCCGAGCGTCTGGAAGGCTATCTCGAGCAATATGAAAGCGCAGCCCCGGGGGGCGCTGATGGTGAGCGACCCGGCTCGGGCGGTCTTGGACCGGACGGCGGCGACGGCGATACAGACGCGCAGGAAAGCGTAGTGCAGGACGATGGCGGAATGTCGACTCCCGATGAAGCCGGCGCGGCCGATGCAACGCCTGCGTCTGAGCGCGCGGTAACCGAAATCGAGAATTCCCGCGGTCTGCTTGCCAACCCGATGCTGCTGTTGTTTGCAGGGTTGATCGTGTTGCTCGTAATCCTGGCTATCGTCAGGCTTTCCTTGCGCCGCGGAAAGGAATCGGCGAAGTCGAAGCCTCCGCTCGAGCGTGGCGCCGACGTGCCGCCTGCGCCGCGGCCCACTGAAGACCCGATTCAGGCGGCGCGGGCTCGGGTGGCCGAGAATCCGGAAGCCCTGGCCGTGCATCTCGGTTTGCTGCAGACGCTGGCTACCGAAGGCAACCAGGATGAATTCGGCGACGCTCTGGAGTCGATGTACGTACACGTCGAGTCCGATTCGCAACCCGAATGGCGTGAGGCGCTGGACCTTGCAGGTCGCGTCGTGCCGGGTCATTCACTGGTCAAGGGCAGTTCCGACTGGGTTGCCGAGACGTCCGGCACGGATCATGACGAACCGACATCCGAAGTCGATCAGGAATCGGAGGTCGATGATCTGATGACGCGGCTTGATGCAGACCTGGACGAGTCCGATGATCGTGATTGGCTCGGCGAGGATGAGTCCAGGGAACCTTCTGCGCCCCTTCTTCGAGGTGAAGACGAAGACGATGCCGGTCATGCCGAGAAATTCTCTTCAGGCGCTGGAACGGCGGCGTCTGGCTCGGACGAAATCGATGAGGATATTGATTTTGGCGACTGGGGCGACGACGAGGAAATCGCGGGAGGCGCCGTCGAATCGGACGTTCAGATGAGCCCGCCGGAAAAAGACCGGAACGCGGACGAAGACGAAGACGAAGACAAGGATCTTTCGCTGGACTGGCCGGATGAAGACAAGCCCGCGACCCGAGGTGAATCCGAGCCAGGCGCGGCCCGAGAAGAGGCATCGGGTCTGGAATTCGGCGAAGCGAACGACGAGGGTCCGGACGAGGAACAGGCCGAAGACGATATTTTTGCCCAGAGCGACGACGACATCGATGTCAAGCTGGATCTGGCCAAGGCGTATCTGTCCTGGAACAGTACAGACTCGGCGCGTACGCTGCTCGAAGAAGTCGCCCGGGAGGGCAACGAGTCTCAGCGAGAAGATGCGCGCAAGCTGCTGGACGACCTGTCGGACGGCTCCGAAGACTGAGCCTGCGGTGATGCAACCGGGCGAGGCGCCCGTCGTGATCGAATCGGAACCAAGATCCCGTGTCGTACTCGGCCTCGAGTACGACGGCAGTCGATTTTTCGGCTTTCAGCGCCAGCGACAGAAGCCCACGGTCCAGGAGGTGTTGGAAGACGCGATTGAGCGGGTTGCCGATCGTCCGGTGACCGTCCACTGCGCCGGGCGCACCGATTCAGGCGTTCACGCCGTCTGCCAGGTGGTGCATTTCGACGCCGAAGTGCAGCGCAACGAGCGCACCTGGGTACTGGGCTGCAACAGCCATTTGCCCAAGGGAGCAAGTGTGCTCTGGGCGCGACCCGCGGCGCCGGGATTTCACGCACGCTTCAGCGCCCGCGGACGAACCTATCGATACAGAATCCTCAATCGCTGGACGCGGCCCGGCCTGTTGGCTGGACGGATTTCATGGGAACGCCGGAAGCTGGATGCCGAAAGCATGCACGAGGCGGCCCAGGCGCTGATCGGCGAACACGATTTCTCGAGCTTCCGGGCGCCCGGTTGCCAGGCGAAACACGCCGTTCGCACGATGCGCTCGATATCGGTAGAACGTCACGCCAACGAAGTTGTCATTGAAGTTACCGCCAATGCATTTCTTTATCATATGGTTCGCAACATCGCCGGTACGCTGATCGAGGTCGGGTCCGGCAAGCGGCCGCCGGCATGGGTGGGCGATGTGCTGAACCAGCGCAGGCGCGCCGTGGCAGGCGTCACGGCAACGCCGGACGGCCTTTATTTCGTCGGCGTGGATTATCCGGATTTTCCGGATCTGCCGACCTTTGCAGAAAGCGCATTTCCGCGTGGATGGAATCTGAGTTGACAATACCGATGCCTGTCTTAGCCAAGCCGACCAAAGTCAAATTCTGCGGGATCACGCGCGTCGAGGATGCCGTGCTGGCCACCTCTCTGGGCGTCGATGCCATCGGCCTGGTGTTCGTGGCCGGTTCGCCGCGCGCCGTGGATCCGGCCCGAGCCGCAGAGATCTGCCGGGCGCTGCCGCCGCTCGTCGGTACCGTGGGCCTTTTCATGGATGCCCCGGCCGAATACGTACGTTCGGTGTGTTCGCAGGTGCCGTTGAACTGGCTGCAGTTTCACGGCTCGGAGACGCCCGAATACTGTCGGGCATTCGAGCGGCCCTGGATCAAGGCGTTGCCAATGGCTTCACCGGGCGACGTGCAGTATCATGACTGGTCCGACGCGCCGGCTTTGCTGCTGGATGCGCATGCTGCAGGCGGCATGGGCGGGTCGGGTGAAACCTTCGACTGGGAAAACGCCGTCTTGCCGGCCAATGCCTGGATTCTTGCCGGCGGTTTGACGCCGGACAATATCGGTCGTGCGCTCGAACTGCTGGCGCCTGCCGCGGTCGATGTTTCATCCGGTATCGAAAGCGCGCCGGGAATCAAGGATGCTACGCTGATGCGGCGATTCATGCAGCAGATTCAGGAGAAGATTCACAATGGTTGAAGTGGTGGAAAAGGCAACCGCGGCGTCTGCCGACCCGCGCCAGGCACTTCCGGATGCGAGCGGTCATTTCGGCCAGTTCGGCGGCCGGTTCGTTTCCGAAACGCTGATGGCCGCGCTGGAAGAACTCGAGCAGGCCTGGTTGAAGTACCGCGACGATGCCGAGTTCCAGGCCGAACTGGACAGCGACCTCGCGCACTTCGTCGGTCGCCCGTCGCCGCTGTATCTGGCCGAGCGACTGACGGCGCATGCCGGCGGCGCGCGCATCGTGTTCAAGCGCGAAGACTTGAACCATACCGGCGCGCACAAGATCAACAATACGGTCGGCCAGGCGCTTCTGGCCCGGGCCATGGGCAAGAAGCGTGTGATCGCCGAGACCGGCGCAGGCCAGCATGGCGTGGCCTCGGCCACGGTGGCTGCCAGGCTGGGCATGAAATGCGTGGTCTACATGGGCGCCGACGACATCAAGCGCCAGGCCATCAACGTGTTCAGGATGAAGCTGCTGGGCGCCGAAGTGGTGAGCGTCGATTCGGGTTCGCGCACGCTAAAGGATGCGCTCAACGAGGCTATGCGCGACTGGGTCACCAATGTCGACGATACGTTCTACATCCTCGGCACGGTTGCCGGTCCGCACCCATATCCGGCGCTGGTGCGCGATTTCAACGCCGTTGTCGGCCGCGAAGCACGTCGGCAGTGCATGGACGAATACGGCAAGCTGCCAGAGGCGCTGGTCGCATGTGTCGGCGGCGGTTCGAATGCGATCGGCCTGTTCTATCCGTTCATCGACGATCGCGAGGTGGCGATGTACGGCGTGGAGGCGGCCGGAAGAGGGCTTTCGGGCATAGAGCATGCCGCCAGCCTGTGCGCCGGGCGCGTCGGGGTACTGCACGGGTCCCGCACCTATCTGCTGGACGACGATGCCGGCCAGATTCGTCATACCCACTCGGTTTCGGCCGGGCTGGACTATCCGGGCGTGGGTCCGGAACATTCCTGGCTCAAGGATTCGCATCGCGCCGAATACGTTGGCGTCACCGACGACGAGGCGCTCGAGGCATTTCATCTGTGTACCCGCAAGGAAGGCATCATGCCGGCGCTGGAAAGCGCGCATGCAGTGGCGTGGGCGATCAAGCAGGCCGCCGGCATGGACCGGGACCAGGTGGTTCTGGTCAACATGTCCGGGCGTGGCGACAAGGACATTCACACCGTGGCCGATCTCGAGGGCATCAGCATTTGACTCGTTCCAACAACAGAATCGATCGGCGTTTCGCCGAGCTTGACAGTCGGGGCCGCAAGGGCCTGATTCCGTACATCACCGCCGGCCATCCCAAGCCGGAATTGACCGTCGGCATCATGCATTCGCTGGTGGCCGGCGGCGCCGACCTGCTGGAACTCGGGATCCCGTTTTCCGATGTCATGGCAGACGGCCCGGTCATTCAGCATGCATGCGAAGCGGCGCTCAAGCAGGGCATGACCCTCGACCGGGTGTTCTCCCAGGTCGCCGAGTTTCGCAAGCGCGACGCCGACACGCCGGTCATCCTGATGGGCTACATGAACCCGGTCGAGCGGCGCGGCCTCGATACTTTTGCCGAACAGGCCGCAGAGGCCGGTGTCGACGGGTTGCTGATCGTCGACTGTCCGGCCGACGAAGCCGCCGACACCACGGGTGTATTCGGTGGCCGCGAACTCCACCAGATCTTCCTGGTGGCACCGACTACCACCGAGGCGCGCATCGAGCGCATGACGCCGCTGGCCGGTGGCTTCATCTACTACGTCTCGCTCAAGGGTGTGACCGGCTCGGCCGCGCTCAACGCCGATGACCTGGCGCCCGCCGTCGCCTCCATCCGCGCCCGCTCCGATCTCCCGGTCGCCGTCGGTTTCGGGATCTCGACGCCCGAGCAGGCCGAGGCGGTGGGCACGATCGCCGACGCCGTGGTCATCGGCTCGGCGCTGGTGCACCGGCTGGACGGCGCGCAAACCCTTGAGGCAGCCGGCGAAATCGTCGTCGACTACATCGGCAGCATCCGTGCCGCGCTTGATCGTCTCGACGACGCCGCGCCAGTCGAGGCACGTGCATGAGCTGGTTCCAGAAACTGATGCCGTCGCGCATCCGGACCGAGGGCGGAAAGACGCGCAAGGTGCCGGACGGTCTTTGGATCAAGTGCAAGCAGTGCGAGGCGGTGCTTTACCGTCCGGAGCTCGAGCGCTCGGTGATGGTCTGTCCCAAATGTGATCACCATATGGCGCTGAGCGGTCGGGCCAGACTCGACACCTTTCTCGACCAGGACGGGCGTGAGGAACTGGCGACAGGTCTTCGGCCTTCAGATCCTCTGAAATTTCGCGACAGCAAGCGTTATCGCGACCGCCTGGCGGCCGCTCACAAGGCTACCGGCGAGAGCGATGCGATGGTAACCATGCGCGGAAGCGTGCTGGGGCTGCCGCTGGTTGCGAGTGCTTTCGATTTCAAGTTCATGGGCGGTTCCATGGGCTCCGTGGTCGGCGAAAAGTTCATGGCCGGCGTCGATGCCGCGCTCGAGCATCGACTGCCGCTGATATGCTTCTCCGCTTCCGGGGGCGCCCGGATGCAGGAAGGGCTTTACTCGCTCATGCAGATGGCCAAGACCTCCGCCGGCCTGGCAAGGCTTACCGAGGCCGGGTTGCCCTACATTTCCGTGTTGACCCATCCAACCACCGGCGGCGTTTCGGCCAGCCTGGGCATGCTGGGTGACATCAACATCGCCGAGCCCAATGCGCTGATCGGTTTTGCCGGTCCCAGGGTCATCGAGCAGACCGTGCGCGAGCAGTTGCCGGAGGGCTTCCAGCGCGCCGAGTTCCTGCTCGACAAGGGCGTGATCGATCAGATAGTCGACCGCCGGGAGATGCGCCAGAAGATCCATCAATTGCTCTCGCTTCTGCTCGGCGGTCACGGTTACGGCCGCCCGCGCGAAGGCCGCGTGGAAACGGTTGGAAGCCCGCCTGAACAGACAACCGGCGACCCGGCGGAAGACCGCAGCGACCAGGATTGAAGCGATCCGACCGGCGGGATGGACTGTCGTCGAAACCGTCGGCCCGCAGGAACGGGACCCATGACTGAATTCCGCGCATCCCTGGACGGCATGCTTCGGCGCCTGGAACAGCATGCGCCGCAGGCCCGGATCGATCTCGGTCTGGACCGGGTCCGACAAGTGCTCGAACGACAGCGTCTTGATTTCGGCGAGACGCGCATCGTCAGCGTTGCCGGCACCAATGGAAAGGGATCGACGGTCGCTTTTATCGAAGCCATTGCTGCGCGTGCGGGCCTGAGCGCGCTTGCGTTCACCTCGCCCCACCTGGTGAGCTTCGGCGAGCGCTTCCGCTACCGGGGCCAGGCGCTGCCCGACGACGAAATCGCAAGTGCCCTGCATGCCGTGGAACGCGTCCGCGGCGACATCCAGCTGACCTGGTTCGAGCACATCACGCTCGCCGGTTTCGAGCTGGCCGCCCGACGACGGCCCGACTGGCTGATCGCGGAAGTGGGCATGGGCGGCAGGCTGGACGCAGTGAACGCGGTCGACGCAGACGTCGCCGTGATCACGTCGATCGGCCTCGACCACCAGCGTTTCCTCGGTCGGACGCGGGCCGAAATCGCAAAAGAGAAGTGCGGTATTGCGCGGGCCGGACGTCCGGCAATCGTGGCGGAAAAGAAGCGTCCCGAAGGCATGCTGGAAACGCTGGAAGCCGTCGGTGCACGGGTCAGCCTGGCCAGCCGCGATTTTGACTGGCGATGGCGCTCGGAAAAGCTGAATATTCGGGTTGGAAATCGTGAGATCGCCGGTTTTTCGCCCGGTCTCGCCGGTCGTCATCAGGGCGGCAACGCGGCGGCGGCTGCGGCAGCAGGGCTGGCGCTGGCACCGTCGCTGTCCAATCGCGAAATTTCCGAAGGCCTTGCCGCCGCGCGCCTGGCCGGACGGTTCCAGCGCGTTGCGACTTCGCCCGATATCATCGTGGATGTGGCGCACAATCCAGCCGCCGCACGCGTACTTGCGGCCCAGCTGGCGCGCCTGCCGGGCGAGAAGTTCGCCGTATTCGCCGCGCTCGAGGACAAGGACATCGCCGGGATCGTTCGCCCGCTGGCCGGAACTTTTCGGCGCTGGTTTGCGGCAACGCTGGACGTGCCGCGCGGTCTTCGGGCAACCCAGCTGATTGCCCGTATGCGCAGGCTGCCTGCCGGGCGCCGCCCGGAAGCGTTAGAATCGGTATCGGACGCGCTGGCCGCGGCGCGCAAGGCATGCGAAACGGAGCGGCCGCCGGCTGATTCGGCGGCACGTACGATTATCGTGTTCGGTTCCTTCTACACCGCGGCCGCAGCGCTGAAGATACTGAAACAAAGCAATTCGGGCTGATATTCGGAGTTTCCGGTTTATTTCATGGACAAGGTCTTGAAGCGGCGCCTGATCGGCGCATCCATCCTGATCGCTCTCGCGGTGATTTTCGTACCCATGCTGCTGGTCGATCCGGATTCGGTCGGCGACGGTGCCGGCGAGGCCATCGACGTGCCCCCAATGCCGGAATCGGCGCGCGAAGTCCGGCGGATTCCGCTGGATCCTGAAGCCGCAAGAGTGTCGCAATCGGAGCCTGAATCGTCACCGCGCAGCGAGGATCCCGCTTCGACCCGGGCGCCCGATCCGGTCGAGTCGGCTGCCGAGGCGGATCGCGTCCGCCCGGATGAAGAGATCGTTCTCCGGCCCGATCTGACTGCGCCTCAACCCGCCGCCGAACAAGACGAAATGCCAGCCGACGGTAATAGCGCGCCAACTCAATCCGCCGGTGATGCCGGCCCCGAGCAGGCCGAGCCGACAGACAGTGTGGCCGAATTGGAACCTGAACCGGAATCTGCCCCGACATCCGAGCCCGCACAGCCTGCGCAGGTGTCCACGGGCGATTGGGCGGTCCAGGTGGCAAGCTTCGGCTCGAAGGACGCGGCCAGTCAGGTTCGGGCGCGTCTCGAGGCGCTGGGCCACGTCGTTGCCGACGACGAAATCGTGCGCGGTCAGTCTCTTTTGTATCGGCTGCGCACCGGGCCTTATCCCAGTCGAGCGGCGGCCGAGCAGGCGCTGGCGCAGATCAGCGCGACCGTAGCCGGGGTGGAGCCGATCGTTCGGGAGATTGATGACGATATGCGCGAAGGCGCGGCGTCTGCCTTTGCCGTGCAGGTGGGCAGCTTCGTCAGCGAGGACAATGCTGAAAGCGAAACCGCCAGACTGGCCGGCCTGGGCTTCGAATCGTTCCGTTTCAGCGAGCAGATCGGCGAGCGGCTGATCTGGCGGGTGATGGTCGGGCCGGTGTCCGAGCGAAGTGAGGCGGATGCGCTCAAGTCCCGCGTGGGCGAGCAGGCGGGCGTGGAAGGCCTGGTGGTGAGCTACTAGCGCGGCATGAACGGCGTCGACCTCGTCATTCTCGGCATTCTGCTGGCGTCCATCATCGTCAGTCTGGTCAGAGGATTCATCAAGGAAGTGTTTTCCATCCTGGTCTGGATGGCGGCCATCTTCGCCGCTTTCCAGGTTGCAGGCCCCCTGGCCACCGCGCTGGAGCCGATCATCGACCTGCCTTCGGCGCGGATCATCGTGGCTTTTGCCGCCGTGTTCGTTTTGGTGCTTGTCATCGGCGGACTGATCAGCTTTCTTGTCGGCAAGATGGTCGAGAAGACCGGGCTTTCTCCCACCGACCGCTTCTTCGGCGGCATTTTCGGTCTGGCCCGAGGTCTGGTCATCGTGGTGTTGGCGGTGTTGCTTCTGCGAGTCACCCCGTTTGCCCAGGACCCCTGGTGGAATGACTCCCGGCTGCTGCCCACGTTCGAAGCCCTGGCCGAGCAGGCCCGGGTCTGGTTGCCGGAATCGGTTCGGGACCTGCTGGATCCTGGAAATCAGTCGACTCGATCCGCGGTCAGTGAGAAATCATTACCGGCACTATTGGAGCCCTGAGATGTGTGGTGTTGTAGGAATTTTCGGTCGTGGCCCGGTTGCGGCACGACTTTATGACGCGCTGACGATTCTCCAGCATCGCGGCCAGGATGCGGCGGGGATCACGACGCTGGACGGCCAGCGAATGCGCTCGGCGCGTGGCATCGGTCTGGTTCGAGACGTGTTCGACGCCAGGTCGATGGACGGTCTTACCGGCGATATCGGCATCGGCCACGTGCGCTATCCGACCGCCGGCTGCGATCGGCCCGACGAAGCCCAGCCGATGTACGTCAATGCGCCCTGGGGCATCGCGCTCGGGCATAACGGCAACCTGGTCAACAGCGAGTCCCTCAGCGAATCGCTGTTTCGCGAGGACCGTCGCCATATCAACACCGAGTCCGATTCGGAAGTGCTGCTGAACGTGCTCGCCCACGAACTCTCCGAGCGTTGCACCCGTTCGCTGAGCGCCGACAACGTGTTCGCCGCGGTCGAGGGGGTCCATCAGCGCTGTCGCGGCGCCTACGCCGCGGTGGCGTTGGTCGCCGGTGTCGGCATGCTGGCCTTCCGTGATCCGCACGGTATCCGCCCGGTCGTGCTGGGACGGCGCGACGGCGAGCACGGCGAGGAGTACATCGTGGCGTCGGAATCGGTGGTGCTGGACATTCTCGGCTTCGACCTGATTTCCGACCTGGATCCAGGCGAGGCGGTGCTCGTGACGCTGGACGGGGAACTGATCCGTCATGCCAGCGAGCACGCCAGCGCGCATACCCCGTGTCTGTTCGAGTATGTGTACTTTGCCCGACCCGATTCCCTGATCGACGATCTTTCGGTTTACAAGGCCAGGCTGCGCATGGGCGAAAAGCTGGCCGAACGCATTCTGGCCGAGTGGCCCGACCACGATATCGACGTCGTCATTCCGGTGCCCGATACCAGTCGCACCGCCTGCTTGCCGCTGGCGCACCGGCTTGGCGTCAAGTATCGCGAGGGTCTGATCAAGAACCGCTATATCGGTCGGACCTTCATCATGCCCGGCCAGGCCGAGCGTGCGCTTTCGGTCAGGCGCAAGCTCAACGTGCTCGAGCTGGAGTTCCGCAACAAGAACGTTCTGCTGGTCGACGACTCCATCGTGCGCGGTACGACCTCGAGACAGATCATCGAGATGGCGCGCGATGCCGGCGCCAGAAAAGTCTACCTGGCATCGGCGTCGCCCCCGGTGCGCCATCCCAATGTCTACGGGATCGACATGCCGGCGGCCAGCGAGCTGGTTGCCGCTGATCGAAGCATTGAGGAAGTGCGTCGGATCATC
>Ga0209931_1001427_pt1 | contig 12984 bp, 10 predicted proteins | sample SalPonR1_B_D1_MG_FD_185697 | JGI IMG/M metagenome (GOLD analysis project Ga0209931, IMG submission 185697) | Salt pond soil microbial communities from South San Francisco under conditions of wetland restoration - Salt Pond MetaG R1_B_D1_MG... ...
ATGGGCAGGTTTCCCCGACCTGCGTAGCTTGCGTAGAAGTCGAGGTCACCGCCGAAGACGAGCCCGCCCTTGTCCGATTGCGAGATGTAGAAATGCCCCATCCCGAAGCTCACCACGTGGTCGATCAGAGGCTTCAGCCCCTCGGTGACGAAAGCCTGCAGCACGTGGCTCTCGATCGGCAGCCGCATCCCCGCCATCGCAGCGACCTGGCTCGACCGGCCGGCGACCACCATCGCCACCTTCTTCGCCCGGATCGCCCCGCGCGTCGTCCGCACCCCCCGCACCCGGCCGCCCTCGATGTCGATCCCGGTCACCTCGCAGCGCTGGAGGAGGTCGACGCCCCGGCTGTCAGCCCCCCGCGCATAGCCCCAGGCCACGGCATCGTGCCGCGCGGTGCCGCCCCTGGGGTGGTAGAGCCCGCCGTAGACCGGGAAGCGGTGGTTGTCGAAGTCGAGATACGGCAGGAGCCGCGCGACGCCCCCCCGGTCAAGCAGCACCGCGTCGTCGCCCTGGGCGAGCATCGCGTTGCCGCGCCGGGCGAAGGCGTCGCGCTGGCCGTCGGAGTGAAAGAGGTTGATGAGCCCCCGCTGGGAGACCATCGCGTTGTAGTTCAGATCCGCCTCGAGCCCCTCCCAGAGCTTCAGCGAGTGGCTGTAGAACTCCGAATTGCCCGGCAGGAAGTAGTTCGCCCGCACGATCGTGGTATTCCGCCCCACGTTACCGCCGCCGAGATAGCCCTTTTCCAGCACCGCGACATTGGTGATCCCGTGGGTCTTCGCGAGGTAGTAGGCCGTCGACAGACCGTGCCCGCCGCCGCCGATCACGACCACGTCGTACTCGCGCTTCGGGTCGGGCTCGCGCCACGCCGGCTGCCAGCCGCGCTGCCCGCGCAGACCTTCCCGCAAGACCCTGAACCCCGAATAGCGCATGTCGCTCCGCCGTTTCAGGGACCAAAGCAACTCCGGGCCGGACAGGCAACGTCCGGCCGCGACATCGTGCGTCGGTTTCAGACCCGCCGCGACCCCGTCATCGTCTTCACTGGCGCAAAACGCCCGGCGACCCGGCCTAGAGGCCCTTCGCCCGATACGACGCCGCGACCCTTTCGATCGCCACGAGATAGGCCGCGGTCCTCAGATCCACGACATCCTCGCGCGACCACCAGGTCTCCGACATCGCCTGGTAGGCGATGCGCATCGTGTCTTCGAGGCCCGAGCGCACGAGTTCCAGCTCGCCCGCCCCCTTGAGGTAGCGGTCCTTGAAATCGGGCGACAGCGTCCAGCCGAGGTCGCGGTCGTGGCTCAGCCGCTCGAGCTCGTTCACGATCAGCTGGTGCCGCGATTCCTCCTGGCGCCGGCCCATGCGCCCGAAGCGGATGTGGCTGAGGTTCTTGACCCATTCGAAATAGCTCACCGTCACGCCGCCGGCGTTGGCGTACATGTCGGGAATGATGATCACGCCCTTCTTCCTGAGGATCTCGTCGGCTCCCGACGTCACCGGCCCGTTCGCCGCCTCGATGATGAGCGATGCCCTGATCCGGTCCGCATTCGCGAGGTTGATGACCCCTTCGAGCGCCGCGGGCACGAGAACGTCGCATTCTTGCTCGAGCACCTTGGCGCCCTCGGGCACATGCGTCCCCTCGGGATATTCCGCCACCCCGCCATGGGAGGCGATCCACTTGCGCACCGCTTCTATGTCGAGGCCGTCCTCGTCCACGAGCGCCCCGTCGCGCTCGATGACGGCGGTGATCTTCGCGCCGTCCTCCTCGGAGAGGAACTTCGCGGCATGGTAACCCACGTTGCCGAGGCCCTGGACGATCACCCGCTTGCCCTCGAGCGTGCCCGAAAGTCCCGCGGCGGCGACATCGCGGGGGTGACGGAAGAATTCCTGCAGCGCGTATTGCACCCCCCGGCCCGTCGCCTCGACCCGCCCCTTGATGCCGCCCGCATGGGGCGGCTTGCCGGTCACACAGGCGTTGGCGTTGATGTCGGTCGTGTTCATCCGGCGGTACTGGTCGGCGATCCAGGACATCTCGCGCTCGCCGGTGCCCATGTCGGGGGCCGGTACGTTCTGCGAAGGGTTTATGAGGTCGCGCTTGGCGAGTTCGTAGGCGAAGCGGCGGGTGATCTGCTCGAGTTCGTGCTCCTCCCAGTCCCTGGGGTCGATGCAGAGGCCCCCTTTCGAGCCGCCAAACGGCGTTTCGACGAGCGCGCACTTGTAGGTCATCAGCGCCGCCAGCGCCTCGACCTCGTCCTGGTTCACGGCCAGCGAGTAGCGGATGCCGCCCTTCACCGGCTCCATGTGCTCGGAATGCACGCTGCGATACCCGGTGAAGGTGTGGATCGCGCCTCTCAGCCGCACTCCGAACCGGACGGTATAGGTCGCGTTGCAGACGCGGATCTTCTCCTCGAGGCCCGGAGAGAGGTCCATCAACGCCACCGCGCGATTGAACATGATGTCCACGCTCTCGCGGAAACTCGGCTCCTTCAGCCGCGACTGATCGGTCATCGTGGTGTCCTTCCTTGTTCCGAATCGGCCTTTGGTGGCCGTTTTGCAAACACCCTACTCCGGTCGCCACACCGCCCAAACTGACGATTTTCGTGAGGTCCGGGTTCGGCCGCTTGCAGACGGCCGGCGCGATTGCACGCCGATCCCGCAACAAAAAGCCCCGACGTGCCCGGTTGTCCCCGATCGCACGTCACCGCCCGGGAACCCGCAGCGCGCTGCCATTTTTTTGCCATTCTTCTGGGCCTTTCTGTCAGCGCGGCCTCCAGTCTGCTCGGCCGCCCAGCATGTCTGAGAGGGTACTCGCATGGCCAAAAGGACCGACTGCCTGAACACGCTCAGGAGTTCGACGCGCTTCTTCGCCCGCGACGAGGAGGGCTCGTTCGTCATCTTCACGCTGTTCATATTCGTGGTGATGATCATGATCGGAGGGCTCGCCATCGACGTGATGCGCTTCGAAAACCTGCGCACGACGATGCAGAACACCGTCGACCGCGCGGTGCTCGCGGCGGCCGACCGGGATCAGTCGGTCACGCCGCAGACCGTCGTCGACGACTACCTCGCAAAGGCCGGCATGCCGGCGGACGGCTACACCGTCGATGTGACGGAGACCAAGGCGGGCGGCATCGTCACGAGCCGGCAGGTCACCGTCACCGCCGAGGCGACGCTCGGCACCTATTTCATGAAGATGATGGGCACCCCCACGATCACCGCGCCGGCCGTCTCGACCGCCGAAGAGGGGATCAACAAGATCGAGATCTCGCTCGTTCTCGACGTTTCCGGCTCGATGGGCGCGGGGACGAAGCTGCTGGACATGCAGAACGCCGCCAAGACCTTCGTCTCGCAGGTGCTGACCGACACCGAACCGGGCCAGGTCTCGATCAACGTCATCCCCTATTCCACGCAGGTGAACGCGGGCGCGACGCTGCTCGACCAGTTCACCCACACGGCCGACCACAATTATTCCCACTGTGTCGACTTCGAGGCGACCGACTTCGCCAGCACCACGCTCGACCCGACCGTGACGCTGCAGCAGAGCGGCCATTTCGACCCCTGGTCGTCCTATGCCCGGGGAACCTTCGCCACCATGGCCGCGAGCGGTCGCTCTCCCGTCTGGGTTTGCCGCACCGAAAGCAGCTTCGAGATCTCGCCCTGGGCGAGCAACATCACGGATATTCACAACAAGATCGACAGCTTCACCGCGGGTGGCAACACGTCGATCGATGTCGGTGTGAAGTGGGGCTCGGCGCTTCTCGACCCCTCGACGCGGCCGGTCTTCAACGGCCTTCAGGCCGCTGGCGTCGTCTCCGGCGACTTCGATACCGGCCGGCCCTACAATCACGACCCCAACGACGATGTGCTGAAGTTCATCGTGGTGATGACCGACGGGATCAATACCACCCAGTACATGCTCGACGACGCCTACAACTCCGGCCCCTCGGGTGTCTGGAAGGACCCCGACACGGGCCGCTACTCGATGTATCACGAAGAATACAACGACTGGGACGGTGACGGCGACTGGCGCGAGGACGTCTGGTATGCCCGGAACTACGGTTTCAGCCACGGCCGGTACTGGATCGACAACATCTACGACTCGGGCACCAGCAATGCTGTCGAGCTGACCTGGCCGCAACTCTGGAACGAGATGTCACTGTCGCACCGCGCGTTTTCGCACTTCTACCAGAAGTATTACAACGCCGACCATTACTACGACAATCTCTATGCGCCGATGGACTGGGTCAACGCCGGGACCAAGGACAACCGTCTCGACGCGGTGTGCACGGCCGCGAAGAGCAATGACATGATCCTGTTCTCGATCGGTTTCGAGGTCACCGATTACTCCGCCGGCGTGATGCAGAGCTGCGCCTCCTCGGCCAACCACTTCTACCGCGTGGAAGGTCTCGAAATCGAATACGCCTTCGAATCCATCGCCAACCAGATCAACCAGTTGAAGCTGACCCAATGACACTCATGCGCCGCCTTCTCAGACGCTTCCGCCGCCGCGAGGACGGCACGGCCACGATCGAGTTCGTGATCCTGTTCATGCCGTTCATGCTCCTGCTGGCCTCGACCTACGAAATCGGCATGGCCAATGTCCGCCATGTCATGCTCGAGCGCGGCACCGACCTCGCGGTGCGCCAGATCCGGCTCAACACCGGCGCGCCGCCCTCGAAGGAAGACATCCGCCGCATGGTGTGCAACGGCGCGGGCATCATTCCCGATTGCCTGAACGTGCTCGAAATCGAGCTTCAGTCGGTGGACAAGGCGACCTGGGCGATGCCGCCGCGACAAGCCTCCTGCATCGACCGCAACGAGACCATCCAGCCGGTCGTCAAATACGAGAACGGGCTGCAGAACGAGATGATGATGATCCGCTTCTGCGCCGTGATCGATCCTTTGTTTCCGTCCTTCGGTCTCGGCTACACGATGCCGAAGGACGCCAGTGGCGGCTACCGGCTCGTGTCGATGACCGCGTTCGTGAACGAGCCCACGTAAGGAGGGTCCCATGGCCAGATCTGCACACAACCCGCTCCGGCGCGCCCTTCGCCGCTTCGCCCGGCGCTCGGACGGAACCCTTTCCGTCGAGGCGATCATGGTGTTCCCGCTGCTCGCCTGGGCCTACATGGGGATGTATTTCTTCTTCGACGCCTACCGGCAGCAGAACATCAACCTCAAGGCCGCCTACACGGTCTCCGACATGCTCTCGCGTGAAGTCGACGTGATAACGTGGAACGACATCGAGGGCCTGAACCGGGTGCTCGACTACCTGACCATGTCGGCGAACCCCACCCAGATCCGAGTCTCCGTTGTCTATTACGACGAGGACACCGACCGGCACATCCTCGTCTGGTCGCGCGGCACCCGCGGCAAGCTCGACCTGACCCAGACACAGATCGAGGTCGACTACACCGAGGAAATCCCGATCATGGCCGACAGCGACACCGCCATCCTCGTGGAGACCTGGTCTTATTACGAGCCCACGGTGGACCTCGGCCTGCCCTCGGTCACCTTCGACAACGTCATCGTCACCAGCCCGCGCTTCGCGCCCCAGCTTTGCTACGAGGTCTGCGGCGAACTCGGCTCCGGCTCTGCGCATGACGACGATACCGACGACGGTGCGGGTGAGGAGCCTTCCGCGACCTGACGGCACCGCGCGCCGGCCAGCGAAGAGAATGCCCGCCGCCACGGCGGGCATTTTTCGTTCCGCGACAGTGAGCCATCCTGTCCGATGTCGCTGCCGAGGCCCGACATCGGTCCTTATCACTTAGATATTTCCACGTCTTCGCCGCAATTCTGCTGCATATCCCTGCAGAATGGTCTGCGGTTCCAGTTGTATTTGTGAACTGTGGCGCCGGGTGTTGGCGCCGCTTTGTAACGAGTTGCCAGGAGTATGGCGCCATGTCTTATCCCGTCCCGGAATCCCGTTCGCGGTCACGGCTTCGCCTGTCCACCGCGCTGTCCTGCTTCCGCCGCGAGGAAGACGGCTCCTTCATCATCTTCTCGCTCTTCATCTTCATGGTCATGATCATGATCGGCGGCATCGCCATCGACGTGATGCGCTTCGAGAACCTGCGCACGACGATGCAGAACACCGTCGACCGCGCGGTGCTCGCCGCCGCCGACCTCGACCAATCGGTCGATCCCAAGACGGTTGTCTCCGATTATCTCGACAAGGCGGGCATGGGCGGCCTGCCCTATTCGGTCGATGTCATCGAGAACACGGTCGGCGACACGGTGGTCGGCCGCAAGGTGTCGATCTCCTCCGAAGTGGCGATGAAGACCTACTTCATGGGCATGATGGGCACCCCCACCATCAACGTGCCCGCGAGCACGTCCGCGACCGAGGCGATCAACGAGATCGAGGTCTCGCTGGTGCTCGATGTCTCGGGCTCGATGGGCTGGAACAACAAGCTCCAGAACATGCAGGGCGCGGCGACGGATTTCGTCGACGAGATCATGACCAATTCGCTCGACGGCGGCGTCTCGATGTCCGTGGTTCCCTACTCGACCCAGGTGAACGCTGGCGCGACGCTCGCGGGACAGTTCAACCTCACGGGCGAGCACGCCTATTCGCATTGCGTCGACTTCGACGATAACGATTTCGCCACGACCGCTCTGTCGAACACGGCCGTGTTGCAGCGCACCGGGCATTTCGACCCCTGGAGAAGCTATCGCTTCGACAATCCGTCGAACTTCGTCTGCCGCACCGAGGACCATGCCGAGATCACGCCCTGGTCGACGGACGCAGAGGGGCTGAAAGACCAGATCGACGACTTCACCGCGAGTGGAAACACCTCGATAGACGTCGCCGCGAAATGGGGCATCGGGCTTCTCGACCCGTCGACGGCGCCGGTTCTGTCGAACCTCGTCGCCGCAGGCGACGTCGATGCGGACCTCGACGGCCGGCCCGCGGCCCATTCCAACAACGATGTGCTGAAGTTCATGGTGCTGATGACCGACGGGATCAACACCACCCAGTACAAGCTCGACGACGACTACGCCTCCGGCCCCTCGGGCATCTGGCGCGATCCCGACACCGGCCGCTACTCGAAGGAGGACGAGGAGAGCGGCGACCGCGACCGCGACGGACGCTGGTACGAGGATTACTGGCATGCCGGCGGCTGGAACAAGAGCTACGGCGAGCGCTGGGCGAACCGGATCTACGACAAGAAGCCCGGCGGCGGCAATGCCACGGGCTCCGACCGGAACGCCTATGAAATGGACTGGACAGAGGTCTGGGCGCGCATGCCGCTCCACACGGTCGCCTACAACTTCTTCTACGAGCGCTACTACAACGCGAACCACTACTACAACTTCCGCAATGCCGCCTGGGACTTCGTCAACGCGGGCCAGAAGGACAACCGGCTGAACCAGATCTGCACCGAGGCCAAGAACGAAGGCATCGTGATCTTCGCCATCGGTTTCGAGGTGACCGATTACTCTGCCGGCGTGATGCAGAACTGCGCGTCGACGGCGAACCACTTCTACCGCGTGGACGGGCTCGACATCGCCTATGCCTTCAAGTCGATCGCCAACCAGATCAACCAGCTCAAGCTGACGCAGTAGCCCGGCGCTCGCGTCCCCGCCGGAGCGCCCGCCCCGGCCGCGGATCACCGGACACGACACGCGTAATCAGGCGCCCGCCCCCCGGCGGGCGCCTTTCGTTTGTCACAATCGCGGGCGCGAAAGCGGGGGGTCGTTGCCGCTGAGGCGACAATGCCGCCGACCGCACCTCTCTACTTGCCGAAAAGCTTGAAATCACGACGCCCGATTTCGCGATTCCGCCTCCTTTGCGGTAGGAACGTGGCAGGAATTGGTTCACCCCCGACCTGGTCGGAGCGCCGGTTCCAGCGTGTGGCAGCATTTTACGAGTTCGGGGAGTTTCCCAGATGGTCGGCAAGCATTTCAGGACGGCATCGGCCCGGCGGCTGTTTTCCAGCACCGCCCTTTCGCACTTCCGCCGTGACGAGGAGGGGTCGTTCATCATCTTCTCGCTCTTCATCTTCATGCTGATGGTCATGATCGGCGGCCTCGCCATCGACGTCATGCGCTACGAGAACCTTCGCACCAAGATGCAGAACACCATCGACCGCGCCGTGCTCGCGGCGAGCGATCTCGACCTCGACCCTTCGATCACGCCCCGGGATGTGGTCGACGACTACCTCGTCAAGGCGGGCATGGGCGATTTCGCCTACACGGTCGACGTCGAGGAGAGCACGGTCGGCGACGACGTCATCGGCCGCACCGTCTTCGTCACCTCCAATGCCCGGATGGACACCTACTTCATGCACCTGATGGGCACCCCGGACCTGCCGGTCCCGGTGAGCACCCGCGCGAGCGAGGGCATCAACGACGTCGAGATCTCGCTCGTCCTCGACGTGTCGGGCTCGATGGGCTGGGGCACCAAGCTCCCGGACATGCAGGACGCCGCGAAGGACTTCATCGACGAGGTGCTGGCCAATACCGAGGACGGGCGTGTGTCGCTGTCGCTCGTGCCCTACTCGACGCAGGTGAACGCCGGCGCGGACCTCGCGGCAGAGTTCAACCTCACCGGCGAGCACAATTATTCCCATTGCGTCGACTTCGACGCGACCGACTTCACCACGACGACGCTCCTGCCCGGAGCGATGCTTCAGCGGGCGGCGCATTTCGACCCATGGTCGAGCTACACCGAGGGCCGCGTGCCTGTCGCCGACGGCGGGGACTGGTCGCCGATGTGGGTGTGCCGGACCGAGGACGCTTTCGAGATCACGCCCTGGTCGAACGATCCCCCGGCCCTCAAGGACCAGATCGACGCGCTGACCGCCGAGGGCAACACCTCGATCGACGTGGCGACCAAATGGGGCGCCGCCCTGCTCGATCCGTCGACCGCGCCGGTGCTGTCGAACCTCATCGACTCGGGCAAGATCGACAGCGATCTCGCCGGCCGCCCCTCGCCCTACACCGACGGGACCGACCCGAGCCTTCCGGATGTGCTGAAGTTCATGATCGTGATGACCGACGGCATCAACACGACCCAGTTCAAGATGGACGACGCCCACCGCTCCGGTCCCTCGGGCATCTGGCGCGATCCCGAGAGCGGGCGCCTCTCCCGCGCCTCGGAGGAAAACGGCGACCGCGACGGCGACGGCATCTGGAACGAACCCTACTGGCTGGCCGACGGCTGGAACCGGAATTACGCCTCCGAATGGGCCGCCGAGGTGCACGATGTCGACGAGAACGGCGACGTGGCCATCGGATCGGACAGAAACGCCTACCAGATGGACTGGTCGGAGGTCTTCGCCCGGATGCCGGTCAACGACTACGCCTACTCGTTCTTCTACGAGCAGGAGTGGGACGCAAACGATTACTACGCCGCGCGCAACGCGACCCGCGACAACGTCTTCGCGGGAACCAAGGATGCCCGCCTCGACGCCATCTGCACCGCCGCGAAGGATGCCGGCGTCGTGATCTTCTCCATCGGCTTCGAGGTCACGGATTATTCCGCCGGCGTGATGCAGAAGTGCGCCTCGAGCGCCAACCACTTCTTCCGGGTCGATTCCGAGACCTTCGACATCGCATATGCGTTCGACGCGATCGCCAACACGATCAACCAGCTCAAGCTGACCCAGTAGAACGCGTTCCGGTCAGGCTGCGTGGGGGCGCAGCCGACGTTCGGGGAGCCCGCCATTGCCGACGGGCTCCCCGGCAGAATTCCCGCCTAGTCCCGTTTCAGCTTGCCATCCCGGTCGGCCAGAGCCAGTTCGAGCACCTCGGCCATCGCCTTCGCCTCGAAGCCCGACACCGAGCCGCCGACGCCGAGACGGCGGCCGAGCCGCCACCAGACCCCCGGCGCCCAGCCCGCCGCCATCCGGCGCGACAGCTTCACCACGAACCCGCTCGAGGGCTTGAAGGCGAAGACCCCCCGGTCGACGCTCTCGATGTCCTCCATCGCCGCCAGCACCCGGCCGCTCTCGTCGAAAAGCCCGTCCCGCGTGAGCAGGATATCCTTTTCCGTGGCCTTCTGCACCGCCCAGGCCGCCCACAGCGCGGTCCCGCCGAACAGCACCAGAACCGCCCGCCAGCCGAGGCCCATACCGTCGGAGACCGCGAGCCACAGAAGCGCGCCGCCGAGGAGCGTGAGCGAAACGACCGCGACGACCCGCCGCGCGCTCCGCACCCGCAATCTTGCCAGAAGATCCGCCATCGGCGCGACATAACGCGCGCGGGCGCTGTTGCACAGACCCCGCAGCTTCCGCGCCCGGCGGCACGGGCTCGTTTCGAGTACTTGAAGAACGAAGAAGACCCGCGGTCATGCCCCCGCGAGACGCTGCACCAGGCGCCAGCCGATCCGCACCCGGCGGGCCCCGGGCAGGCGCGCGTCCGCCGCCACCCGGTCGAGCACGGCGAGAATGGCCGCCACCCCCGCCCGCGTGTCGGGCAGGCGGACCTCGCCCGCCTTCCGGCCCGCCGCAAAAAGCCTCTCGATGCGGTCTTCCAGCGCGCGCGCCGCGCCCGAGCCCATATGAGGGGCGAGATAGGCCCGGGTGACCCCCTCGAGCGCCTCGATGGGCGTCCCCTCCGCAGCGCCGTCGAGCGCCCGGTCGCGCTCCTCCACCGCCTCGGCCGGAAGCTCGGCGGCGAGGCTCTCCTTGTCGGGAAGACACCGGTAGAGCGCCCCGGCGCAGAGGCCCGCGTCCGCCCCGATCTGCCGCATGGTCACCGCGTCGTATCCCGCCTCGGCGAAGAGCCGTGCGGCTGCCGCGCGAATGCGGGGCCGTGTCGTCTCCGCCATGCTGCCGGTCTTGCGCCCCATGGCGAGGACCGTTTACTGAACGCCCGTTCACCTCAACCCGCCCCTTGCCCGCCCGCTCCCGGACGCTACGCTGGCGCCGAAAGGAACGCCCATGCGCGCCCTCGTCCTCTGTCTCGTCCTCGCGGCCTGCACGGATTTTCCCCGGCTCGACGAGGCCGTCGTCCCGGCCGGCCCGCCGCCGCCGCTCCTGCCCTTCGATGCCCTCGAGGCCGCCGCGGCCGGCGGAACGCCCCGCGCCGAACGCACCGAAGACCTCGAGGCCCGCGCCGCCGCCCTGCGCGCCCGCGCGGCCGTGCTGCGCCAGCCGGTCGGCGAGGCCGGCGGAATCGACGGCCTGCGCGCCCGTCTCGAACGGCTTCGGTGATTGTTGCCGCTCCCGGCGCCGTGGGCTAAGGGCGACGGGACGCAAGAAGGAGCGCCCATGTCAGACCCTGCCCCCCTCCGCCTCGGCATCGCCGGCCTCGGCACCGTCGGTGCGGGAGTCCTGAAAATCGTCCGCCGTCACGGCGCCCTCCTCGCCGCCCGGGCCGGCCGCCCCGTGGAGGTGGTCGCGGTCTCGGCGCGCAGCCGCGACAAGGACCGGGGCGTGCCGATCGCCGCCTATGCCTGGGAGGACGACCCCGTCGCCCTCGCGAGGCGCGACGATGTCGACGTTCTCGTCGAACTCATGGGCGGCACCGACGGGCCGGCCAAGGCCGCCACCGAGGCTGCCATCGCCGCCGGCAAGGACGTGGTCACCGCCAACAAGGCGATGCTCGCGGTCCACGGCCATGCGCTCGCCGGGGCCGCCGAAGCCGGCGGCCGGGTGATCCGCTTCGAGGCGGCCGTCGCCGGCGGCATTCCCGTCGTGAAGGCCCTCACGGAGGGGCTCGCGGGCAACGAGATCACCCGCGTCCTCGGCGTGATGAACGGCACCTGCAACTACATCCTCACCCGGATGGAGGACGCGCGTCTGCCCTACGAGACGGTGTTCGAGGAGGCCGCCAAGCTCGGCTATCTCGAGGCCGACCCGACGCTCGACGTCGGCGGCATCGACGCGGCCCACAAGCTCGCCCTTCTCGCCGCCATCGCCTTCGGCACGCAGGTCGATTTCGACGCGGTCGCCATCGAGGGGATCGAGCGGGTCACCATCGAGGACATCGAGCAGGCCGCCGACATGGGCTACCGGGTGAAGCTTCTCGGCGTGGCCGAAATGACCGGGCGTGGGCTCGAAACCCGGATGACCCCCTGCCTCGTGCCGGTGACCTCGCCCCTCGGTCAACTCGAGGCGGCCACCAACATGGTCGTGCTCGAAGGCGACGCGGTGGGGCGGATCGTGCTCAGGGGCGCAGGCGCGGGCGAGGGCCCGACCGCCAGCGCGGTCATGGCCGATGTCATCGACATCGCGCGCGGAACCCGCGTCTCGACCTTCGGCCGCCCCGCCGCGGGCCTCGCCGCGGCCACTCCGGCGCAGACCGCCACGCCCGCCCCCTATTACCTCAGGCTCGAACTCAAGGACCGGCCCGGGGCGCTCGCCAGGGTCGCGGCGGTGCTCGGCGACGCGGGCATCTCCATCGACCGGATGCGCCAGTACGGCCACGAGGACACCGCCGCCCCGGTTCTCATCGTCACCCACAAGACCGGGCGGGACGCGGTGGACCAGGCCATCGCCGCCCTGCCCGCGACCGGCGTCGTGCTCGCCGCCCCCGTCGCGCTTCGCATCGAGAACGTCTGAGGCCGCGCCGCCTCCGGCGCCCCCTCGATCCGTCGGGAGGCATCGCCGGTGCACGGCGGACGGCCGGTGGCCGTCTCTCTCCAGAATGCGCAGGTCGGCTTTGGGTGAGAAGCGAGCCCGGAACCTCGTCGATCCTGCCGAAGCCATCGCTGCCCCGGTCGCCCGTCCTGGGCTTGAGGTCGCAGAGACAGGACGTGGCGTTGTCGCGTCGCCGGGCGATGAGCCGCGCCGCGGACAGCGGAAGCACCGGACGCTCGGCCATAAAGCGCCCCGGGTCGTCGACCCGGCAGGCGGTGGCCTAGAGCATGTCGCTCGAAAGTGGGAACCGGTTTCGAGCTTCTCGGACATGCGAAATCAAGGGGTTGTAGCGGACCGCGTGACTGCGAATGGCCGCGACACGCGCTAGCCGAGCGCCCGGACAGCTGCCGAACAGGGCTTGCCGAGCAGCGCCGGCGTCCCGCCGATGAGCGCG
>Ga0209931_1001428_pt1 | contig 12976 bp, 13 predicted proteins | sample SalPonR1_B_D1_MG_FD_185697 | JGI IMG/M metagenome (GOLD analysis project Ga0209931, IMG submission 185697) | Salt pond soil microbial communities from South San Francisco under conditions of wetland restoration - Salt Pond MetaG R1_B_D1_MG... ...
GCGTGGATCGTTTTCCCGAAGCCTGCCGCAAGTATCTCGGTCACGAGCCCGAGCAGGTCAAGTGGGGCAAGCGGATCGAAAACCCCGGCGTGATGGATCTGATCGAGCCGGAGGCGGTCATCGAGCGGTTGTCGGTCGTTCTGGGTTGAATTGATCTAAAAGGCAATTCAAAAGCGCGACACGAAGAACACGAAGAGGGCACGAAGAGCACGAAGGAAACCACGGTTCGCGTTTGCTTCGCTTTTTGTTGTGGGAGGCGCGTCTCGCGCCGAAACGGGAGCCGTGATCGAGAGGGTTCCATCGGCGCGAGACGCGCCTCCCACAGGGACCGGAGGCTTGTTCCCCGGGTGCGCTTCGCTTGCCCAGGCTACGGAATTGAAACGGTGGTCTCGAAGCCAATCAAGCGCGCTGTCTGGGCAAAAGGGGAGGATTCGACCGGGATCGCCCGCCGAGGGCCTCGCCACGCGTCGAACCGAAGCGGGCGGTCCCGGTCGATTCCGGCATCGGGGTCGCGTAGCAGGAATCCCCCAGCAGGTGGGCAGTGTCGCGGATGAGGTCTTGCAGATCGCGGCGAGCCGCAGTGCCGGGGCATTCGAGGTTGTGGTGTTTACCGACGGTTGATCGCGGCCCGGAGGCCGCTCCTGCAGGGGCGGGAGGCGCTTATTGTTTACCGGAAACCGTTCAGTACTCCTTGTAGCTCTTCTCTTCGAGAATCGTCGAGCCAAGCGCTTCGTTGATGCGGCGCTTGAGCGCGGCGCGCTGGTCGTTGGTCCTGTAGACGCTCCTGGCCAGTTCGACGAAGCGATCGCCGAAGTCGCCTTCGCGCTCGCAGTCGCGGATGGCGTCTTCGATTTCCCAGAGGTTTTCGTTGAGGGCCTTGAGTTCGGCGCGCATCTGCGTGATGTCGGCGGTCTCGGCAGCCTCGGCGTGCCACAGGCCGGTCAGCATGTCGAACTCGCGTTCGACGTTGGCGCGCTTGTGCGGGTCGCCGATGCGCTCGAACTTGATTTCGAGTATGGAAATCTTGTCGAGCAACTCGCCCGGCGAAATGGGTACTGGGATGGGTTTGGTCATGATGTGACTGCCACTGCCGAATCCGGGGCGCGGGGCGCCCCGGACGGGATCGGTTGAGGGGAGATCAGCTGGGCTGGTCGAGGTCTTTCATGCTGAGCCGGATGCGGCCCTGCTTGTCGACTTCCAGCACCTTGACGCGGACCTTCTGACCTTCGGCCAGTTCGTCGGTGACGTTCTCGACGCGCTGATCCGAGATCTGCGAGATATGCACCAGGCCGTCCTTGCCGGGCAGGATCTGGACGAAGGCGCCGAAGTTCATGATCTTCTGCACCGTGCCCTCGTAGATCTTGCCCACTTCGACGTCGGCGGTGATCTGCTCGATCTGGCGGCGCGCCTCGTCGGCGGCATCCTTGTTGGCCGAAGCTATCGTGATCGTGCCGTCGTCGGCAATGTCGATCGTGGTGCCGGTCGCCTCGGTGATCTGGCGGATCGTGGAGCCGCCCTTGCCGATCACTTCGCGAATCTTGTCCGGATGCACGCGCATCGTGAACAGGCGCGGGGCGTACTCGCTCATCTCGCCGCGCGGGGTGTCCAGCACCTTGTTCATCTCACCCAGGATGTGGGTACGGCCGGCCCTGGCCTGCTCGAGCGCGGCGTGCATGATTTCGCGCGTGATGCCGTCGATCTTGATGTCCATCTGCAGCGCTGACACGCCCTGATCGGTACCGGCAACCTTGAAATCCATGTCGCCGAGATGATCCTCGTCGCCGAGGATGTCGGTCAGCACGGCGAACTTGTCGCCTTCCTTGATCAGGCCCATCGCGATGCCGGCCACCGGCGCCTTGAGCGGCACCCCGGCATCCATCAGCGCCAGCGATGTGCCGCAAACGGAAGCCATCGAGCTGGAGCCGTTGGATTCGGTGATTTCCGAGACCACGCGCAGCACGTACGGAAACGATTCCTGGCTGGGCAGAACCGCGGAGACGCCGCGGCGGGCCAGCCGGCCGTGGCCGATTTCACGCCGCTTCGGGCCGAGCATGAAGCTGGTCTCCCCGACGCAGAACGGCGGGAAGTTGTAGTGCAGCATGAACGGATCCTTGTACTCGCCCTCGATCGCATCGATGATCTGCGCGTCGCGGCCGGTGCCCAGCGTGACCACCACCATGGCCTGGGTCTCGCCGCGGGTGAAGATGGACGAGCCGTGGGTGCGCGGCAGCGTGCCGACTTCGATGTCGATCGGGCGAACGGTGGTCAGGTCGCGACCGTCGATGCGCGGCTTGCCTTCGATGATCTGGCCGCGCACCAGGTTCTTTTCGAGCTTGGAGAAGGCGGCCTTGATGTCTTCGACGCTGAATTCGTTTTCTGCGCCTTCCGGCGCCAGGGTTTCGACCAGTTTCTTCTTGACCGCCGAGATCGCTTCGTGGCGCTGGGTCTTGTCGGTCAGCGTGTAGGCCTGCTGCAGGCCGGACAATGCCAGCTCCTCGACCTTCTCGGCCAGGCCGGCCGGCTTCTCGGGCGCCTGCCAGTCCCACTTGGGCTTGCCGGCCTCGTCGGCCAGTTCCTTGATCGCCTTGATCGCGGTCTGCATCTGGTCGTGGCCGAAGGTGACCGCGCCGAGCATCTCGTCTTCGGTCAGCAGGTCGGCTTCCGATTCGACCATCAGCACGGCGTGCTCGGTGCCGGCGACGACCAGGTTCAGGCGCGAGTCCTCGAGCTGGCTGGCGACCGGATTGAGCACGTACTCGCCGTTGATGAAGCCGACGCGTGCGCCGCCGATGGGGCCCTGGAACGGGGTACCCGACAGCGCCAGCGCGGCCGAGGCGCCGATCATGGCCGGGATGTCGCCGTCGACTTCCGGGTTCAGGCTCATCACGGTGGCGATGACCTGGATCTCGTTCATGAAGCCGTCCGGGAACAGCGGGCGCAGCGGGCGATCGATCAGGCGCGAGGTCAGTGTTTCCTTTTCGGTCGGGCGGCCTTCGCGCTTGAAGAATCCACCGGGAATCTTGCCGGCGGAATAGAATTTTTCCTGGTAGTTGATGGTCAGCGGGAAGAATGCCTGACCGGGCTTGGCTTCGGGCCGCGCAACGGCCGTGACCAGCACCACCGTATCGCCCATGGTCACCAGCACCGCACCGGTGGCCTGGCGGGCCAGGTGGCCGGTTTCCAGGGTTACGGTGTGCTCACCGTATTGAAACGACTTGCTTACTTTATTGAACACTTGAGAACTCCAGTCACAAAGAGGAAATTCGGGTACGACGAAACACCGGTTGTTGCGGGCAGCAACCGGTGTTTCGTCAGATCATTGAACCGAGGGGGCGGACGATTGTCGACGACGATTGTCGACAACTATCGGCGCAGGCCGAGGCGCTGCACGATGTCGCGATAGCGCTGGACGTCCTTGTTGCGGACGTAATCAAGCAGCGAGCGACGCTGGTTGACCAGCCGAATCAGGCCTTTCCGGGAATGGTGATCCTTCTTGTGATCCTGGAAATGGCCGGTCAGGTGCTTGATGCGTGCGGTCAGCAGGGCGATCTGCACTTCCGGCGACCCGGTGTCGCTGCTCGAGAGCTGGTATTCCGAAACAATCTGCTGTTTCTGTTCTGCGCTCAAAGACATGTTGTCTCAACTCCAAACTATTGATGGCAAACTGAGGTTGCGTTAAGTCTGGCGACCGGGCTTTTCCAGAAAACCCCCTCGAAACAATCCTCGAGACAGCCCGGGGATTGCCGAAGGCGGGCTTTGTGCAAAAGCCCCGATCACCGCTAATCAAGCGCGAAATTATACCCTGTTTCTTGCCTGCGCAACAAGTGGGTGCGCTGTTGTCGTCGTCGGCCCTGCCGGTCGTCGAATTTTCGCGCGGCCGGGGCGAATCAACTGCCGGCCAGGCGTTTGCGTGCGCGATCGAACATGCTGTCGGTGGCGAAGCTTCCGTCGCGCCAGCTGCCCGGACTGCTGCCGGTCAGCATTTCCAGCACCTGACCCAGATTGCCGGCGGCATAGACCTGGAAAAGATCGTTGCGCACGGCCTGGACCAGTTCGGGTCTGAGCATGAGTTCGTCGCGCTGAATGCTCGGGATGATCACGCCGGTCCCGCCGCTGGCCGCGTTTTGATGGGCAACCTGAAAACAGTCCTCGATCCGGGCATTGATGCCTGCCACCGGGGTCAGGCGGCAGTCGCTGTCGAGACCGCCTATGACCGCCAGGTCCTGGCGCAGCGGTATGCCGGAAAGCCGGCTGACGAGGGCCAGCACCGAACCCAGAATCAGTGTGGCGCCGGGAACCGGGGGTGTTCCCGTGGATGTGCTTCCGCAACTGATCAGGGCATGCAGGCCGATGGACTTCTCCATTCGCATCGAGTGGGCCAGCGCGCTTTCGATCCGTATGCTGAATTCCGGACCGGGACTGTCGGCTGCACCCTCGAATGCAATGCGCATGTCGGTCGCGTGCGCCAGGCTGACCTGAATCTTGACGATCTGCCCGTAATTGCGGTCGCCGTCGGGCTCGAGCCCGCACACGTGGACCTGGCCCAACTGGTGCTGCCGGGCGGGGAAGCCCGAGGCCTCGAAGCGAGGGTTCGAAGCGACCGGTCGGGGCGGGCGCATCTGATCGATGGCGTGATGCACGTGAACGGCGGTGACGTGGTTCGCGTCTTCGGATCCCGCCATGACCGCGGCCATGCGCAGAACCGTCATGAGATCGCCCATGCGTGTGGAAAGTCGATTGCGTCCGCCCATGCGCGCCGCCTGTTCGACAAGTGCTGCGATCGCCTCTTCGCTTATCGGGGCCGAATGCATCCGGCTGGCGGCATCGCGCAGCCGTGCAGCGACCCAGCCGGCGCCGACGGCGTCGCGTTCGATCGAATCGGGAATGTCTATCGGTGCCGCGAACAGTCCGACGAACTCCGGGAATTCCTGCTGCAGCCTGCGCCAGTGGGCATGCGTGCCGCACAGAATCAGGCGCGCGTCTATGGGTAATGGGGCAGGACGCAGGGATATCGCCGGAGATGCGGCGGTTTCCTGCGGCGGTTCGACATGGATTGCACCGTTGGCCAGTGCGTTTCGGAGCAGAGAGACGCTGCGCGGGTAATTCAGCAGGTCTTCGGCATCTATGATGAGAAAACCGCCACTGGCCGCCAGCAGGCTGCCGCCGCGCACACCGAGGTATGAGGCGACCGAACGTCGATTCTCCAGCCACGCGGGGTCTATGGTGCCGCCCAGATTGCGTGGCGTCGGAACCTGTTCGTGCACCGCTACAAGTTTTTGGTCGCTGGCGGAATGGACGAGATTCACGCCGTAGAGCATTTCCGGATCGGCCAGGTGCTCGGTGGGTTTGTCGATGCGTTTTTCGATCACATCGCCGAGGATGGCCTCGATGTGTTGCTTGACCCCCGTTGCTTCGAACTGCTTGAGGACCGGCTGTGCCAGATCTGCCAGCAGCCTGCGTGCCTCCGCTCTCAATAGCCGGGCGCGCAATTGGCGGGCATGATTCCAGGTCTCGTTTATGGCCGCGGTGAGCTTCCGGATTTCAAGCTGGGAGTCGCGGATCACGCTGCGGATCTGTTCGAACTCCTCCGGGCTGACCTGGCCCTTGGCCACCAGGTTGGCGAGATCGTCCTGGGTGATGACGCGGCCGGTTTGCTGAACGTGCACCGTCAGCCGGACCAGTTGCCCGACTTCTTCCCGCATCAGCACCAGGCCGTGCGGCTTCAGCTTCCTCGCCAGCGGCCGGATGAGCCGGGTCATTTCGGCATCGGAGCGATCATTGAGCGCTTGAAGCCGGTTGCGGATCGGACGGGCCTGGAGCGCAGTTTCAAGCTGGTCGCGAATGAACCGGCTCACTTCTCCCAGCCCTGCTCGCAATTTCCTGCCGCTACCGGCCGGCAAGCGAAGAAGGCGCGGACGGTCGGGATAGTCGAAGTTGTGGACCAGGCAAAAGTCGAAGCGCTCGCGCCGGGGTGGATCCAGTTGTGAAAGGCCCGATTCAAGCAGCAGGTTGCGGTCGCTGGCCGCATGTCCGCGGACGAAGACATGTCCCCGGGCGGGCGAATTGTCGGCCATCGACTGGCTCAAGGAGCGAGCCAGCTGGTCAAGTGTCCTCGAGTGCGCGCTGCGCGAGGCGTCATTTTCCACCAGGCTGCGAGGGTCGACGCGCCAGCGCAGATCCGGGGGCGGGATGCGCGATAAAGCCATTCCATTCCTGAACGCAGTGACAGACAGTTGATTGTAGCTGACGAATGCGGTCGGTTATTCGCAATGCGGTCGGTTATTCGCCGATAGGGTTTCAATGGGCCGATTGGCCGGCAGGCTCGGGCCGATGACGGATATCGCGAGAGGCCGGTGGCGGTCAGCCCCGTCGAGTCGATTCGTCCGAGTTTGCTCGGGCCAGCCGTTCGGTATAACTGATCCAGCATTCGGCCACGGTGCGCGGATTTTCCAGCATCGGCAGATGACCGGTGTCGGGCAGCATGATGATTTCGGCATTCAACATGCGCGCAGCCAGCACGTTGGCGCCGGCCGGATTCAGGACCTGATCCGATCTTCCCCATACGATCAGCGCCGGCACCGGCAAGTCGGTTGCAAGGGTTTCGGCAGACGGCGAGTCGAACCGGATGGCGTCGAACGCGCGCTGGTGCTCGACTGCGCGCGCCGCAGAGCGGTCCGCCAGAAAGCGCGCCAGCGGTGAGGGTATCCACGGCGGATGGACGAAACAGAAATCTATCAGACGGCGAAAGTCCGCGCGATTCCGGATGACCAGCGGATTGTGGCGCTCCTCGGAAATTTCCTCGAAAAGCGGTGATAGCGGGACATTCTCCACACCGCCGGGCGCCAGCAGCCAGAGTGCGCGGATGCGGTCCGGGTAGCGCGCGGCGATGGCGCAGGCGATGTAGCCCCCCATCGAGCTGCCGCCGAGATAACAGTGCTGGATACCGACCCGATCCATCCAGCGGACCACGTTCTCGGCCTGGGCCTCGATTCGATAGTCGATAGCCGACGAAGCACCGGATTCGCCGAAGCCGGGCAGGTCGGGCGCAAGGATTCGGAAGTGTCCGGTCAGATGGCGCGCAACGCGGTTGAAATGATCGGCGTCGGCATTGAAGCCGTGCAGCAGCACCAGTGTTTCGCCGTGGCCACCTTCAAGCACGTGCCAGTCGACACCTGCGGCCTGGATGCGACAGGAGTGCAATCCGCCTCCGCGCCGGTCCAGCGCGCGAAACAGACGCGCCAGCGGAGCGGGCCAGAACCGCCACATGCTCACCAGCACCAGCAGTGCGACGACGACGATGATGACCGGGATTGACATAGGGCCCGAGTGCTAGAATTATGCGCTTTAGTGTAGTGTCTCTTGATCGCCCGTACAGGCCAATTTTCGCCGCTGGCCGGATCTTACATCGAGGGCTCTTCCGAGCTTCCCTGACCGGATCCGGCCGCGTTGCACCCCGATGGAGCACAATGAAGGAACCCGACTTCGGTGACAGCGCAGTTCGGCAGGCGGATTTCGAGCGCGATGGTTTCGTGATCGCCCGCGCACTGTGCCCGCCCCGGATGCTCGATCGCCTGCGATCTTCCGTGGATCGCGATCTGGCGGCCTCGGTCGGGCCGCTGGAATACGAGGCCGATGTCGCCTATCCCGGCGCCCCGGCCGCGCGTGACGTGCCCGGGGGGCACACGGTGCGTCGGTTGCTGGATGCGCTCGCGCGCGGATCTGCGTTCGTGGAATGGGCCTGCTCGCGCGACCTGACCGGCTGGGCCCGACCCTTGCTGGGCAGCGACGACATCCGGATCGTGCGCGCCCACCACAACTGCATCATGACCAAGCACCCCGATCATTCCAGCGCCACCGGCTGGCACCAGGACATACGGTATTGGTCATTCGACCGACCGGAGCTTGTCAACGCCTGGACCGCGCTCGATTCCGAGAGCCGCGACAACGGCGGTATGCGCCTGATCCCGGGTTCCCACCGGGCGGTGTTCGATGCCGACGCCTTCGACTCGGACCGATTCTTCCGCGCCGACCATTCGGCAAACCGGGAATGGATCGACTGCGCTTTGCAAGTGGATATGGCGCCGGGGGACGTGCTGTTCTTTCATGCCGCCATGCTGCACGCAGCCGGTCGCAACCTGACCGGCCGGCGCAAGCGCGCCGTGGTGTTTTCGTATCGGGCCGCCGGCAACCACCCCCTGCCCGGAACGCGCTCGGCGACCGGCAGCGACATGAACCCCGAGTCTCCGGCATGCGGCTGACGCTGATCATGGTGCTGGCCATGATGATCATCGTGGCCAGCGCCAACTGGCTGGTCCAGTACCCGATCAACAACTGGCTCACCTGGGGCGCCCTGACTTACCCGGTGAGCTATTTCATCACCGATCTTACGAATCGGATCAAGGGTCCCGCGGCGGCGCGCAAGGTCGTCTGGTTCGGCTTCGCGCTGGCCGTGGTGGCGTCGGCGTTCCTGGCCGGACCGCGGATTGCACTGGCTTCCGGTGCCGCGTTTCTGGTCTCGCAGATGCTCGATATAAAAGTGTTCGACCGGCTGCGTCGGCGGGCCTGGTGGCAGCCCCCGCTGTTTTCGTCGGCCGTGGGCTCGGCCGTGGATACCCTGCTGTTTTTCGCGCTGGCGTTCTATGCCACCGGCATGCCCTGGGTGACCCTGGCAATCGGCGACTATGGTGTGAAACTGGCCATCGCGCTGGTGATGCTGGCGCCATGGTGGTTCGCGTTGCGCGCGCGCGATTCAGCCGCCGGCTGACGAATGGGAGAGTTCTTCTCGATTGCCTGTGCTGCCGTCTGGGCGCTGGCAGTCGTGCTTTTCCGGCGCTCCGGCGAGACCCTGCCGGCGTTCGAGCTGAACCTGTTCAAGAATCTGCTCGGCGTGGTGCTGATGGGGATCACCGTTCTGGCGGTCGAGAATGATGCGCCACCGGCGTTTTCAGTCCGGGAATGGCTGATCGTCTGCGCCTCGGGGATCATCGGCATCGCCGTCGCCGATACCTGGTATCTGCGCGCGCTCAACCTGATGGGCGCAGCCCGAACCGGTGTTGTCGCGAGCCTTTTCAGCCCGTTCGTGGTGCTGCTGTCGGCGATGTATCTCGGCGAACTTCTGCGCGGCTGGCAGTTGGCCGGCTTCAGCCTGGTGCTGGCGGGCATCCTGCTGGTGACCTGGCGCAGCAATCGACTGGATGTCTCCCGGCGCGCGCTGCGCCTCGGCGTTTTCTACGGGGCCGGTGCGGTGCTGATGATGGCGATCGGCATCGTCATGGTCAAACCGGTGCTGGAGGGTGACCACTTCTTTGCCACCGCCGGACTGCGTCTGGCCGCCGGTACCCTGGCCATGCTCGCGTTCGTGTCCGCCACGCGCGGTTGGTCGGCCATGCTGGCGCGCTATCGCCAGCCGCAGCCGTGGCCGACGATCACGCTTGCCAGTGTCCTGGCCAGTTATCTCTCCATGCTGCTGTGGCTTGGCGGCTACAGGCTGGCGCCGGCGTCGGTGGCATCGGTGCTCAATGAAACGGCTGCCGCCTTCATCGTGCTGTTCGCCTGGTGGGTGCTCAAGGAGCCGATGAGCCTCCGGCGGGTCGGCGGTGTTTGCCTGACTTTTGCCGGGGTTTCGGTGATCGTTGCAATGTAGCCGTGTCGCCGTTTCCGGCTTTGGCTTCGCGCCGGGCGCGCACTTTTCGGGCCGTCCAGAACGGGATCTTGGTCGTGTCCCAGGCAATCGCGGCCAGGATCACGCCGATCAGCGTCCAGACGATGGAGGCCGGGTCGATGGGCACCGACGGCACGAACGCCTGCGCCGCGCCCCGGGCGATCGACCAGTCGGCGTGGCGCAACAGCGTGAACGGCCGCAGTATGGCCGGCGAATCCAGCAGCACCTGCTGGAAGCGTTCGAGTTCGGCCAGCCTCAGCGTCAACTCCGCTACCGCTTGTTCGCGGCCGTCTCCGCCCAGCCAGGGCAGGATATCTCCGGCCGCCAGTTTGTCGATGGTTCGCCGCGCCTCGTCGATGTGGCCGCCCAGGCGCTGCAGGTAGGCATGGGTGAAGGCCGGGGCCTGCGAGAAGCCGAGCCCGCCCACGCCGCCGGCCGCGGCACTGCCAAGATGATCGAGGCGGCGGGTGAGCCAGCTCACCCCGGCTGCTCGTCGGCGCGATGCTCGTCGATCCCGTCAAGGTCCTCGTTTCCGGGTACCGGATCGTGCCCGCCCCGGCACAGCGGATGGCAGCGCAGAATGCGTTTGGCCGCCAGCCAGCTGCCGCGGGCCGGGCCGTAGAGCTCGATTGCCTGCTCGGCGTACCGCGAACAGGTTGGCGTGAATCGGCACTGCTGGCCGATCACCGGAGAGAGCAGCCGACGATAGACGTGTATGCTTTTGATCAGAACATATTGCACGGTGGTTGATTCTACTCTCCGAACGCGGTATATAATCGCCGGTTTCCCCGCCATATTGTTGGCGTTGATGCGAGTCTTGAGGGCATCCGACACATGACCAAGAAAGAAGTAAAACTGCCTAAGAATTACCGGCCTTCGGAGAAGGAAGAGTACATGAATCCGAAACAGCTGGAATATTTCCGCCAGAAGCTCCTCAATTGGCGCGAGGAACTGATCGAGGAATCGCAGGAAACGATCAACAACCTGCGCGGCGAAGTGCGCGACGTCGGCGATGAGGCGGAGCGTGCCTCCAGGGAAACGGAAAACAGCCTCGAGCTGCGTACCCGGGACCGCTATCGCAAGCTGCTGGGCAAGATCGACCAGGCGCTGGCAAGGGTCGAAGAGGGCAGCTACGGCTACTGCGAGGAAACCGGCGAGGAAATCGGTCTGGCGCGACTGGAAGCGCGGCCCATTGCTACCCTGTGTCTCGATGCGCAGGAGCGCTGGGAGTTGAAGCAGAAACAGATGAAGGACAGCAGGTAGGCCAGGTAGGCTATGAATAGCGGTCGGCGGGCGCTGTTTTCCAGCGGCCCGCAATCGGGTATTATCTTTCTTCCATCAATCGGAGCATTCTCATGAAGCGTTTCCTGCTTGCAGGGCTGATACTCGGATCGACGGCGGTTTCGGCGCAGACCGAACAACCCGTATTCGATGATCGCTGGTACGTCGGGGTAATGGGCGGGGTCGCGCGTCCGGGTGAAGACCGTCTGACCGACTCGACCGCGCCCTATTTCGGGGCATACCTGGGCCGCTTCTTCAGCCCCAGCTTCAGTCTCGATCTCCAGATAGACACCTATTCGACGGATTTCGAACGCGACAAGATGCTCCGAGCGGGTGTCGTGCCGCCGGCGGGTTTCGATCGGGAGTTCGATATCTACGGATACGGTCTGACCGGTCGCTATCACTTCGGCGACATGGGCAATCGCCATCGTCCGTACGGTCTGGTGGGGCTCGGCATCCAGGAGCATGACAGTATCCTGGACGAAGGTCGGGATATGTATGTGTCCTGGGGCGTTGGCATTCAGTCGAAGTTTGGCGAGAACGTGCGTCTGCGGACCCAACTGGAAGGTCGCTACGACAACGATCGCGATACGCGCAATTCTGACAACGGCTTCGTCGACATGATCGCATCGGTAGGCCTGAGTTTCTCGTTCGGAGAGCCACCGCGTCCGCCGCAGCCTGCGCCGCCGCCCGAGCCGGCCCGTCCGGCACCCGCGCCGCCGGCGCCGGCACCCGTGCCGCAGCCGGAACCCGAGGTCATGTTCGAATTCGACAGCACGGTGCTGTTCGATTTCGATTCCTCGGCGCTGCGGGCCGAAGCCCGGGCCGAACTCGATCGCGCCGCCGACATCCTGGCCCCGCGCGACGACATCATTCTGATCGAGGTCGCCGGTCATACCGACAGCATCGGCACCGAGGAATACAACCAGGACCTTTCGGTTCGCCGCGCCCAGTCCGTGGCCGACTACCTGGTGCAGAACGGCGTCGCGCGCGATCGTCTGCGCGTTGTCGGCTTCGGGGAAACGCGGCCGAAGGTGCCGAACGATACCCCGGCGAATCGCCAGCAGAACCGGCGCGTGGTGCTGTCCATCCTCGATCGACGCTGATCCGGCGATTCGATCGCACGCCAAAGCAATATCCGAAAAGACCCGCCGCCGGCGGGTCTTTTCTTTCACAAGCTGCGTGGGCGCAACAACCCGGCCGCGTCGGCAAGCTTTCAGCTCAGATCGCCTATAAGTTCCACGGCCGAACTGCGCAAATGCTCCACGGCATCCAGAAGTTCGCTTGATGCAGTCTCGCGGGCTTGCTCGTTTTCGGTGTCGTCAAGATCGTCGGCGTGCTCTTGCCATGTTTCGAACAGGCGCTGACCCGCTTCGGGCATGGGTTCGGGCATCACGGTCGTCAGGTCGCGAATCATGGTCGCCTTGCCCCATCCGGCCACCCAGGTCTGCGGCGAACGTACTTCGCCAGCACGATTTTCAGAATCTTCCGCAACTTCGGGAAAATAGCGTCGCATCAGGATGATCTGGTTCAATTCGCCCACTTCGACAAGGATCTGGAAGGACGCCTGTCGCCAGTTTCGCTGAATTTCGGTCTTTTCGTTGCGCCAGGTGTTGTAGCCCAGCGACGTAATTGCCAATACAAGGCTGATCAACGCCACCAGGTTGTTGTTGACCTGGTCCCAGAACGGCCGCCGCCCGCGCTTGCCGAGTCCGGTCCTGGTGACCAGGCCGACCGGCGTCTTTCGATGTGGCCTGACCGGCCCTGTGTCGTCGGATTCGCTCATCGTTCCAGCGCGGTCCGGGCGTGATTGCGCACGGCCTCGAGCATCGCGTTGAGCCCATTTGCGCGCGTCGGGGACAGGTGTTCGCCCAATCCGAGCTCGCTGACGAACCTGGGTTCGGCGTCGAGGATTTCGCGCGCCGAGCGTCCGGAGTAGACCCGCAGCAGCAGGTAGATGAGCCCGGACACGATGGCCGCATCGCTGTTGGCGCGAAATTCCAGCCGGTCGGCATCGCCCGAGGCGTGCAGCCA
>Ga0209931_1001432_pt1 | contig 12964 bp, 11 predicted proteins | sample SalPonR1_B_D1_MG_FD_185697 | JGI IMG/M metagenome (GOLD analysis project Ga0209931, IMG submission 185697) | Salt pond soil microbial communities from South San Francisco under conditions of wetland restoration - Salt Pond MetaG R1_B_D1_MG... ...
TTATGTGCGGCCGTTACGCATTATTCAGCGATCCCGTCAAGATAGCCGACAAGCTCGGGCTGGCCGCACCGCCGGACGACTGGAGCCCCGGCTATAACATCCCGCCGGGAACAGATATCCTCGGCGTCCGTTACAGCGAGACGCAGGACCGGATCGTCTTCGACCGGCTCTGGTGGGGCTACCGTCCGCATTGGGCCGACGAAGGCGCGCCCGAGCCGATCAACGCCAAGGCCGAGAACCTGGAAAGCAGCCGCTATTTTCGCAGCGCCTTCCACAAGCACCGCTGCCTGGTGCCGGCCGACGGCTGGTATGAGTGGCAATCCGCGCCCGGCGGCAAGCAACCCTGGTTCTTCGCCCGGGAAGATCGCGAACCCGTATTCCTGGCCGGCATCTGGGTCGTCAATCCCGACGACCGGCTTTCCTGCGCAATCATCACCGAACCGGCCAGGGGCGCGTCCGCGGACGTCCATCCGAGAATGCCGCTGACCCTCGACGACGACAGTTTGCATGCCTGGCTCGATCCGACCGTGCAGGGCCGGGATGCGCTGCGGGAATCCATCGACAGGCTCGAACCGGAAGTGCTGACCTGCTGGCGGGTCTCCACCGCGGTCAACCGCGCCGGCAACGACGATCCTCGGATGGTCGAGCCGTTGAGCCAGTGACCGCAAGACCTTAACTGGCGGGAATTTCAATATCGGGCTACTGGATGGCGAGCGACTGGACACCCAACGCGGGACGCCGGAAGTGTGGCATGGAAAGCCCGGAAGCCCACGCCGCTGTTGGATCAATCCCATCCCTCAAAGGCGCGGATCGGCGGCAATGGAGACGGGTGTCTCGCTTACTACTTTGGCCTGCAGAGCGTTTTCAATTCAGGCGCCAAACCGCTACGCCGAAAAGCACCCAGGCGATCAATAGTGCCGTGCCACCCAGAGGCGTGACCGCGCCCAGCCAGCGCACACCGCTCAGGCACAGCAGATACAGGCTGCCGGAAAACAACACCATGCCCGCCAGCATGAACCCTGCGGACCAGCGAAGCAGCGGGGCCGGACCGCTGTGCAACAACAGCGTCAACCCCAGCACCAGCAGCCCCAAGGCGTGCACCAGGTGATACTGCACTGCGGTTTCCCAAGTGTGCAAAAGCTGCTCGGACAGCCGTGCCCGCAGCGCATGGGCCCCGAAAGCCCCCAGCGCCACGCCCAGAAATGCCGCCACCGCCCCCAGCGTCAACATCATTCTCGCAGTCATGATCGCTCCTTAGTATTGCTCGAATCATCGTAGCGTATCAGCGCCTGAGCTCGGCTTGGACGCGTGCGATACGACATTTGCGAGCTGGGGGCATTTACGATATGGCATTTACGATATGGGTGTCCGCATCTTCCTTCCGGATCTTCCTGGACTAACCTGAAGCTATCCAGCGCCCCATCAACTCGAGCCCCATGCCCTGGTTCACGATATTGAAGATCACGACGATGGCAATGAAGAAGCAGGGAACAAAAAGCAGCCAGCCTGCCCAGACCTTCAGGTACTCCACCGCCAGCGCCGCGATCCCGAAGGCAATCAGCGCATGGGCGACGCCGATCAGACTCAGATGCTTGATGTCGCTTGACATCCCCAACACAACAATAGCGAGGTACGTAACCAGCGCCACTGCCACCGCCTTCAACCGACCGGTCCTCCGCGTGAACAAAACTGCGACGAGCATCAGCGGCAGCACGATTGCAATCGCGGGCCAGGCCACTGACACGTAATGTTCGAAGATGAAATCGTTCATGAATTGATCGCCGCGGTTCACTCAGCAAGGATCCTGACTGTATCACTTCCTGCCAATCCAACAAAGCGCGAACGGCCCTCCATCGATTCTCGAATGGCGCTACCTGACACCCAACTCGTAGACGCCTCTCGATATGAGTGTCTTGGTTATTCATGGCAGGTCAACCTGGCCTGGTCGGCCGTGCTTTACGTCGGCTCCCTGCGTCGCGTTGAATCAATCCAAGGTGCATAAAACACGATCTGATTCCAATGATCTTTCGGCGACTCGGACCGCGCCCGTCTCACTACCTCGGAAGCACAAAATTGACTTAAAGCAGGATAGACTTTTTAGCAGGCGATAATATTCCTTGGAGTTTCACTGACCTGAAAATGATTTTTCTGCAGCGTCGACATCGTGCCTGGATGGCGTTTGTAGTTCTCGCCGCCGTCGTACTAACAATCAATGACTTGAATTCGGGGACTTATCTTCTCGGATTCATCGGTATCACACTCCTGTACGCCAGTGGGTTCATCAGGGAGAAAAACCACTTTGTTTCGGTTGCTGGCTTTCTCCTGCTGGCGACGGCCGCAATTCTTTGCCTGTCGCAAAACTCCGAGACAGTCCCCTTGCCAGCAGCTCTTCTGACCGGCTTTCTGGTCGGCGCGCCCAGCCTGCGAATTTTAGCCCACTTCATCCACGTTCCCGATACCTTCGTGCGCGTAGGATCGATCTTCATAGCCTTGACTTCCACGGCCTTCATTATCGCAATCGTAGGGCCTTGGTCGTCTCAGACGGGCATTGTCCTTGCATGCCTCCTGCTGCTTGCCGCATCGCTGGCGGGTACCGAGCGCTTGTGGCAGCGCTGGGCCAGGCACCCCTCGAAAAGACAGGCGAGCCTATCGGTCTTGATGATCTGTTACAACGAAGCCGACCGAATCGAAGAGTCTCTGTCCCGGGTAGCCGGGTGGGCGGACGAAATCATCGTTGTCGATTCGGGCAGCACGGACGGAACAACCGACATCGCCCGGAAGTATACCGAGCACGTATTTCACGCCGACTGGGCCGGATACGGCCGACAAAAGCAACATGCTCTGGAGCGCTGCACAGGCGATTGGGTGCTCAACCTGGATGCCGACGAACTCGTCGAACCATTGCTCAGGGACGAAATCGATGCCTGGCTGTCATCGACGATCCAGCTTCGCGCGTTCAGGATATGCTGGGTATCGATAGTCTTCTCGAAGCCGGTCTTTTTCGGCGCCGACGGCCGCTACCACAAGCGGCTTTTCCGACGGGAAGGTGCGCGTTTCGATCTTGCCGATGTGCACGAGGACATTGTCATCGATGGGCCGGTGGCACGTCTTTGTACGCCGGTCTTACACGATACCTTTCGTGACTACAGCCACCTCAAAGCCAAGTTCACGCGTTATGCCCTGATAAGCGCCGACAGAATGGCGGGGCGAGGCAGGATGGGCGGGCCAATTACCGCAAGCCTTCATGGTATCTCGGCGTTTCTGATCCTGTACTTTCGGCGCCTCGGCGTGCTGGATGGTCGTCGCGGCTTGATGATGGCTGTGACGTATGCCGTTTATACGTTCGATAAATACGCAGCAGCCTGGGCCAAGAAGTATTAACGTCGCAATCCGCTCGGCGGAAAAGAGACGTGCGCCGGCAAAGCTACCGGACACCCAACTCGGGCTCTCTCATAACGAGAAACGCTGGATACAACTCTTCCGGCGCTTCTTGTGTCGGCGGCCGAGCTTCAATTCAGCCGCCAGACCGCAACGGCGAACAGCACCCAGGCGATCAACAGCGCCGTGCCGCCCAAGGGCGTGATCGCACCCAGCCAGCGCACACCGCTCAGGCACAGCAGATACAGGCTTCCGGAGAACAACACCATTCCCGCCAGCATGAAGCCGCCGGACCAGCGCAGCAACGGCGCCGGGCCGCTGTGCAACAGCGTCAGCCCTACCACCAGCAGCCCCAGCGCGTGCACAAGGTGATACTGCACGGCGGTTTCCCAGGTGCCCAAAAGCTGCTCGGAAAGCCGCGACCGAAGCGCATGCGCACCGAAGGCCCCCAGCGCCACGCCCAGAAACGCCGTCACCGCGCCCAGCGTCAGGACAATTTTGGCCGTCATGGTCGTTCCTTAAGTAATGCTCGAACCTTATCGTAGCGCATCATCGCAAAAGGAAACATCCAGGGAGTATCCCGGACATCCAAATCGGCGTCCTACCGTTCAAGAAAACCCGCCGCCGGAACACAGGATCCGGACACCCACATCCCAGAGTCGTTATTTATCTTTTTCGTCCTGATCGGTTTCCGCCTGCGCTGAGGCTGGCGCCAGACGTGCCGACAGGCTTTGCCATCTTGCGTACACTGTCGCCCTGACCAACCGGAGCAACGCCTGCCAATGACCAGCCCCAATGAGATCGACGACGCCACCCGGACCCGCATCGAGGCCCAGGTGTACCGCGAGCTAGTCGCGCATCTGCAACGCTATCCAGAGGTGCAGAATATCGACTTGATGAACCTGGCCTACTTCTGCCGCAACTGCATGTCGAAGTGGTACCGATCGGCGGCGCAGGAGGAGGGCATCGAACTCGACTACGATCAGGCGCGTGAAATCGTCTACGGTATGCCCTATCCGGAATACAAGGCACGCCATCAGGAGAAAGCGACTGCCGAGCAGCTGGCGGCATTCGAGGACGCCGGGAAAAAAGCATCGGTGTAGCGAAGCTGAAAGCTTGGACAGGCATAACGGAAGGGTGTATGCGATGAGTGTCCGTGTGATCCGGCTTTTGCTCGGATCTGGCGATGTCCGTCGAATACGGGATAGTTCAGAGTGTCATACTGTCCGGAGCTTCCAGATGTGACGATGACATGACGAAGGACCGGGGCACAGTCAGATGACGGCCTATCAACTGGCGATCGTTTCCGCCGGCGTCTTCTTCTTGAATGCTCTACTGACGGGCGTCTGGAAGTACCGACAGATTGCTGCCAGCGACCAGGCTAGAGCTCACCCCTATGTGGACCCGGATCCCGGACACCCATATAGACCCGGATCCCGGACACCCATATCGTAGGAAAATTCCTACAAGGATTCGGGGCGTTTTCTGATTGTAGTGCAGGAAGCGGTCCCTTACCCTCATCCCAATCGTAAATGCTGATTTGGCATGCCACAGGCGCGGAAAAATCAGATTTCGCTGGATGCGACCTCCACTTACCACTGCATCTCCCGCTGTGTCAGGCGGCAGTTTCTTTGCGGAAAGAACACGCAGACCGGAAAGGATTTCTCGCATCGCCGTGACTGGATCCGATCGCGGATATTCGAATTGCAAGCGATCTTTGCCATCGATATCTGCGCGTATGCCGTGATGAGCAATCACGTGCACCTGGTCCTGTGCGTACAACAACAGGCGGCGCTGAGCTGGGGGACGATCGAGACGTCGCAGAGCGCTGGCTCAAGCTGTTAGGCGGCAAGCCGCTGCTCCGCAGCTTCGTTGCAGGGGAGAAGCTTTCCGATGCGCAGCTTAGTGCAGTATCCGCCTGGATTGAAAAGTACCGCGAACGCCTTTTCAGCATCTCCTGGTTCATGCGCTGTCTGAACGAGCCGATCGCTCGTCAGGCCAATGCCGAGGACAACGTCGCCGGCCGGTTCTGGGAGGGTCGCTTCAAGAGCCAGGCGCTGCTTGACGAGCCTTCGGTCGTCGCCGCAATGGCCTATGTGGATCTCAATTCAGTCCGGGCGGGAATGTTCGAAAGCCCCGAGGAATCCGACTACACCTCGATCCAGCAGCGGGTGCTCGAGCAGGATCCGAAAATTGCTGCCGGGGAGCCGGCGTCAGTCGAAGCGCTCCCGGAAGACCTGCGCTCCGCGATCGGCCGCCTGATGCCGTTTTCCGATCAGGCAACAACCGGCGAGTCTACACTTGATCCGGAGCGAACCATTCCATGCGAAATCCGGGATTATCTAGAACTGGTGGACTGGTCCGGCCGTGCGATCATCGAAGGCAAACGCGGCAAGATACCGGACGACCTTCCGCCCATATTGGAACGCCTGAAGATCGATCCCGGCAACTACGTCCGTTTCATCAACCGAACCCAGAAAAGCAGATTTCACGGATTTATCGGCAGCGTCAAATCGATGCGAGCACTTGCCGAAGATTTCGGAAGATCCTTTTTGAAGGGCCAAGCCGCAGCTGCCGCCCTTTTCAGTCCAGGCTAGCCGGCCTTTCCACCCCCAAATCACATTATGGTCGGAAGGCCAGATTCAGCGTGTCTCAAAGTCGGGGAAATTGTCGAAAGGCGACCAAACCGCACCGCATGCCCGAGTTTTCGAGCGCGTTCCATTCCATGGCGCTCCGAAAGAAACAGGAAGTCGCGGTTTTCTTCTCGATATGGGTGTCTCGGTTACTTTGCCTGGCCGGGATACGGGAGAGATAACGACGGAATCAGTCCATGCGCGGGGTCTTGTTCCATCGGTTCGGCTGACCGTTGGATGAAACAAGACCCCGCGATTTTTTCTTCGGGACGTGCTCTGTCCGCCTGGCAAGTCAGTGTCGCGGACGCGCTGCCCCTGCTTTGCCTATCGATGCCAGGCTCGCAGCCGCGAGGATCAGCAGGATCAATATCGCCAGCGCGGCCGGGCTGAACAGGGGAACGGGCACAGCCGGCACATCAACAATTCCCAGCGTGAAGGTCACCTCGGCTGCGGGACCCGGAGCCGAGGACGTACCGTCGCTGGCGGTCGCGCGATGAAACAGCGTTATCGAGTCTCCAACGTTCACGCCGTTCGCCGATAGCAGCAGGTCGATGGCCTCCAGTGTGAGCGTGACATCGGTTTCCGTACCCGTCGGAATGCTCAGGAGAACGGTGGAGAACGAAGCGTCCGATCCGAGTTCCCAGGTATAGGTGACCGGATCGTCGTCCGGATCGGTCGACGCGGTCCACGCCGGAACCAACTCATCGGTCGGAAGGCCTTGTATCAGGACCGATGCCCCCGGCGGAGGATCGGTGATGACCGGCGCGGTGGGCGGCGCATTGTTGACGTCGATGGCCCAGGTGCATTCGACCGTACCGCCATCGGGGGACGTACTTTCGCCCGTCAGAACCGTATCGGCCACAGCGACATGCGTTGCCGACCATGCAACTGAGAAATTGGTGTCGGGGTCGGCATCGGGGGTCATCGGGATCGAGTCGACCGTCGTCGATACCGCGTTTGTGGAAGCCAGCGCCAACGTCACGACCGTACCCACATCAACCGGCGAGACTGACGAATCCGGGTCTTGCGTCGCCGCACAGGTGGGCAGGTTGTATGGAATGTTGCAGCTTGTCTGATCGAAGCCGGGCGACCCGTTGATCGTTCCGTTCGCGCGTATCGTGACGTTCTGGACATCGCCGACGACCGACGGCAGGGTAAAAACGCCGGCAGGCAAGTTGTCGAAGGTGGTGCCGTTGTAAATGACTGTGAAATCGGAAACCGCATCACCTGACAAAGTAATATCAGTAGAACCGCCGATATCGGCCTGCGTCAGCAGCGCGCAATTCGTGGTATTGGTGGGCGGAGCGATCTGGATACGCTCGATGAACCGCGCGCTGACGCCGCTGATCTTGGTTTCGACCAGATTGCCCAAGCGATCGATTTCGTGAACGCCGCCGCCATTGGTCGTCAGTATGTTGCCGTTGGGCAACTCGAAAACGCCGCGATAACCAGCAAGAGAGGGCGGATCGTAGACGCCCACCACCGCGCCGGTCGCGTCGAACTCGATCACGCCTTCCTGGGTACCGCTGAAGTTGGCGACCAGGAAGCCGCCTGGAATGGTCTGGATCTGCTCGGGGAAGGTGTTCACGGCTGCGACAGTGCCAGCGGAAGTGCCGCTGTACAAATAGGCGTGGATGGCATCGCTAGTGATGCCGGAGACCAAAAAGCCGCTGCCGTCATCGAATACGTCGAACGGACTGTCGAGTCCGCCGGCGCCGTTGGCGACCCGGTTGCCCAGGTGGTTGCCTGCTGGATCGAATTCGGCGATGGCATCATCATTCGCACCGCCCCCGACGGTGACCAGGAGGTTGCCGGTGGACGACTCGAGTGAAATTCCGCGGATGTTGTCGAGGATCGCGTTGTCGACACCCCCGGCCGGGGCGAATACGCCGAGGTAGTTGCCGTCCAGATCGTATTGCTGAACAACGTCCTCTACCTGGTCTGAAACGAGGATACTCTGGCCGTTCGAGCTCAGGATGGCGTGGATGGGCGTGGACAGGTTCGTCGCATCGGCCGGAATGAAGTCGGCGTCGACGAGGTCGCCGGTCTGCGGATCGAAAGCCATGACCCGGTCGTTGGTCGACTCCGGAATCAGCAACAGCCCTGTTGAAAGTGCGACGCCTCGCTGCTGACCACGAAGCAATGATTCGGTCGGTGTGGTCGGCGCCCGGTCCGGCTCCATGCCCGAGCGTTCGATGTCCAGCGCGCTCTGTGCAAAGGCACTCGATGCTGTCAGGGTGACCGTGAGCGCCAATGTCTTAAAAATGATTTTCATTCGATTCCCTCTTTGAATTTGCAGCGATATACGCTCTCTGACAGGGTCCAGATCGGACCGCAGCAAAGAGTATCTACTGGAGCATGTGTCGATTGCAAGCCGCATGTCACCGAACCCGAACCCGAGTCCTCAGCGGTCTTGCTTCCCCCTGTTTCACTTTCCGCGTTGGCATTTTTCGAGATGCTGGCCGATAGCTCCCGTGGCCCCATCACATCGGATACGGGAAACCCAGGTGCTCGCAAATTCCTGCAATGCCGATTCGGAGAGCAATGCACTTGCTAAATTTTGCCTTCTGTATGGAGGACCCCAACTCGCGCGCCGCGGTCGATTCTATCCCCGCTCGCCCACGAACACGCAAGCTGCCTCACCCCTCCGACCAGACCGCCCACTCGTTCCCGCTCGGATCGGCAAAATGAAAACGCTTGCCCCCCGGAAACTCGAATATCGGCTCGATGATTTCGCCGCCGGCTTCGAGCACGACCTCGTGCGTGTGTTCCAGGGCGTCGCTGTAGAGCACGACCAGTGCGCTGCCGCTGGCGGTGCTGGCGACCTTGTCCGACTTGTAGAAGCCGCCGCTCAGGCCGGCGTCCTGGAACGACACGTACTCCGGGCCGTAGTCGACGAAGGTCCATTCGAAGGCGGCGGAAAAGAAGTGCTTGGTGGCTTCGATGTCGCGGGCGGGCAGTTCGACGTAGTCGATGGTTCCGGCTTTTTTCATGATGGTTTCCTGGTGCGCCTCTCGGGTTTATTTCGGTCTATTTTGCGCCCAAATACCGATGCTATGGAACCATGGCGAGCTTGCCAACCGTCTGGCCCGATTCGATCCGCTTTTGGGCCTCTGAGGCATCGCGCAGCGGCCAGGTCTCGACCGGCAGAGGTTGCAGGTCGCCGCGCTCGAACCGCTCGAGCAGCCACAGCATGCCTTCGCGCAGGCTGGACGCGTGGGATTGGAGAAAACTGAGGTTGGCTGCAAGCACGCTTTTGTTGTCGCGCGTCATGTGCAGCGGGTTGAAGCGCGGCGTGCGCAGCCAGTCGATTGCCAGCTTCGCCCAGTTCAGCCGCCCGCTTTTCGGCAGCATGGAGTGGAAGCCGTAGACCAGCAGACGGCCGGTGGGCGCCAGGTGTTCGTAGCTGGCCTCGAGCGTTTCCACGCCGTTGGCGTCGAACACGGCGTCGAAGCCGTTGGGTGCCAGGCGCTCTGCCGCCGGCCACAACGCGTTGCTCGACTTGTCTATCACCTCATTGGCGCCCATGGTCCGCGCGTGCTCGACCTTGTGTGAGGCACCGACCACGCCAATGGTTCGGGCGCCGCCCAGTTTTCCCAATTGAAGAATCGCCGAGCCGACGCCGCCGGCGGCCGAGTGCACCAGCCAGGTCTCGCCGGGGCGCGGATGAAGCTGGCGGTGGATCATCCACCAGGCGGTCAAAAACACGGTGGGCAGCGTGGCGGCTTCGGCCATGCTCAAGTGCCCGGGCTTGGCGAAAACGCCGTCGACGCCGAGCTTCAGGTGGCTGGCGTAACCGTTGAACAGCGTGAGACCAATGACCTCGTCGCCGGGCCGGAACTGCTCGACGTCTTCGCCTACCGCCGCCACCCGTCCGGCGACTTCGAAACCCGGCGTGATCGGATAGCCGTGGAGTTGTTTGGCCGATTCGTACAGGCCCATCCGGATGATGCCGTCGGCGTAGTTGATGCCGCAGGCTTGCGTTGCTATCACCACCTCGCCCCTGCCCGGTACTGGATCGGGTGATTCGACGTATTCCAGCGTCGAATAGCCGCCGGGTCTGGTAATCACGATTCGATGCATGGTGCCTCGACGCGTTTGGGGGAAAAACCCAGTATGCCGAATATTCGGCGTCCACAGCCATGTCGGGCGGGCTTGATTGACATGAGTCATATTCGTATTACCTAATTCATGTTATTCAGGAATAAACCTCTGCCCATCAGGAGTTCGCCATGTCTTTCCACGCGCGCTCGATCACGATGCTATACGTTGCCCTTGCGTTCGGCTGCCTGTTGCTGGCTCATCCGGCAGGCGCGAGCGCGCCGAATCCGGAGGCGCTGTTCTCGACCCATTGCGCGTCCTGCCACGGCCCCGGCGGGGATCTCGACCCGAACAGCCCGGTGGTTCAGGGGCTGGGCGTGGTGCCGGCCAACTTCACCGATCCGCTGTTCAACAGCCGCGAACCGGCGCACGACTGGAAGATGGTGATCGAGCACGGCGGCGCCGCACTCGGGCTTTCGGAGAAGATGCCGGCATTCGGCAACACGCTGACCGAACATGAGATCGAATCGGTCGTCACCTACCTCAAGGGCATTCCCGGCGAGCACGTCTATCCCGACGGTGCGCTGAACTTGTTCCTGCCGCTGAACACCATCAAGGCGTTTCCCGAAGACGAGGTGGTGTGGAAGAGCGACTACGTCAAGCGCGACGGCGAAAACGTGTGGGAGAACGTGTTCGAGCTCGAAAAACGCGTCGGCAAGCGCGGCCAGGTGCTAGTCGAACTGGTGCAGTCGCTGGAAGACGGCGACAGCGATCTGGACAAGATCGAGGTCGGCGGCAAGTACGTGGTGCACACCAACGCGCAGAACACGTCGATCCTGACGGCCGGCAGCAAGTTCGAGTTCCCGCTGCACGGCGGCGAGGAAGAGTGGCTGCCGTACCTGGCGTTCGGCAAGATTCTGAATGCCGATTTCATCTTCCAGGGCCACAGCCGCGCCAAGCTTCCGTTCAACGACTTCGGCGACGGCAGCTTCGAGTTGGCCGGGATCGTGCACTGGACGCATTCGCCGTGGCCGCGCAATGCATTCCCCGGACTGGAGGTGGTCGCCGAATTCCCGTTCGACCGCGGCAACGGCCCGAACAAGGCCGACTTCGCCGCGGTTTCCGTCATCCCACAGATGCGATTCGGCCTGACCAAGGGCGGGCATGTGGCGTTGAACGTGGGCGTGCAGATTCCAGTCAACGAGCGCGACCGCTTCGACTACGTGGCGCAGATGAACCTGCTGTGGGACTTCGCCGACGGCCCGTTCTGGAAGGGGTGGTAGAGCCAGGCTGATAAGATTGACGAATGGACAGCTTTCTGGCCCCCTACGGAGAGGCATCCAAGACCGCGCTTGGATTTTTCTGGAAGGCGGGCTGGGCGTTCGTCCTGGGTTACTTCATCAGCGCGATGATCCAGACCTTCGTGCCCAAGAAGCGGCTGACCCGCCACATGGGCGATTTCAGCCTGGGCAGCGTCGGACTCGCAACCGGCTTCGGCGCAATCTCCTCGTCGTGTTCGTTCGCGGCGCTGGCCGCGGCCCGCTCGCTGGTGATGAAGGGCGCAAGCTGGATCGCCGCGGTAGCGTTCATGTTCGCCTCGACCAACCTGGTCATCGAGCTGGGCATCCTGATCTACATCTTCCTGGGCTGGGAGTACGTGGTGGCAGAGATCATCGGCGGGCTGCTGCTGATCGCGATCAGTTCGCTGCTGATCCGGCTGTTGTATCCGACTAAATGGCTGGACGAGGCGCGCGAAAAAGTCAAGCAAGAGGCACCTGAAGAAGAAGAGGATTTCGACCCGTGGCAGCGCATGACCAGCCGCGCCGGCTGGTATCGCGTCGGCCACCAGTTCGTGATGGAATGGAAAATGGTGTGGCAGGAAATCCTGATCGGCTTCACGATTGCCGGGTTCATGAAGGCGTTCGTGCCGGCCGCGTTCTGGGAGGCACTCTTCCTGCAGGGCGTGGACGCCGATTTTCCGACGCTGCTGGTGACCCTCGAAAATGTCCTGGTCGCACCGTTTGTCGCCGCAGCCACCTTCATCGGCTCGATGGGCAACATTCCGCTGGCCACTGTGCTGGCCGGCAGCGGGGTCGGATTCGCCGGGCTGATGGCGTTCATCTATTCCGACCTGATGGTGCCGCCGCTGGTCAAGGTCAACGCCCGTTACTACGGCTGGCGGGTCGCGCTGTTCATCGCCGGCATCATGTATATAAGCATCGTCGCGACCGCGCTTTTGCTGGACACGAGTTTCGGGCTGCTCGGCATGCGCCCGGAAAGCGCGGCCGGAGACGTGACCGAGCAACAGTTCGCGATCGATTACACGTTCTTCTTCAATATTGCGTTCGTGCTGGTGGCGGCGTTGCTGATCACGTTGCACCGCCGCCACCTGGCCGGCAGCGAACACGGCGGCCACGACCATGACCACGATGAAGGCGGGGGCATCGACATCCAGAAATACGTCGCCTGGCTGGCGATTTTTGTACTGATAACCGGAATGCTGGCATTTCTACTGACCGGGTGAGCTTCCATTCAGATTCAGCGGCCAGCGTTTGGCCCTTTATGATGGATGCGCGTTCCTTTATTCGTCTTACGGGATCGGCGCCTGCGGGCATCCTGCCAGTCGAGCCGAATCGAGTTGGCCGTCACCAGAACCCGGGATCGGACAGCGATTCAACGCAGCTAATCGTTACCGCAGACCCGGCGACGGCGGGCTCGTCGAGAACGAGCGCCTGCCAGCCGAACGGATACTGTAACGGATAAGGCGCGTTGTATCGGCTGGCCGCATCGGCCCTGAAACCGAATCGACCGTAATAGTCCGGATCGCCGTAGACGAATACGACGTTGACGCCGATCTCCGATAGCCGGCGCAAGCCGTGCTCGACGAGCTTTTTGCCCACGCCGCCTTTCTG
>Ga0209931_1001435_pt1 | contig 12958 bp, 14 predicted proteins | sample SalPonR1_B_D1_MG_FD_185697 | JGI IMG/M metagenome (GOLD analysis project Ga0209931, IMG submission 185697) | Salt pond soil microbial communities from South San Francisco under conditions of wetland restoration - Salt Pond MetaG R1_B_D1_MG... ...
GCTATTAATACTAACGATGATGGAACAGATAATCCCGAAGGACGAAAATATAACCGACGAGTAGAAATTAAGATTCATCAATCCGATAAAAAATTAATAATAAAAGACGATATAAATATTCCGGAACATTTAAAACACAAAAATTTATCATATTATGTTTTAATTGAAAAACAAAAAGATAAATTACCAGACAATTATTTTAAACAATACGAAGCATTAAAAAATTATCCGATTAAGGAACATAAAAATTCAGAATATGTATATACCCTGGGAAATACGAAAGAGAAATCTGAATTAATTAAAATTTTTAATACCATACTTGAGCTAGGTTTTGATAATGCTGAAATTATTTCGAGTTATGATTTACAAAATATTCTATATCAAAACAAAACCAGATCAGAGGTTATGAATCTTGATCATAGTACTGCACTATTTGGTATTCAATTAAAAGCACTTCAAAAACCAACGAATGTGAAAACATTTGAACCGCTTGAGGTAAAAGAAATTAAATGCCTGGATGGCTATTATCGCTACATTTATGGAGAGTATAATTCCCTTAAAAAAGCCAAAGAAAAATTAAATGAAATAATTGAAAAGGGATATACTGATGCATTCGTGGTAAACTTAAATCAACTAAAATAAAACGATTGAGCATTTTAATTGGCAAAATTACTCAGCTAAGAGCTATTGAACCCAACGATATTGATTTAATATATCATTGGGAAAACAATTCTGAAGTATGGCAGATAAGTAATACACTTACACCTTTCTCCCGATCAATAATTAAACAATTTATTAATAATGCACATTTAGATATTTTCCAGGCAAAACAATTACGCCTGATGATTGACAGCATCGATAAAAAATCAACCGAAACGGTGGGGACCATTGACTTATTTGATTTTGACCCTTTTCATCAACGGGCGGGCATTGGTATTTTGATTGCCGAAAAAAAAGACCGTCAGAAAGGTTACGCCTCCGATGCATTAGATGTTTTAATTAACTATTGTTTTACCATACTTCAGCTGCACCAGCTTTTTTGTAATATTTCGTGCGACAACACTTCCAGTATTAAACTTTTCGAAAATAAGGGATTTAAACTTATAGGGGTAAAAAAAGATTGGCTATTAACACCCGAAGGTTGGAAAGATGAACTGATGTTTCAACGTATAAATTCAGGAATATCTTTTAAAAAATAATAGTTTTGATTTTCAACATCAATTTTACAGCAATAATGTACTAACCCATTGGTAACAACCAAATATTCAACATTCAATTTCATATTATACCGTGCAATCTGTTCAAAAACTTTTTGATCAATTTTAACATTTGTTGCCTTACACTCAATAATTAAAAAAGGTTGCCCTGATTGATTATAAACTACCGCATCGCTCCTTTTCGACAAAGTATTCAGTTTAAATTCTTTCTCAACAGCTATTAACGATGCAGAATATTTTTTTTCTTCCACAAGGTATTTTAGAAAATTTTGCCGAACCCACTCCTCTGGTGTTAATAAAACATATTTCTTTCGGATAAAATCAAAAATATATTTTCTTTGTTCTTTAAATTTTATATTAAACGAATAAGTTGGTAAATTTAGCCGTTCCATTCTAGTGAGAAATTAGAATAAATTTTACCGAAATATCATGTTTTTTAAAGAGAAAAAAAAATAATATACAATAATATGAAATAAGCATAAGTAAAATAAACATTTACATACCAAACAAAATGATTATTTTACTTATGCGATTACATGTGACCTAAAAACAATAAAAAAAACAAACACATGAAAACAAAAGATGAAATAGTAAAAGATTGGCTCCCAAGATATACAGGATGTCCTTTAGACAAATTTGGAGAGTATATCCTTTTAACAAATTTCAGTCATTATCTTGAGTTATTTGCCGAGTGGCATAACGTATCCATTATAGATATAACAGCCAACATGCCCTGTGCTACAGCTGATGGAATTACCATGATAAATTTTGGAATGGGAAGTGCAAATGCAGCAACCATTATGGATTTATTAAGTGCAATTGATCCCAAAGCAGCTTTATTTCTGGGCAAATGTGGCGGACTGAAAAAGAAAAATAACCTGGGAGATTTTATTTTACCCATTGCAGCCATCCGGAGCGAAGGTACCTCTAACGACTATTTACCCCCTGAAGTTCCTGCATTGCCAGCATTTAAACTACAGATGGCCGTTTCAAGTTCTATTCGCGACTTAAAACGCGATTATTATACCGGAACGGTATTTACTACCAATAAAAGAGTTTGGGAATATGATAGCAGATTTAAGAAGTACTTGCAAAAAACACGATCCATGGCTATCGATATGGAAACGGCAACCATTTTTATTGTAGGGTTTGCTAATGAAATTCCTTCTGGCGCCCTGCTAATGGTTACCGATCAACCGATGATTTCTACCGGTGTTAAAACAAGCAAAAGTGATAAACTGGTTACGGAGAAATTTGTCGATCATCATGTTAAAGTAGGAATTAATGCATTGAAAGAGATTAAAAACAATGGCGAATCAGTTAAACATTTACGTTTTTAAACTATATGTTTTAGGTTAAAAGGATATTGGTATGAAATACAAACAAGTAATTGCTGATTTAAAAAATAAAATCTACAAACCCATCTATTTGCTTTTTGGCGATGAACCATATTTTATTGATTTAATTACCAAATATATACAAAACAATGTTCTAACCGAGGAGGAGAAAGCTTTTAATCAAACCATTTTATATGGAAAGGATACCGATATTCATAGCGTGATAAATGCAGCTAAAAGATTTCCAATGATGGCTAACCATCAGGTTGTTATTGTTAAAGAAGCGCAAGATATTAAAGATATCGACCCGTTGGTTCATTATGCAACAACTCCCTTAAAATCAACAATTCTGGTTATTAATTACAAATACAAAACGCTTGACAAACGGAAAAAACTTTATAAGGTAATTCATGAAAATGCGGTCGCTTTTGAATCGCGAAAGCTTTACGATAATGAAATCCCCGGATGGATTAATAATTATGTAAAAACAAAAAACAAACAAATTGACCCAAATGCCGGAATGTTGCTAAATGAATACCTGGGCAACAACTTAGGTAAAATTGCTAATGAACTGGACAAATTAATTATTACTCTACCAGATAAGGATGATAAAATCACTACAGCCCATATTGAACGTAATATTGGTATAAGCAAAGACTACAATAATTTTGAGTTACATAAAGCGTTAACCAAAAAAAATGTTTTGAAATCCAACCGCATTGTAAACTATTTTGCTCATAATCCAAAAGATAACCCATTAACGCTAACATTAACTTCGCTGTACATGTTTTACAGTAAAGTACTGGCTTATCATTTTATCAAAAATAAAAAAGACCGCCGCAGTGTTGCTGCAACATTAAAAGTAAATCCATATTTTCTGGGCGATTATGAAACTGCAGCCAGACAATATAATCCTAAAAAAGTAGTTGAAATAATTGAGCTACTGAGAGAATACGATTTGCGCTCGAAAGGGTACAATAATGTAAGCACCTCACATGGCGAACTATTAAAAGAACTGGTATACAAAATATTACATTAAAATTATTCGCATGACTATTTTTATCATTATTGTAACATCGTTGATATCTATTGTGGCTTTTGGTAACCGGGAACTATTTGAGAAGTTACAGTTAAATCCCTACAAGGTGTATCATAAAAAAGAATGGTATCGGCTCATATCGCATGGTTTTTTACATGCCGACTGGGTACATTTAATCATCAATATGATTGTTCTGCTTTCATTTGGTAGTGCTGTAGAAAATATTTTTAAACAATTAGCCGCCAATGGAATCATTAAATCACCGGTTCTGGTTTTTGTGTTGCTGTATTTTATTAGTATGATTTCGGCAACCTTAACTTCTGTTGTTAAACAAAAAAATAATGCCTGGTACAATTCGGTAGGTGCATCAGGTGCAGTCTCGGCCATAATTTTTACCAGTATCTTTTTCCAACCGTTGGCAAGGCTTTATTTGTACGCCGTAATTCCTATTCCGGGCATTGTATTTGGCGTTTTATACCTTGGCTACTCGCATTATATGAGCAAAAAAGGAGGTGATAACATCAACCACGATGCACACTTCATTGGCGCTGTAGTAGGTTTTATTTTTCCTTTATTTATCGATCCATCTTTAATTCATATATTTTTAAATCAACTTTTTAATTTTTAACTGCCTATGAATAAAGCTATATTTTTCGACAGAGACGGAGTCATTAATTTTGAACGAGGCGAATATACATACCTGCCTAAAGATTTTGTAATTAATGAAGGAATTATTCCATCGTTAATGAAATTACAGGAGCATGGTTTTTTATTGATTATCGTAAGTAACCAGGGTGGAATTTCAAAAGAACTGTACACCAAAGAGCAGGTTAAAAAAGTACATCAGTATTTAACAAATGAACTAAAAAAACACAAAATACAATTAACCGAAATTTATTATTGCCCCCACCATGCAGCTTTTGAGAACTGCCTATGCCGTAAACCCAAAAGCCTGATGCTGGAAAAAGCCATTGCCAGGTTTGATATTGACAACCAGGCATCTTTCATGATTGGCGACAGCGAACGAGACATATCAGCTGCCGACAAAGTTGGTTTAAATACCATTAAAATTGTACCCAACGAGAATATTGAAAAGTTTGTAGATGAAATTATCAATAATAATGAAGCCTGAAACAATAACCCAAATGATTGACTTATTAAAAAAAGATAAGCTAATCTTTAAAAAAGATTTTACTTCGGAAGATCTTACTGCTGAACTAATTTTAAAATTACAAAAGAAAATTACAAAAGAACATAAAATTATCCGGTGGTTTTTGGGAGTTACGCTACTATTAGTGTTTCTTACTTTTCTCTACTTAGAGCTAACGTTAAATAATACCACAAAATTTGCAGAACATATCGTTCGTTTTTGGTATATATTTCTCCCTATGTTAACCATCAATATCTTTCTTTCAAAATACAGCTGGAATGCAAAAAGAAACTTATTGATTCTTGATTTATTAGAAAAAGAAGTAATAACCGGAACTAAATAAAATGGAATATTACAAAGACCTGCATAAAAAACCTGAACCCATAAAATTTAACTTAATTGGAGGCATTTTATTTATCCTAATAGCTATTACCTCAATTATCATTAGATTAAACGAAGCAATAAGCATTTTCTGGTGGTTTTATAGCGTTTTCTTTTTTTTATATGGCATTGTTATGATTTTACAATACCGTGGAGTAAATGTTGATAGAATATTTGGGAAGAAATTTATCAGGATTACTTCTGAAAATATTTATTACAAGCCAACCTACCAGGCAAAAGAACAAAAAATGAACTGGAATAAGATTAAAAATATAAAGTTCAATATCAATTCTGTAGATTTTGAAAGTCAGACCTCCATATTAAAGATAAGTTATCATAAGCAAGAATATAAGTACGTTAAAGAATTAAAAGATACGATTCTACAAAACGCTGAAGAAAAAAATATCCCTGTAGAAATCAACTACTAAAATCCAAACTTATGCCGGTTAACTCATTCATACTATATAATGGCAATTATCATCGTAAAGAGGATTTTGGTTTAAGCTATCAAAACAGAGCTTTTAGCTATGGCGATGCTCTTTTTGAAACCATGCATGCCAATGGTACGCAAATAAAATTTTTTACCGACCATATGATTCGCTTGCGTTTTGGCATGAAAACACTGGGAATGAAAATTCCGGTAAATATTGAGAATGACACTATCGAAAAAGAAATCATCAAACTTTTACATAAAAACAAACTTTATCAGGGCGTAAAAATACGGCTAACTGTTTTTAGAAACGAAGGTGGAAAATATACCCCTAAAGATAACTCGGTTTCGTACCTGGTAGAAACAGAGTATTTGGAGAAAGAACAATACCAACTTAACACCAAAGGCTTATCCATTGGAATATTTGATCAAATTAAGAAACCGGTAAACAAATTGTCCAATCTTAAATCAGCTAATGCTTTGATATACATTCAGGCCGGTTTATATGCCCAACAAAATAATTACGATGATTGCCTGTTAGTCAACGAACAAAATCATTTGGTCGAAGGAATTAGCTCAAATCTTTTTTTAATAAAAGATAAAACATTGTATACACCTCCGTTGAGTGATGGGCCAGTAGCAGGTATTATGCGAAAACAAATACTAAAAATTGCCGATTCGCTTAACTTTAGAATTGTGAATGACCAATCCTGTGATGAGCAACAACTGTTGCAAGCCGATGAAGTTTTTTTAACCAATAGTATTTCAGGAATTCAATGGGTTTTAAGCTATAAAGATCGTCGCTATTTTAACCACACATCAAAAATACTGATGGATGAATTAAATAAATCAGCTTTTGAAAATCAATAGCTTAAATTAATTCATTGTCGGATTTTCAGGGAAATTAGCCCATATCTTATACTTTCTCCCCAGCTCATTCAACGTTTTTTTCCAGATATTTTTATCCCCAGACATAATTTTAGATGCTTTTACTTCGGTTACCAGCCATGCATTTTCGGCAATTTCATCTTCAAGCTGCTGTGGACTCCATCCTGAATATCCTAAAAAGAAACGAACCTGCGAAGGTTTAACCATGCCCTCCTTAATCAATTCTTTTAAGCTATCAAAATCGCCACCCCAATATACATTTTCAATCACATGAACTGAGTTAGGCACTAACTCTCCTAAGGTATGTAAAAAATGAACCGTATCTTTACCCACAGGACCACCCACATAAACTTTTGCTTTAAAGTGGGGAAAATCAGAAAGGATCTCATTTACGGGCAAATCAATAGGTTTGTTTAATACAAATCCTACCGAACCCTGATCGGAATGTTCGGTTAAAAAAACTACCGAACGTTTAAAATAAGTATCCGAAAGCAAAGGTTCCGAAATTAATATTCGGCCCTGCTTTGGGGCTAAATTTTCATGTTGGATATTTAAAAAATCAAAATCTAAGTACATTCCCATATGTTGATCACTTAAGCTTAAAATACAAATTAATCAAATTTTTACAATTTTCAAAAATAATTCATCACAATTTAACAATTATTAACATCCTAAATATCAATTTATTTAAAGAATATCTCCAGGATTTAGTTCCGAACTTTATCTCCTGTATTCATTCAGAAAGTAAACGAAAAATTAAGTTCGTCGTCTAAAAATGTGATGATATCAATTTTTTATCTATTTTAGAGATGAATTTTTATTAAAAAAAGTTGCTAATGAATCGCCTTTTACAAAGAAATTTGACAATCCTCTGTTTTTTAATACTTTGCATTTCATCTTCCTTTGCTAATGATAATCCTGATCTGAAAGATCCTCAGCTTAAACAAGAAGATGTGCGGATTGAAATGACGGATATTATTGTTAAAAACATCGAAACCAACATTAAAATCCATTTTAAAGATCCTGATTTCAGACAAACCTTCGAAGGTTATCCGGTTACGGTTTATATAAATGGAAATCCCATAGAAACGGAAGTAGTAAAAGGTGCAGCAACATTAAAATATAAGTTTAAGAAAAAACAAACTTTCCAAATACAAATTTCCGAATTCACCTTTACCAAAAAAGTGACACCCATCCCATTGTGGTTTTCCATCATACCTCCATTAATTGCTATATTGTTTGCGCTTATTTTTAAAGAGGTATTTACGGCTTTGTTTATCGGCATTTTGGTTGGAACCGCTACCATGTTTTGGTATCAGGATGTATCACTTTTTCCTGCTATTTTTAAAGGTATTTTTGCTATTGTCGATACCTATGTTTTAGAAGCGCTTACCCAAAGCGGACATATGGCTATTATCATTTTTTCAATGCTCATCGGTGCGATGGTAAATATTATCACCCGCAATGGCGGGATGAAAGGAATAGTTAACATTTTATCCCGATATGCCAATAGCCCTCGATCCGGACAATTTGTTACCTGGCTGTTGGGAATTGCAATCTTTTTCGACGATTATGCCAACACGTTGGTGGTGGGAAATACCATGCGCCCGGTTACCGACCGGCTTAAAATTTCGAGAGAAAAACTGGCTTATATTGTAGATTCAACGGCTGCACCTATTGCTGCCATTGCTTTTGTTACCACATGGATTGGTGCCGAACTAAGTTATATTCAGGATGGAATAGCGACCATTGGTATTGACGAAAGTCCATACAATGTATTTATTAACTCATTAGCCTATTCGTTTTACCCGATTTTTGCCTTAATTTTTATCCTAATCTTAATCCGCAAGCAGGTGGATTTCGGGCCCATGTTTAAAGCTGAGAAAAATGCCAGGCTATCCGAAGCAAAACAGGTGGATGATGATAATACCACCTTTTCCAATAAGCTCAACGAGCTGGAGGTACCCGAACATATTATTCCCCGTTGGTACAATGCAGCAATACCGGTTTTTATAGTTATTTTCGGCACCTTTACCGGATTGCTGTATACCGGGTGGAACCAGGAAGTGTGGGCCGACGAGGCCGTCGGTTTTTCTAAAAAACTTTCCATCATTATTGGCAACAGCGATTCCTACAAGGCATTGCTATGGTCATCTATTTCCGGAGTACTGATGGCTATTTTACTCACCCTTTCGCAAAAAATATTAAACTTAAAAAATACAGTCGACAGTATGATTAATGGGTTCCGCACCATGTTAACGGCTATTGTTATCCTAATTTTAGCATGGTCTATTGCCCTGGTAACCAAGCACCTGCATACGGCTGATTTTATTTCTCAAATTATGGTGAGTGTTAATATTTCGCCACAATTTATTCCGGCACTGACTTTTATCTTAGCTGCGTTGGTCGCTTTTTCCACTGGTTCTTCATGGGGAACCATGGCCATATTGTACCCATTAATTCTACCAGCATCGTGGTTGATTGCACAAAATTATGGGATGGAGCATGGTGGCTCTTTAGATATTTTCCACAATGTCGTTTCGGCCGTACTGGCAGGCTCCGTTTTGGGCGACCACTGCTCACCTATTTCCGATACTACCATACTAAGCTCACTGGCCAGCTCGTGTAATCATATCGACCATGTGCGCACACAATTGCCGTATGCATTAACCGTAGGCGGTGTAGCTATAGTAGTGGGAACCATTCCTTCGGCCTTTGGAATATCCTCGTGGTTCTTATTCCCTGCGGGAATCCTTATCCTGTATCTTATCGTCAGGTTTTTTGCAAAAGCGTATTAACTGTGTTTTTTACTAACGTTGTCGTTTGAAGAAATAAAGTAGGCGTGATTTTAGTGCGGTTTTTAGGAAGCTTAACATGTAAATTCCGCTGGTGTTTTTCTGCTGGCATGGATTTCAATAAGTGCCTTTTCAAATACTCTTTTTTTTGGCCTTTTCTTTAACTTTTCCCTTAGCGATTGTAGCAAGCGTTATAAACGGATCACTTTTTTTCCATTAATAATAAAACTCATAATATTCGATAATTAAACTGCTTTTGCGAATTTCAATACATGACTTTTCAAATACATCACTTTTACTTTAATCTTACCTTTAACTCTTTCCTTCGCACTTGTTGCACGCGTTATAAAGGCGCGCTAGCGGGAGTTTTGTAAACCTTACAGTTATTCCGCAAGTTCAAGTTATCATTTGTTATTAATCCATTCTACCATCTAGCCAATGAATTGTATTAAGAAATAGCTGGTAATTGTCAGGACATTTTTCTGAATTCATACCAATTTTTATCCAGCTTAATCCTGCGCCTAATTGTGCAGTAAACATCATTGCTTCGCCGAATATTGCTATTTTTCCTTTTCCATAATCCTTAAATGCACCTTGCGAATAGCCTTGAATAGAATAAGGCTCCACCGTGTTCAATGCCCATGCTGATTCTGGCTCCCACTGAAAATATGTTGAATCAAATGTTAGAATTGAAATTGCATTATCTGGTATTAAGAAACCACTTCCGTCAAATGAAAGTATTGAATCTAAAACTTCGTTCTGATTGAGTCCATTCGTAATTATATTATCTGATAAAGACCCATTGGCCCTATAAAAAAAATTATCTTTTGGTGGATATGATTTTGCATGTCCGTTGAACAGCCTAAAACCAAATTCTTTTGCAAGATCATTGGAAGCTCCTGAAACAGGCATATGATCGACCACTAAAAGCAAAGAACCGCCCTCATATACCCATTTTTTAAGGATCTCAATTTCTTCTATTGAAAAGGCTGAAAAAGTTGGATTTGTCCAATTATGAATATTCTTATCATTTAGTGCATTGTAGATAACTAAGATGCTACAATCTCTTAAAGCTGATAAGGTAAAATTTTGCTTACCTAAACTTCTTACTTTATATCCATCATCTTCCAACAATCGTCCCACAGCCAAAAGCCTGTCATTTAAAGTATGGATATTGTTATGTGCTTCATCAAAAAATATTGTAGGCCCTGACCCTTTTTGATAAGCAGGATCGGTAATGACAGGGTGAAAGGTATAGTCTGGTGCCTGTAATTGAATAGGGACATTAAGAATGAATAAAATAATAAATAACGCAAATATGTGTGCAAAGTAGAAATGCCTGATGCTTAATCGTTCGTTCTTGAACTCAAAATAGAAAAATCTTATTACAAATACGCCTGCCAGAATACAAAGGAATGCTGCTATTATTACAGGTATAAGGAAGCGCTGAAGTGAGAAGAAGAGAGCTATAGTAAAAACAAACAAAGAAATGAAAGCAAGGAAATTATATCCTATTTTCGTTTGGCTGCTTCTATTAAGATAAAAAAGGAATAGTGGCAACTCCACCAATACAAATATGACAATCCCTGTGACAATTAATATAGGAGCATTAGATATGTGCAACAGGGGCATAATCAATGCTAGAAATAATAGACAAATAGAAAATATTCCAATTCCTTTAATCGTTTTATTCATAATTGTATTAATTTTATAATTAAAGTTAACTTATTTACATTAATACTTTCTTTCTTCAGTATTCTCCAACCCATAATTTATAAGAGTAAAATTACCAATTATAACACTAAGTTATTCATTTTCATTTAGTTATCGGTTTATTTTATCCATAAGTTTATGTCACCAAAACCAATATACATAAATGTAATAGTTAAAAAATAAGAAAACTGAAAAGAGTAGTTTAGCTCTGCTAAGCTGAATTTGCCATTCCGCTAATATTTTTCCAAAATTTTGTATTTTTCAATCCGTTTATCGTTTTCCATAAAATAACACGGTTCGGTTTGTGCCATCAATCAGAGTTTTATGGTGCAAAGGATTTCGTTCCAATTGCGCCAGTTCATACCAGCAAGCAGGTTTTTAACAAACCACTGCATTTAGGATGATGTGTTGTTACCACCCATTTTAGTTTAATCGTAATGATATCTGCATTTGGCAATTAGAATTTCATCTTCTTTTACTTGATAAATCAATCGATGCTCTTCATCAATTCTCCTAGACCAAAAACCTTTATATTTATATTTTAAAGGTTCAGGTTTCCCAATACCATCAAAAGGAGTTCGTGAAATGTCTTTCAATATATTATTTATCCTTTTAACCATCTTTTTATCAGTCTTTTGCCAATATAAATAATCTTCCCAGGATTCATCTACAAATATATACTTCATTATTCAATGATTTCTTTTTCAAATGATGAACCCTTCTGTAATTTTTCAATTGCAGAGTCTAGTCGTTTCTCATTAGCTTTTGAAGATAATTCATGCTGTGTTGCACATAAAGAATTATATTCGTCTAAGGACATTATCACAACCCCATTATCTTTTCCACGATTGATTATCAAAGTTTCAAAGTTTTCAGTAACTCTGTCCAGATACCTTTTAATATCTCTTCTAAAACTAGAAATTGTTGTTGTAAGCATATTTTTTCAATTTAGTACATTTTAATGTACAAATATACGTACGTAATTTCTAAAAGTCAAATTTGCATGAACCTATTTTTTCATAGAAAATGGGTGGTAACGGCAGTCTGATTTTATTTTTCAATAGTAACTCAAATATATTCAATTTTCGGTTAATTAAAGACAGCACTGTACCGGATAAAAAAACAATAAATTGTTTCTCTAAAATTGTTAGCATATATCCGTAAAAAGTAAAATTTTATTAAAAATGGTGAACTATACCAGGTTTTAATCTCTTGCTAAAATAATATCATTACCCACAGGAACAGTTTGTTTAGCATAGAATTCCTTTAGTTTTGTTCCCAAATTAATAATATTTTATTTTTGATTTTTTGATGTAACAAAACAGCAGTGGTGAACTATCTGCCTGCAGAGGCTTAAGACCTATCAGCCGAATTAGTCCCCTGCTGTCAATGATTAAGCATCAAATAGAATTCTAAGCTTTTAGGCTTATTAAAGGTTTTAATGTTAATCACTTATGTTACAGCACAAAGTTATGGAAAAAAATGTTTTTATTGGAATTGATGTATCAAAATCAAAATTAGATGTAACCTTTATTTTAAAAGGGAACATAGAAAATTCAAGACATTTTCAAGTAAGTAATAATACTAAAGGTTTTCAAGCTCTTATTCAAAGGATAAGAAATATAAGTACAGAACAAAGTTCATGGCTCTTTTGCTTTGAAAACACAGGTATTTACTCTATTAGTTTGGCTTGTTTTCTTAGCGATAAAGCTATTGATTTTTGCCATGAATCAGCATTAAGAATTAAGCGTTCACTTGTTATTAAGAGAGGGAAAAATGACAAACTTGACAGCAAAGAAATAGCTGAATATGCATATGTACAACGTGAGAAAATCAAGCTTACAGCTATGGCTCAACAAGAACTGCAGGAATTAAAACTATTAATTTCCTACAGAGAGCGTCTTTTGAGACAAAAAAATGCATTATTGGTTGCAGCAAAAGAAGGATATGAATGTTTTGAGAATGATACAACAAAATTCATTTTGGACGATAGTAAAGAAATTATTGC
>Ga0209931_1001439_pt1 | contig 12945 bp, 18 predicted proteins | sample SalPonR1_B_D1_MG_FD_185697 | JGI IMG/M metagenome (GOLD analysis project Ga0209931, IMG submission 185697) | Salt pond soil microbial communities from South San Francisco under conditions of wetland restoration - Salt Pond MetaG R1_B_D1_MG... ...
GTTTCTGAAGTGCTTCGTAGTCGCCGGCTTCTTTGAGCTCGCGGCGCTTCTCAGCGTACTTCTCTACAGTTCGTTTTCTTTTTTCGTTACGTGCTATCCAGGATTTTTTAGCCATTGGTTTCTGCTTTGTTATTCAAATTCATTTCTTAAAAGGCATTCCGAAGAGTTTCAGCATCGAAAATGCTTCTTCGTCGGTTTCAGCGGATGTCACAAACGTAATATCCATTCCATGTACAGTAGATGCTTTATCTACGTCAATCTCAGGGAAAATTGTATGTTCTTTTATTCCCATCGTGTAGTTTCCGCGCCCATCAAAACTCTTATTCGGAATACCCTGAAAATCCCGGGTTCTTGGCAGCGCGAGATTAATCAGACGATCTATAAATTCGTACATAATTTTCCCCCGAAGCGTGACTTTGCATCCGATCTCCTGACCTTCACGAAGTTTAAAGTTCGCAACTGAGCTTTTCGCTTTCGTCTTTACCGGTTTTTGTCCGGTAATCAGGCCGATATTCTCCGTAATTGTTTCGAGTGTTTTGGCGTCGTTAATAGCATCGCCATACCCCACATTAATTACGATTTTTTTGAGCTTGGGAACTCCCATTATGTTCTCGTATTTAAACTCTTCAATGAGTTTGTCTACGATTGTGTCTTTGTAGTATGTATAAAGTCTTGCTTCTGCCATTCTATTTCACAATTACTTGTCTATAATTTCGCCGCTGTTCTTCGCGTAACGAACCCATCGTCCGCCACCCTCTTCTTCCACTCGTTTTCTGCCAATACGTGTTGGCTCGTCTGAGCTTGGATCAATAACCATTAAATTGGATATATGTACCGGGGCTTCTCTTTTTAATCGTCCTCCCTGAGGATTATCCTGGGATGGTTTTTCATGATGTGTTCTCATATTTACACCTTCAACAAGAGCTTTCTCAGTTGACGGGTATACGATCATAACACGTCCTCGGGTGCCTTTATCATTACCGGCAAGTACGAGCACTTCATCATCACGTTTAACGTGCAATTTCTTTTTCTTATTAAACTTACGTGGCATAATACTATATCCCTTTAAAGTACTTCCGGAGCCAGTGAAACTATCCGCATGTAATTCTTTTCACGGAGTTCTCTGGCTATTGGGCCAAAGATACGGGTTCCAACCGGTTCCTTTTCTTTGTTAATAATTACCGCTGCGTTCTCATCAAATCGAATGTAGCTTCCATCTCTGCGACGAATTTCTTTTTTAGTGCGAACGATAACGGCTTGCACAACTTCCCCTTTCTTAACATTTCCTCCGGGAATAGCTGTTCGGACCGAGCAGGAGATCAAATCACCGATACTTGCGTATCGTCGTTTAGAATCTCCAAGCACTTTGATACACATCAATTTACGTGCTCCGCTGTTATCAGCTACATTCAGTGTCGATTGTGTTTGAATCATTAGTTTAACCTACAGATTGATCGTTATTTGGCTCGTTCCACGATCTCGACCAAACGCCAAGATTTTCTTTTTGATAATGGACGTGTTGACATTATTAATACTGTATCACCGGCATTTGCCTCATTCCCTTCATCGTGTGCAAGGTACTTGGTTGTTTTGGTGATAAACTTTCCATAAATGGAATGCTTGATCTGCCGCTCAACGGCTACAGTAATTGTCTTATCCATTCGATCGCTAACTACGCGGCCGGTTCTTGTTCTTCTTTGTGCTCTTTCTACTTGTGCCATATTATTTATTCAGCACTCTTTTTTTCGTTAATAATCGTTGTGAGTCGGGAAATCTCACGACGCGTATTTTTGATACGTGCCGGATTTTCAATTTGTCCCGCGATAGCTTTGTTAAATTTAAAATCGGTCAAAGCCTTTTTTTCATCTTCCAGCCTGGCTTCAAGCTCAGACATTGAAAGATCTCGTAATTCGTGTGATTTCATGGTCTATCCTGTAAAGCTTTATTATTCGCCGTCGTAATCACGACGTTTCACAAATTTCGTTTTAATAGGAAGTTTGTGAGAGGCTCTGCGTAGTGCTTCTTGTGCCTTCTCTTCACTTACCCCGGCAATTTCAAACAGAATGCGTCCCGGTTTCACAACAGCAATGTAGTGGTCGAGAGCTCCTTTACCTTTACCCATACGTGTTTCAGCAGGTTTACTTGTAATGGGTCTGTCTGGAAAAATTCGGATAAACGTTTTACCGTCACGCTGGAGCGTCCTGGCTATCGTTACACGACAAGCTTCAATTTGCCGTGATGTTATAAACTTCGGCTCAAGAGCTTTCAGACCAAAACTACCAAATGCCAGAGTGGTTCCGCGCTGAGCGTTTCCTTTCAGCTTATCTCTGTGTTGCCGGCGTCTTGCAATTCTTTTTGGTTCTAACATGATTTCTTACGCTATCAATTAGTTACGTGTTCGTCGTTTTGATCTGCCGCCGCTCTTACGCTTACTTCGGCGACCGCCACCTTTCCGTTTTGGTTCATTATCCTGTGCAGAATCAGATCCAGGTGTAAGATCCACATCACCAATAATCTCACCTTTAAAGATCCATACTGATACTCCGATGGAACCGTAAATAGTGTTTGAGGTAATGTTTGCATAATCTATGTCTGCCCGCAGCGTATGCAAAGGCACTCTGCCTTCTTTATACTGCTCTGTACGGGCCATTTCGGCACCGCCGAGGCGACCGGCACATTTAATTTTAATTCCTTTAGCTCCCATTCTCATTGCAGAGGAGATGGCCGTTTTCATTGCTCGCCTGAAAGAAACACGTGCCTGAAGCTGCTGTGAAATATTTTGAGCAACTAAACTTGAGTCAAGTTCAGGACGTTTGATCTCACTTACATTAATTTGAACTTCCTTATTGGTGATTTTCTTTAATTCGCCGCGAAGCAATTCAATCTGCTCACCGCCTTTACCAATAATCACACCGGGGCGTGATGTATTCAGAGTCAAAAGAATACGTTTCGGAGTACGCTCAATGATAACATTTGAGAGTCCGCCGTTTCTGAGACGAATTGCGAGATACTCACGCAACTTAGTGTCTTCCAGAAGCATGGCCGGTTTATTCTCCTCAGCATACCAGTTGGAATCCCAACCTTTAATAATTCCGAGTCTAAGTCCTGTTGGATTACTTTTTTGTCCCAAAGTTTTACCCTTTAATCTTCAATTACAGTTTCTTCAATCTTAGCAACTACAACAGTAATATGGCTGCTTCTTTTGTTGATGCGGTGTGCACGTCCCATCGGGGCCGGCTGAATCCGCTTCAACGTTACACCTTCATCAACGAAAATCTCTTTTATAAAAAGCAGATCATCATCCAAACGCTCTTCCTGAAATTTATCACGGATGTTGGCAGCGGCCGACCGAACGACTTTGCTCACGTCGAGTGCTGCGGCTTTTTTCGTGAATTCAAGTGTCTTGATTGCCTTATCAACTTTTTCACCACGTACGAGATCTACAACAAGTCTCAGCTTTCGCGGAGCTTTTCGAAGATGGCGTTGAACTGCTTTCGCTTCAAATGTATATGTTTCCATCAGTTAAATCCGTTACCTATTTCATTTTCTTAAGTGGGTGCCCGCGGAACGTACGAGTAGCAGAAAATTCTCCCAGTTTGTGGCCTACCATATTTTCAGTAACGTAGACCGGTATAAACTGCTTTCCGTTATGCACAGCAATAGTTAACCCGATAAAATCAGGAGTTATCATTGAACCGCGAGACCATGTTTTGATGACCTTCTTTTTACCACTCTCATTCATTGCATCAACTTTACGCTGAAGCTTGTAGTGTACAAAGGGCCCTTTTTTTAACGAACGTGGCATACTTATCTAGCTTTTTTTGTTTTTCTTCGCTTAACAATGAATTTAGAAGACATCTTATTTCTGTTACGGGTCTTCTTGCCTTTGGCAGACTGTCCCCATGGAGACCGCGGGTGACCGCCCGATGCTTTACCTTCACCACCACCCATTGGGTGATCTACAGGGTTCATTGCCACACCCCTTGTCTGAGGTCGTCGTCCAAGCCATCTGCTTCTGCCGGCTTTTCCTTTGGTTGTATTAAAGTGGTCGGGATTACTGGTAGATCCAACAGTTGCAATACATGTTCCCAGGATACGGCGTACTTCGCCAGATGGAAGCTTTACGGTTGCATATTTATCTGTTTTTGCAACCATCTGTGCAACCGTTCCCGCACTTCTGCAAAGCTGGGCACCTTTACCTGGTTGCAGCTCTACGTTGTGAATATATGTGCCGGGAGGCATCTTACTCATCGGCATAGCGTTTCCTACATCCGGTGCTGCACTTTCAGAGCTAATGATTGTATCACCAACCTGAAGTTTATTGGGAGCAATGATGTAACGTTTCTCACCATCGGCATAGGCGACAAGTGCAATACGCGCTGTTCTATTCGGATCGTACTCGATCGTTTGGACCTTGGCCGGAATGTCAAACTTATTCCGTTTAAAGTCTATTACGCGGAGTCTGCGCTTATGACCACCGCCGCGATGCCTTGATGTCTTGCGTCCGCGATTATTACGTCCGCCGGTTTTACCATGACCTTTGGTCAGCGATTTCAGCGGTTTGCTGATCGTGATGTCATCAAACACAGGTGCAATCCTGTGTCGCTGTCCCGGTGTAATTGGTTTAATTTGTCTGGTTGCCATTGAACTCTGTTATTTAAATTTCGCTAAAGAAATCGATTTCGCCTTCTTTGAGTGTAATGATTGCTTTTTTCCATACAGCATTTCGTCCTTCAACAAAGCCGCTTCGTGTATGACGCCCTTTTGGTTTAGATGGAACAATCATCGTGTTCACTTTAGATACCTTAACTTCCGGGTATCGGTCTTCAATTGCCTTTTTAATCTGAGGCTTTGTAGCTGTTCTTGCGACCTTGAAAGCATACTTTTGCTGTTCTTCCTGGATTCGAGTCAGCTTTTCAGTAATAAGTGGTTGAATTAATATGCTCATGCTGCATCCTCATCTACATTTAGTGCAAAACTTTCTTCAAGAGTGCTAATTGCATCATTCATTAAAAGAATAACATCAGCATTCATGATTTCATACGTAGTTGGCTTATTCGCTTCAAGTACATGAACTTTAGAAAGATTGCGAGCAGATTTGTAGATCGTCATATCTGTTTCTTTTGTCAGAATAAGAACTTTCTTTTCAGCAATTTCCAAAGCTGTCAGCAATGAAACAATCTCTTTTGTTTTTGGCGTATCAAGAGACAAACCATCAACGACAAGTACTGCTTCTTCTGATGCTTTCAAAGATAAAGCCGACATTCTTGCAAGTCTCTTAGCCTTCTTTGTAAGCCGAACTGTGTAATTTCTTGGTTTAGGACCAAATACAGTACCACCGCCTCTCAAAAGAGGAGAACGGATAGAACCGCGACGTGCCATACCAGTTCCTTTCTGCTTATATGCTTTTCGGCCACCGCCGCGTACTTCACCGCGTTCTTTGGTACTTGCAGTACCCTGGCGTTTATTGGCGAGGAACCGACGTACATCTTCATAAAGTACGGTTTCGTTAGGCTCAATGCCGAAGATCTGATCATTAAGATCAGCTGACTTCCCACTGCTTTCGCCATCAGTTTTGTGAATTGTAACTTTCATCAGGCTTAACTCTGTGATTTATTATGAATTTCTACGTAACCGCCATTCGGGCCCGGAATACTTCCTGTTACAAGCAGCATGTTTGAATCAGCGTATATTTGCGCTACAGAAAGATTCTGCGTTTTTGTACGATGATTACCGGAACGGCCGGCCATTTTTATACCTTTGAAAACTCGTGAAGGGTCAGACGCTTGTCCAATAGCACCCGGTGCTCTTTCCCGGTTATGCTGGCCGTGTGTACGCCCTCCAACACCACTGAAATTATGACGTTTCACAACGCCGGTAAATCCGGTCCCTTTTGAAGTACCTACAACGTCAACCCGGTCGCCCACGGAAAACACATCGTCTATAGTGAGCTCATCTCCCAGTTCAAATCCTTCAGGGATGAAATCGCGGAATTCGCTGATTACTTTCCGGGGTTCAGTTCCGGCTTTTTCGAAATGACCGGCTAATGCGCCTTTCACTTTCGACTCTTTTTGTTTGAAAGCCGCAAGCTGAACAGCATTGTATCCGTCCGTTTCTTCTGTTTTAATCTGGGTAATTGCACAAGGTTCTACTTCAACAACTGTTACCGCAATACTGCGACCCAGTTCGTCAAAGATACTTGTCATCCCAACTTTTTTTCCGATTAACCCGCTCATAGTATCCTTAGGAATTTACTTACACTTTAATTTCTACATCCACACCGGAGGGAAGCTCGAGTTTCATCAAGGCATCCACTGTTTGCGAGCCGGTAGAAAGAATATCGATCAGCCGTTTGTGTGATCTGTATTCGAACTGTTCACGTGATTTTTTATTCACGTGTACCGACCGGTTCACGGTTATGATGTTTTTATTGGTTGGCAGAGGTATCGGACCTGATACAACTGCTCCGGTTGATTTAACTGTCTGTATTATTTTCTCTGCTGATTTATCGATCAGGTTATGATCGTATGATTTCAGCTTGATTCTAATCTTTTGTTGTGTAGCCACGTGATGCAGACCCTTTAATCATTAATTTTGGTTACCACGCCTGCGCCTACTGTACGACCGCCTTCACGAATCGCAAACCGCAAACCTGTTTCCATTGCCACCGGTTGTATCAGCGATACATCCAGCTTCACATTGTCCCCGGGCATTACCATCTCTACCCCGTCCGGCAGCTGGCACGCTCCCGTTACGTCGGTAGTCCGGAAATAAAACTGCGGACGATACCCTTTGAAGAACGGCGTGTGACGGCCTCCTTCATCTTTGCTCAGTACATAAACCTCGCACTCAAATTCTTTGTGTGGGGTGATGCTGCCCGGCTTGCACAGTACCATACCGCGCTCGAGCTGCTCCTTGTTGATCCCGCGTAGCAGAATCCCTGCGTTATCGCCGGCTTCCCCGCGATCCAGCAGACGGCGGAACATCTCAATACCGGTAACCACGCTTTTCAGCGGGTCTTCAATAATACCCACAATCTCTACCTCGTCGTTCAGCTCCACAACGCCCCGCTCAATACGGCCCGTTGCCACTGTACCACGACCTGTAATGGAGAACACATCCTCTACCGGCATCAGGAACGGCTTGTCCACATCGCGCTCAGGCGTTGGGATCGTGTCGTCCACTGCGTCCATCAGCTCCACAATGGCCTTCTCATGCTCCTCTTCGCCATTGAGGGCGCCAAGGGCGCTACCCTGGATCACAGGAATGTTATCTCCGTCAAATTCATACGAGCTCAGCAGCTCACGGACTTCCAGCTCAACCAGCTCAAGGAGCTCTTCATCGTCCACAAGATCCACTTTGTTCATAAACACCACCAGCTGTGGCACACCTACCTGGCGGGCAAGCAAAATATGCTCACGCGTCTGAGGCATCGGCCCGTCTGTGGCGGCAACAACCAAAATTGCCCCGTCCATCTGCGCGGCGCCTGTTACCATGTTCTTCACATAGTCGGCGTGACCCGGGCAGTCCACGTGTGCGTAGTGACGGTCTTCCGTCTCATACTCCACATGGGCGGTCGCGATCGTAATTCCACGCTCTCGCTCCTCAGGTGCATTGTCAATATCTGCAAACTGCTTGGCAACACCACCGTAGGTTTTCGCCATCACAGTCGTGATTGCTGCCGTTAAGGTTGTCTTCCCATGATCCACGTGACCGATCGTACCGATATTCACGTGCGGCTTGGTACGTTGAAATGTCTCCTTTGCCATGACTATCTATTATTAAGTATTAAAAATTTGTTATTACCCTTGTTCTTCAATGATCTCTTTCGCTTTTGTCTCAGGTACTTCAACATACTCGCTGAACTCCATTGAGTAAGAAGCACGACCCTGCGTAAGAGACCGCAGTTCTGTAGAATACCCAAACATTTCGGACAATGGTACGTTTGCACGTACTACAGCTCCGTCATTTTGATTATCCATTTTAGATATAATTCCTCGTCGTCCGTTCAGGTCTCCGATAACATCACCCATGTGTTCTTCAGGAGTAATGACTTCAACCTTCATCACAGGCTCAAGAATTTTAGGCTTAGCTTTTCGGGCTGACTGCCGGAATGCAATTTTAGCACATAATTCAAAGCTAAAAGCATCGGAATCGACATCGTGATAAGAACCGTCAAAAAGTCTAACTCCAATATTCTGGACAGGATAATTTGCCTGGATACCGCCTTTCATTGCCTCGCGGAATCCTTTCTCAACTGATGGGATATATTCCCGCGGGATATTACCACCAACAATTTCATTTACAAATTTAAATCCTTCACTGATCGTCACTTTCTTATCATCATCAGCATATTCTTCGAAATGCTCAATAGGACCAATCTCAAATTCCATATCCGCAAATTTACCACGACCACCTGTTTGCTTCTTATAGATTTCGCGGTGATCGACAGGTTTTGAAATCGTTTCACGATACGATACCTGCGGCTGACCAACATTAGCCTCTACTTTAAACTCACGCTTAAGGCGGTCAACAATAATTTCAAGGTGAAGCTCACCCATACCGGCAATAGTTGTTTGCCCTGTTTCTTCGTCCGTTTTTACCTGGAATGTAGGATCTTCCTCAGCCAGCTTAATAAGTCCGGTTGTCAGTTTCTCAGCATCTGCTTTTGATTTCGGCTCAACCGCAAGTTTAATTACAGGTTCCGGAAACGTAATTTTCTCTAGGAGAATCGGGCTTTCAAGATCACAGAAAGTATCCCCGGTGTTAACTTTCTTAACACCCACTGCTGCGGCAATATCACCGGCACGAACAATGTCAATATCTTTTTTGTCGTTGGCATGCATCTCAAGAATACGACCGATGCGCTCCTTCTCACCTGTAGTGGAGTTCAGGATGTACGAGCCTTTTTCAAGAGTCCCTGAGTATACCCGGAAAAATGTAAGCTTACCTACATAAGGGTCAGTCATAATCTTAAATGCGAGAGCAGAAAACGGCTCATTAACATCTGGACTGCGCTTCATTTTTGTGGTCTCATCCTTAGGATCGACGCCGTTTACGGCTTCTACTTCAAGCGGACTTGGCAGATATTCGATCACTTTATCGAGGAGTATCTGTACACCCTTATTTTTCAATGCAGTTCCGCACAGTACAGGCGTAATGTCGCGTGCCAGTGTAGCCATACGAATAGCATTATTGATCTCTTCTTCAGAGATCTCTTCTTCCATCAGGTATTTTTCCATCAGCTCATCATCATGATCAGCGATGTTCTCAAGCATGAGCTTGCGATATTCCTGGGCTTTTTCTTTAAGGTCTTTCGGAATCTCAACAACTTCATATTTAGCACCAAGAGACTCATCATCCCAAATAATGCCATTCATGTTAATGAGATCAACAACGCCCTGAAAATTCTCTTCAGCTCCGATAGGAATCTGGATAGGAATTGGATTAGCACTGAGCTTCTCACGCATTTGATCGACAACATTGTAAAAGTCAGCACCGGTACGGTCCATCTTATTCACAAATGCCATACGGGGCACTTTATACTTGTTGGCCTGACGCCAAACAGTTTCGGACTGAGGCTGTACAGCGCCTACTGAACAGAAAACGCCAATAGCACCATCAAGCACACGCAATGAGCGTTCTACCTCAACGGTAAAATCAACGTGGCCGGGTGTATCGATAATGTTAATCCTGTGGTCATTCCATATACAATGAGTGGCAGCGGACTGAATTGTAATTCCTCGCTCCTGCTCCTGCTCCATCCAGTCCATAGTGGCTGCGCCATCATGAACCTCACCCATACGGTGGCTTCTCCCTGTATAAAAGAGGATACGTTCCGTTACTGTCGTTTTGCCCGCATCAATGTGGGCCATAATACCGATGTTTCGCGTTCTGCGAATACGGTCTATAATTTTCGGGTCTGCTTTTGTCGTCGCTTCTGACATTGTCTTCTTTATTTAAAAATTTTTTAGAATCGGAAATGAGCGAAGGCTTTGTTTGCTTCAGCCATTCGGTGGGTTTCATCTTTCTTTCGAACCGCACCGCCCTCATTCTTGGCGGCATCCATAAGCTCTCTGCTAAGTCTCAGCGCCATGGATTTATCATTACGCTGGGTGGATGCTTTAATAATCCAGCGCATGCCCAACGCTGTTCCCCGTGCCTGCCGCACTTCTATAGGAACCTGGTAAGTTGCCCCGCCTACCCGCCGGCTCTTCACTTCAACAACCGGAGTTGCATTTGACAGGGCGCTTTTAAATACGTCAATCGGCACTTCGCCGGTTTTTTCTTCAATAATTTCAAATGCCTGATATAAAATCTTACGTGCAACGCCTTTTTTTCCGTCACGCATCAGGCTATTTACAAATCTGGTTACCGTTTTATCCTGAAATATCGGATCCGGTTGTACTTCTCTTTTTTCTGCCGTTTTTCTACGCATAATATCAGCTATTAATAGATCTCAGTGTTACCCTTTTGGCTTCTTGGTTCCGTAATGGCTTCTGCCCTGCTTGCGATCGTCCACACCGGCCGTATCCAAGGTACCCCTTACAACGTGATATCGCACACCAGGGAGATCTTTTACTCGCCCGCCCCTGATCAGCACAATACTGTGCTCTTGCAGGTTATGGCCTTCTCCGGGAATATAAGCAGACACTTCCATTCCATTGGTTAAACGAACCCTTGCTACTTTCCGCAGAGCCGAGTTAGGCTTTTTGGGAGTAGTCGTGTAAACTCGCACACAAACTCCACGTTTTTGCGGACAGTTCTGAAGAGCTGGCGCTGTGGTTTTGCTCTTCTTACTTTTTCTTCCTTTACGGATTAATTGGTTTATTGTAGGCACGTATTCACTATTTGTTGTTTCGTATAATCAAGAGCTAACTAAGATAGGATTTTTGTGATTTTATTACCAACTTTTTTGACAGATTATTTATTGATTAATCAACCACCCGCGTTTACACGTGTTAAAAGCACTACGATTATCTGTGCGGGGTTCATATATGCACTAATTGTTATATATCATTATATCAGATGGAGCTAACTGATCTAAGCAAACTAAGCACAAAACGGGAAAAGGCGCTGAATGCCTTTGGAATATATTCGGTGATGGACCTGCTCTATCTCTTTCCCCGGCGCTACATCGACAAATCAAATATCAAACCGATCCGAATGCTTGGTGAATCACCGGATCCCGTCTCAGTTGTGGGAACTGTAGATTCGAAAGAAGTACAGGGATACGGAGGTAAACGAAGACTTGAAGTGTATGTATCTGATCAAACCGGAACTTTAAAGGTAGTTTGGTTCAGAGGCTGGAAGTATTTTATATCCAAGCTGAATGAGGGAGATCTCGTATCGCTGTTTGGTAAACCGAAACGGTTTGGCCGTGACGTAAGTATGGCTCACCCTGAGGTAGAGATTCTTGAAAATCGCGATGAACTTGAAAAGTACAACACGCTTTTGCCCATTTATCCATCGGGAAAGCCGCTATCTAAAGCGTACATCACGCATAAGATGATTGCAGAATGGGTCACGGAGGCCCTGAAACAAATGGATATCCCTGAATTTCTTCCTGTCAATATACGTGAAGACCACAATTACAGGGAACGAAATGTCTCACTCAAAATTGTGCATCGGCCAAATTCTGAGAAGGAAGCCGCTAACGTTCTTGAACGTTTTAAATATGAGGAGCTTTTTCTGTTTGAACTGAGCATGGCTAAAATCAAGATGATGCAGCGCGCCAAAGCAGAAGGTCCTATTCTAAAACCCGGTCCGCTCACCACTGCTTTTTTTAAAGATGTCCTTCCTTTTGATCTGACCGGGGGACAAATTTCAGCACTGTCTGACATCAGGCATGATATTGAAAGCAGTATTCAAATGAACCGTCTGCTGCAGGGAGATGTAGGGGCCGGTAAAACGGTGGTAGCAATCGGGGCTGCACTGATGGCAATCGACTCTGGATACCAGGCAACCCTGATGGCGCCTACAGAAATACTTGCCGAACAACACTATCATACTATAAAAAAGTACCTGGAACCGCTGGGCGTGAATTTCCGGCTGCTCGTCGGCGGCCAGAAAAAATCACTCAGAGATGATATTCTTTCAGATATAGCCGGCGGTACCTGCGACCTTGTTGTTGGAACCCACGCTGTGATTCAGGAGCAGGTTCAGTTTCATAAGCTTGGCCTGGCGATTATTGATGAGCAGCACCGTTTCGGTGTAAAGCAACGAACGGAGATGCTTCAAAAGGGAGATCATCCGCACCTGCTGGTGATGTCTGCCACCCCTATCCCCCGCTCTCTTGCCATGACCGTTTACAGCGATCTTGATATATCGCTCATCAAAGAACTGCCCGGCGGGCGAAAACCTGTTAAAACCGCTGTGCGAACTGATAAAGACCGGGAAACCATCCACAACTTCATTGAAGAAACAGTTCGTGACGGTGGACAGGTTTATATCGTTTTTCCGCTGATAGAAGAGTCAGAAGCGCTGGACCTCAAAGATGCCACCATGGGATTTGAAAAACTGAAGCGCCGGTTTCCTGAAATTCCTATTGGCCTGCTGCACGGGCAGATGAAAAGTGAGGAAAAAGAGTCTGTTATGAGTTCTTTTGCCGAGGGCACGTTAAAAATGCTGGTTTCAACAACAGTTATCGAGGTGGGTGTGGATGTCCCAAATGCCAGTGTGATGATTATAGAACATGCTGAGCGGTTTGGTCTTTCGCAGCTCCACCAGCTGCGCGGACGCATCGGACGGGGCGCCCGGCAAAGCTACTGTATTTTAAAACCCGGCAGTAAGCTGAGCGAATCGGGCCGGTTCAGGCTGAAAAAAATGGTAGAGACAACCGACGGATTTGAAATAGCGGAAGCTGATTTAAAACTACGCGGTCCCGGTGATTTTCTCGGCACAAAACAGAGCGGGCTCCCGGAGTTCAGGTACGCCGACATTGTT
>Ga0209931_1001441_pt1 | contig 12944 bp, 13 predicted proteins | sample SalPonR1_B_D1_MG_FD_185697 | JGI IMG/M metagenome (GOLD analysis project Ga0209931, IMG submission 185697) | Salt pond soil microbial communities from South San Francisco under conditions of wetland restoration - Salt Pond MetaG R1_B_D1_MG... ...
GGCTATCTGGCGCTTGGGTATGTCGTCTTCCAGTATGCGACCCGCCGGGCGCGACGCCTCGGTGTGCTTGGCGACTACTGATCGACACGGATCGGTCACTACACGCCGCGCTCGAGTCGATTACCGACCGGGTCCCGCGTCTGGTATCGACAACACGGCGGCTGACTGGTGTTACTCACCTGTGAACGCGCGTCCACGGGCAACGAGCCGAAAGGTCTGTCCTGCGGTAATCGTCCAGATGAGCAGTAGCAGCGCCGTCACCCCGATCAGAATGTGGCCGAAGACGGCGACACCGAGGAAGGTCGCGAGCACGTCGGCCGAAACGGCGAACGCACCGATCGGGAAGGTGTAGGCCCACCATGTAAAAAAGAACGGGTGGGTTCGACGCGTGACGTAGTAGGCGACGAGTGCGCCAGTCAGGACGAACCACCAGGCCGAAAAGCCCCACAGCAACAGCGCCAGTAGCTTCAGGAGGGGCACCAGCGGTGCGACCGCGATGTCGAAGCCGACGCCAGCCTGTAACGCGTGAGTCAGTCGTGCGAGATCGATGACGAGGACGGACGTCGGCGCAAGCCCGATGGCGAACGTCGGGGCAAGTTTCTCGTGGGGCAGCGTCTCGTAGGCGTACCGGTAGAGGACGATCGAGCCGAAAAACAGGAACAAGAAAGTTCCCACGCCGAGGGCGACCACTGAGACGGTGAAGATCGTCTGCCCGGTGAGCGTGCCAGCGTAGTACTCACTGGCAAGCAGGAATCCGAGCAGCGGAATCACGAGGTGGGACACCGGCGGGATGTACCACGCGAAGACGCCGTCGTCGGGACCGATCCGGTCGTTGGTGAACATGAGCGTGACCAGCAGGAAGCCAAAGCCGAAGATGCCGACGCTCCCAGCGGCGAACAGGACCGTCAGGAGTGGTCGCAGCGTTGCCGCTGGCAAAACGTCGCCCATCGTCTGAGCGAGACCGACGCCAAGCACGATCAACGTGATCGGCATCGTCGGGAAGAACTGACTCCGGATCGGGTGGGTCAAGTCGGCCCACACCCGGTCGGGATAGAGGACAAGCCGCAAGCACCACGGGATCAGGTACGTGACCGTCGCGACCACCGTCAGGCCGACGAACGCCACAGCGAGCGTCGCGACGGGGGCGAGATCGGCCCGTGTGGCGACCAGCGCGAGTGCGATACCGAGCACGCCCGTCCCCATCGTCGATCCGAACCACTGTGGTCCGAAGAACTCGATCGTGGTCGCGATCCGTGACCACGTGTCGTCTGTGGTTCGTTCTACATTACTCATACACAGCTAATATAGTAGCAAGTGGGCACAACTGCATTTGAAGGTGTCGACTACGCTCTGTGACGACTTCCAAATCCAGTCTGTTCTCCTCCCGATCCAGTGATATATTCTACGTTTTACCTCGACAGCCGATTCACAACGGATTTGGTTGTATGGTGAACACTGCACAATACAACGGTGAGCGACGTTTCCCTGACGATCACCTCGAGTCTATCGAGTCCACCCTGTCTGTCGAAGCTGACATCGACGATCCCGACGAACTAGTCGCTCGCGGCGAAGAACTCTGTCACGTTCACGCAGCGCTTCGCGAGGGGCTGCACGCCGACGTTACCGTCGAAACTGACGCGTTCTGGCTGCCTTCGTCGACTTCGATTCTTCGAGCGAAGTGTCACGCGGGTCCGACTGCCGGCTCTCAAAAGCCGTCGAGTCGTGTTTGCCCGCCGTCGCTGTCGTCGACGTCCGCGAGCTCTGCTGCTCGCTGGAGTGCGTTCTCGAACGTCTCCGCCTGACTGCGATCGTACAGCGTCGCCGCCGGGTGGACACAGATCAGCAATCGTCGCGGCGTCCCGTTGATCCGGACCTCTTCGAGCGAGCCCGCTTCTTTGGTGACCGCGACCGACCGATCGAGGAGGTGTTCGCTCGGGACTTTCCCCAGCGTGACGATCACCTCGGGATCGAGGAGGTCGATCTCGTGCTCGAGGTAGTCCCGGCAGTGCTCGAGTTCCTCGGTTGTCGGATCGCGGTTTTCGGGCGGGCGACAGCGCACGCAGTTAGTGATCCGAACGTCAGCGCGTGCGAGACCGACGGTTCGGAGGCCGTCGTCGAGGACCGAGCCGCTGCGGCCGACGAACGGTTCGCCCTGTTCGTCTTCGTTGGCCCCAGGTCCCTCGCCGACGAACAGCAGGTCGGCGTCCTCGGGGCCGACACCGTTGACGATCTGGCTCCGCGAGTCGACCAACGCCGGACAGCGCGTACACTCTGTGACACGGAGATCTTCCATCTTTCCCATACTGGTGGCTCACGCGGTCACCTTCTACCTCTTTCGGGACGTACGTGCCGGTCACTCCGAGTGGTCAACCGAACGAGCGTACGAATCGGCCGCGCGAGCTGCCAGCCGGGCGACGCGAATCGGCTCCGGACGGCCACCTGCGGGCGTAAACGCCCGAACGATCTCGTCCGTCTCGCTGGGCTCGAGGCCGATGGCCCTGACGTAGACGGTGTCGCCGTCGAGCGATAGTTCGCGTCGCTCGGGCAGTGCCCGGTAGGTCTCGAGGCGTGCCTCGAGTTCGGGACCCGAAAACGCGTCACGAAGCCCAGCCGCGAGTCCGTCGCTCGCCTCGAAGGTGACGGCGATTACCGGTCGCTCGGCTGCCTCGTGAATCCGTGACAGGTCGAGAATATTGTACCATGCGGGGGCGACAGCGCCGAGCATGACGTACCGGGCGTCCGGTCGCTCGAGGTCGTCGAACAATCCGAGAACGGCAGCAGTCGCGTCGGTGCCACCGACATGACAGGAACTGTACGCGAGTCCGTCACAGACGCGGTCGGCGCGAACGACGGCACCAGCGAGCGTGCTTCGACCTCGATCACCGCGGTACGATTCGGCGATGCCCAGCGCCCGCACCCCGGACTTCATCAGGTCTCGTCTTCGTCTTTGATCTCCTTGAGCCGGTCGAGGAGTTCGTCGCTCGATGCGCCGTTTTCGAACTCGATGGTTCCGTCGTGGCTGTTCGATCCCGACTTGACTGCGTCATCGTCGTCAAAATCAGCGTCTACCTCCTGCTGCTCGGATTCGTCGTAGCTCCCGAATCCCATACAGTGTCCACTATGGGGTTCGGGTTGAAAAATTCAGTGGTCACTGGTTTATTAGGGGTCCCCAAGTCTCCGGGACGTTCCGGAGGTGGCCCAACACGACCGGTTCGAGCATTGAATATAACTATCTCGTCATATAGTGGACCGGTCGGAGAACTGTCGGACGGTCCAGAGCAGTCATCGATGATACCGTTTTTGCCCCCGGCCGTCAACGGCTCCTGTATGGAAGTTCACCACGTCACCGAGGACGCGGAGACGTTCACCAGTAACGTCTATCTGGCTGTCGACGACCGGCCTACACTGATCGATGCCGGTGCGATGGAGGGCATCACCGACGAGATTCGGCAACACACCGACGGGCTCGAGGCCGTCGTCATGACTCATCAACACGGCGACCACGTCGCCCAGCTCGAGGCGGTCGTGGAGGCGTTCGACCCCGAGGTGTACGCCTACGCCGACCATCCGATGCGTACCCACGCGATCGACGACGGCGACACGGTCGTGATCGGTGACGAGGAGTTCGAGGTCGTCTACACGCCGGGCCACGCCGACGACCACGTGTCGCTCGTCTCCGAGTCGTCGCTGTTCTCCGGCGACGTGGTCGTCCACGACGACGGCGCGTTCGACTACGGCAGCTTCGGCCGCACCGACATGGCCGGCCAATCCCGCGAGCGACTCATCGAGAGCATCCGGGACCTCCTCGAGCGCATGCCAGACGGGGGTCGCGCGAGCGACGCGAGTGCGGCCTCGGGAGACGAGCGAAGCGAGTCTGCCGGCGTCGAGCACATGTACGCGGGCCACGGCGGCGTCTTCCACGGCGATGTGCGCGATGTGGTCGAGACGGCGCTCGAGCGAGCGGAGAAGCGAGAGCCGAAGTACCCCGACGAGTAGCTCCGCGAGCGCTGCGCGTACCGGGTGCTGTAGCTCTGGTCGAGTGGGACTGGTGTGAGAAAACTGCTCGCTCGATTATGCCGCGCGCGCTTCCTTCGCCTTGGGGCGAAGCTTCTTGTAGCCGCACTTGCGGCAGCGCTTGGCGTCTTTGGAGTTGCGAGCGTTACAGCGCATGCAGATCTGCTTCTCGAGCATCCGTTTCTCGGCGGCGTCGAAACTGGCCATACCCGCCCTTTGCCCGTGGTGCATTTAATCGCTGTGATCCGAACGGGGCGTTTGCGTCTCGAGCGACTGGTTCAGGAACCAACAGTTAGGTGAAGGTAACACGAAGTGGCCGATACTGATGACCGACCCGATCAGGTGGACGCTTGATCCACGTGAAAGCTGGCTTGCGCGGCTCGCGACGTACGCGCCGTACGGGCTCTTTGGCGGAGCCGGCCTTCTGGCCCTAATTGGCGCTCTGGCGGTCATCGTCTTCGGGACGGTCGACGCATCGGTACTAGCGGTGCTCGTGGTCCTCGCACTTGTCGGCGGGCCACTGTCGCTGCTATATCTGTGGCTCCTCGTGAACTACGGGTCGAACGGGTCGAAGTGGCTCGCACAGCACACGAGGGCCCACGTCACGAAACGCGGTGTCGTCCTCTCGGCGGTCGTTGGCGGGCTCCTTATCGTGACCGCGATCGCTATCGCAGCCGAGTTGTTGGCCGTCTTCGCCGCCGCTGTGCTGGTCTCGGTCATGTTCGGCAGTCTACTCACGACGCCGGTCGCACTCGAGCCACGGGAACGACGACTGACCCTCGACGACGACGATGGGTTCGGTAGCCCGACCGTGGTGGGCCTCGAGAACGTCACCAGCATGTGGTGGTTTCCGCTGGGGCCACTGTCGCACTGGCGGCTCGTCGTGCTCCGGCGAGTACGGGGGAACCCGGTGGTCGTTCCGGTTTCGGATCGACACCTCGAGACGGTCGAGTGCACGCTCGAGGCAGGCCTCGCCGCGACCCCAACCGCAGAGCCGAAGACGGCTGGAACGACGCGCCCGATGCGAATCGTGCTGGCCGCGATCGGGATCGGGTTCCTCATGACTGCAGTCGGGTTCACTGTGCTGATCGAACAGACGGGAATGACTGCTGGTGGGCGAGTGGTCGTTCCCATCGGGCTCCTCGTTATGTTCGCCACAGTCGTGCTCGGCTACGCTGGATACGAGTCGTGGCTCGCGCGCCGTTCAGAACCGTCGTCGGACGGGTGACGATGACCGTGGCTGGCGGTTCTAGTGGCTGCCCGCTCCGTCACTCCTCGTCGGCCAAATAATCGTCTTGGACCGCGACGACTTCGCTCGAGTCCGCACACTCGCTGTACCGACGTAGCGGTTCCTCGTTGAGCGTCAGGAAGGTCTCACCCCAGCGAAACGGCTCGAGGATGTCCTCGGCTAACTCCCAGTCACCGAGGATACAGGCCGCGCCGGCGAGTGCTTCGACGGTCGTCAACTGGAACGGGCGACCGTAGTTGATCGGATTCGCGGCGACGAGAAAGGGGAGTGCCCGATGAATCCCGCGCATCTTGAACGAGGCCGCCTCAGCGGACTCCCACGAGCAGTCGAGGGCGACCAGCGTCCCCAGCCCGTCGTCGGCGTCGGCCGGCGAGAGCGCCTGCTCGGCGTGGGGATTGAGCACGATCCCGTAGGGTACCTGCCCCATCGACCGATAGAGGGTCGCCTTGTCGAACTTCTCGAGGCGACGCGCGGTGCACTTATCGGGGTCGTCGTCGCCCTCGTAATAGACGTGACACTCCACGCAAGGGGATAGGGCAGGCCGCGAGAAAAGCACACGGTTCGGGACCGGAGTCGTACGCTTTTGTCGATGGCGACGAATGCGGTGATATGGATCCGGAGTCGGACGTGACGGACGACGGTCGTGCGCTCGTCCGTCGGTATTACGACGCGCTCGACGAGCACGACTACGGCGCGCTCGAGGACCTTCTCTCGCCGGCGTTCTCACAGCGCCGTCCCGACCGCACGTTCGAGGACCGCGAGACGTTCGTCGCGTTCATGCGCGAGAAGCGACCGAATCCCGACACCAGCCACGACCTCGCGTCGGTGATCGTCGGGGACGACCGCGTCGCGGTGCGCGGCCGCGTGACCGACGACGGGACGACGCTGTTCGAGTTCGCGGACTTCTTCGAACTCGAGGATGGACAGATCGGCCGACTCGAGACCTACTCGCGGTAATTAGGCCGAACAGTTGTTTGGCCCAAGCTCGAGTTCGACCCGGTCTTCCGGCGGAATCGCAGTGACACCGCGGTTGAACTCGATGATCTCCTCGTAGTTCGAGGGCTTCTCGCCGGCGTCAGCCATGCGATCGACGAACGCGTCTTTTTCGAGTCCGAGCAGGTCGATGCCCGTCCGCGCGTCGCGGATCGTCGTCCGGATCGGCTCGCCAGGTGCGCCGTGTTCGAACTCGCCGTCCGCGGTGACCGTCACGTGTCCTGGGAGGACGACGAGACTCTCGGGTTCGGACAGAATCGTCTGATGAAGCGTCTTGTAGAGCATTCTGGCTCCCCGTTCTCCCTCGTCGTCGCTGAACTCGAGTTCTGTCCGGCCCGTCGAGTCGACGTGGAGCGTATCGGCGGTCAGCAACGCGCGGTCGTCGACCAGCAGGGAGATCATCTCACTCGTGTGGCCCGGTGTGTGGAGGGCTTTGAACTCGCGCTCGCCGACGGAGAGGACGTCGTTGTGCTCGAGTGGGGTGTACTCACGTTCGACATCGCGCTTGCTGGCGTGCTCGCCGAGGTAATAGGGCACCTCGAGGTCGTCGGCCAACTGGTGACCGCCGGAGATGTGGTCGGCGTGGACGTGCGTGTCGATCACGCCCGTAATCGTGAGATTGGCTTCCTCGGCGGCGGCTTCGTACTCATCGGTGTCTGCGGTCGGATCAACGACGACGGCCTCGCCCGTCTCCGTACAGCCGACGAGATAGCCCAGACAGCCCTTCGCGCGCCGCTGAAGTTGGACGATCGTCAGTCCCTCACCGGCGTCGATATCGACGCGGCCATAGACGCCGCTCCAGCCCTTCATACCGCTATCGACGGCCATGACGTCGAACTCGTCGGTTGCTGACTCCAGCCGTGTCGCTAGATTGCTTGAGGAGATTCCCTTCGCACAGATAGCGATCACACGATCGGCGTCGCCGACGACGTCTTGCAGGTCCTCGAGTTTGCCGTCGAGTTCTTCCTCGGGACCGAACGGAAAGTTGACTGCACCAGAGACGTGCCACGACTCGTAGCTGTCTTCTGGACGGGTATCGACAAGGGCGAAGTCGGCGTCCTCGTCTTGCAACTCCGCGAGCCGGCCCGGCGAAATTGTGGTAACCATACACGATTGTATTGCCTCGAGTGACGTAAGCACCGAGTCGTCAATTGCCGGGGCCGACGTCACCACCGGACGACACCGGTCTCAGTGGCTTCACGGTCGAGTCACACGCCGGTTTGCGTGACTCTGAATGGTGGCTGATCGAACCTGCAGACTCACAGCCCGGCGGATCGTCGAGTGTAGTTATTTAACTGATATAAACGCAAAGGGCCAGTATGGCTCTGTCAGATTTCGTTACCGCCGTCGTTGCTGTCCTCCGTCGTCGGCCGTCTGATCTCCTCCCGCTGTACCTCCTCGGCGCTGCGATCCCCGCGATCGTCCGTGTCGTGCCACTGCTCGCGCTCGGTGTTGCCTACCTGCAACTCTCGGCGACCGGTCGACTCGAGACGATCCGCGCCCGCCTGATCGACCTCGGGTCGCCACCGGACCCCAACGCGAGTCCAGAGGCGTTCGAGACGTGGGCCAGTGGGCTCGAGCCGCTCGTCGACCAGCTCGTGACGCTGCCGTTGCTCGCACTCATCGGCATCTCGGTTGTCGCGAGCGTGCTGATGTTCGCAGTACTGTCAGCCGTCGTCGCCGCAGGCCAGCTGTCGGCCTGCTACGGCCGGCTTCGTGGGCGTCGCGGACTCCGCATCGGGCTCGACGGTGCATCCCGTTTCTGGCGTCGGGTTCTCGGGCTGTTCCTCCTCGAGTTGCTGTGCTGGGCGATCGTCCTCGGTGCCGTCGGCGTCGGCACGGCGCTGTTCGCCGGCGGCGTCTCGCTCGCGGCCGGTTCGGGAGCCGTCGCAATCCCCATCGTCCTGCTGGGCGCGTTCGTCGCGTTCCTCGGCTTGCTCGTCGTTCGTGCCCTCTTTGCGTTTGCGCCGGTCGCGATCGTCGTCGACGACGCAGGCGTGTTTGCCTCCCTCCGGAACGTCCTCGGATTCGTTCGCGCACAGCCGGTAAACGCGGCGTTCTACTACGTGCTCGCGATCGGCGTGCTCGTCGCGCTCTCGACGATCACGGGCCTGTTTTCGCTGGTCGATATCGCTACCATCGGCTCGCTGCTCTCTGCGCTGATTGCCATGCCGGTGCTGGATCTGTTGAAGACTGCCGTCTACTGTGGCTACCGGGATCGATTGCGACCCCCGGAGCCACCGACGCGATCGCTTCGCGACGGGATTCGGGCTGGGCTCCGTCGCGGCTGGCAGGAACTGATCGGGTTCGTCCGAACGCACCCAGGAACCCACCTGTTCGCCGCTGCCCTCGGCCTCCTCGGATTCTGGATGGGATGGGCTGCCGCCGGCCCCTTCGTTGGCACGTTCGAGGCCTCGATCGCGGCCCGTCTCGAGGGAGAGTTCCCGCCGACGATGGCGGCGAACCTGTTCGGCAACAACTGGCTGGTCGCACTCACGACAGCCTACGCCGGAGCTGCGTTCGCGATTCCGGCGATCGTGTCGTTGCTGTTCAATGGTGTCAGCCTCGGCATTTTCGCCCGGCTCGAGGTCGATCCGCTGGAACTCGCCGCATTCGTCCTCCCACACGGCGTCCTCGAGATTCCGGCAATCCTCGTCGCAGGCGCACTCGGCGTCTCCGTCGGTGGGAGCGTTTGGCGAACGTGGCGAGGACGCGCCGGTCGGGCGGCACTTGCGGAGACGCTCGAGCGAGCGTTCTGGGTCCTGATTGGAATCGGAATCCTGCTTGCGGTCGCGGCGCTTCTCGAGGGTTTTGTCAGCCCGTATTACTACCGGCCGTTTATCTCGTAGCCCCAGACCGGTTTCGCCGGCGGTTATACTGTCGGACAGAACTATTTGAAGGTCGCTCGCTCATATTCGGCTGTCACCGCCGGCAACAGCCGGTTTTCGCGAGCGACTTCTCACTGACTTCTGTCCGACAGTATTAGCGAACCGAAGGCACTGGGGAGCGTCGAACTCGAGAGCACGAGAGCCGGACGACGGATCTCACGGCCGGCGAGTAGCTTATCCCCGTCACTGGCCACTATGCCGTAATGAGTACATGGGCGGACGCCACAAACGAGGTATTCTGGAACGATGCCAACGACGAGGTGGCGCTCGATCGGTATCGGACGCTGGTCGAGACGATCGACGACGGGATCTACCAGCTCGATGCCGACGGGACCTTCGTCGCGGTAAACGAGACGCTCGTCGAGGTGACCGGCTACGACAGCGATGACCTCCTCGGCGAACATATCTCTCTCCTTCTCGCCGACGACGATGTCGACCGGATCAACCGCCAAATCTCGAGCTGTCTCGAAACGGACGACGATACCACTGGGACCGTCGCGCTCGCCGTTCACACCGCAGGCGGGGAGACGATCCCATGCGAACTACGGCTCACCCCGCTCCAAGAGGGCGGCGAGTTCCGGGGAACGATCGGCATCGCTCGAGATCGCTCCGAGACGAAGCGCCAGCGAACACGTCAGCGCACGCTCGACAGGATCTCCGACGCGGTCTACGCGGTCGACGACGAGTTCCGATTTACCTACATCAACGGTCCCGCCGAGGATCTCTTGCACCGCTCGGAGGGCGACCTGCTCGGTGAGCGCCTCTGGGACGTATTCCCCTCTGCCGCCGAGAACGACACGGCCCGAGCAGCGTTTCAGACGGCGATGCGGTCCCAGGAATCGACGCGCTACGACCGCTACGACGACACGCTTGACTCGTGGATCGAAGCGACGCTCTTTCCCTCCGAGACCGGTATTACGGTCTCCGTCCGTGACGTGACCGAGCGCAAGACTCGTGAGCGAGAGTTAGAGCGCTTTGAGCGCATCGCCGAGACCGTCGACGACGGCGTGTATACGACTGACCACGAGGGGCGGTTCGTCTTCGTCAACGACGCGTTCGTCTCGATGAGCGAACACACTCGAGCGGAGCTCCTCGGCGCGCACGGCTCTGTCTTCTTTGGAGACCGATTCGTTGACACGGACGAACCGGAGTGGCGCAAACTGGTCACCGGCGAGTGTGATTCGATCGAGTTCGAGACGGACATCACCGGCCCCGGCGGTGAGACGCTCACGGTCCACAACAAGTTCGTCCGCCTCGAGACCGGCGACGAAATTGGACGTGTCGGTGTCACGCGAGACATCACTGACCGCAAAGCATACGAACACGACCTCGAGCGGTACGAACGCATCGTCGAGACCGTCGGAGATGGTGTCTACCTCCTCGATGAAGCCCACCAGTTCACGACCGTTAATAGCGCGTTCGCGTCGCTGACAGGCTACGACCGCGACGAACTCGTCGGATCGCACGCGGAACTCGTCTTTGGCGAGAAGTACGTCGAAATCGCCAACGCCAAACAGGCCGAAATGGAGGCCACTGGGTCGTCAGTCGCGGTCTTCGAAGAGGAACTATATCCGGCCACTGGCGATCCGATTATCGTCGAGAGCCGGTTCACGCTATTCGAGTTCGGCGACGGCGAACGGGGGCGAATCGGCACCGTCCGTGACGTCACTGACCGCGTTGAACACGAGCGCGAACTCAAGCAGTACGAGACGATCGTCGAAACCGTCAACGACGGCATCTACGTGGTCGACGAGGACGGCCGATTTACGATGGTCAACGACGCGTACACGGACCTGACCGGCTACTCCCGAACTGAACTGCTCGGGTCGCACGTTTCCCTCGTCGGCGACGACGAGACCATCGAGCAGGCCAAAGAAGTGGAGTCGGAACTGGCGGCAGGAACCGCCGAGGAGCCGATGGTCGAAGCAGCGATCCGAACAGCGGACGGAGATCGCGTTCCGGCTGAGGCGACGTTCTCGCTGTTGTCGGGCGACATGCGCGAACGAGTCGGCGTCGTCCGCGACATGACAGAGCGCAAAGAGCACGAACAGGCGCTCGAGGAAAGCGAGCGTCGGTACCGCACCCTCGCAGAGAACTTCCCGAACGGTGCAGTCGCGCTCTATGACGAGGACCTGACCTACACTGTCGTCGGCGGAGAGCTACTCGACGACCTCGAAATCCCCACAGACGACATCGTTGGCACACCCATCTCCGAGCGCTATCCCGCCGACTTTGTCGAGGAGATCGAACCCCACTTCCGTGCCGTCTTCGATGGCGAATCGAACTCGTTCGAAACGAAATACCACGGCCGAGAGCTCCTTGCGTATACGCTTCCCGTTCGGAACGCCGGCGACGAGATCTATGCTGGGATGCTCATGATACAAGACATCACTGAGCGCGAGCAGTACCGCCGGAAGCTCGAGGCGTCCAACGAGCGCTTAGAACAGTTCGCATACGTCGCCTCCCACGACCTGCAAGAACCGCTGCGGATGGTCACGAGTTACCTCCAGTTGATCGAGCAGCGCTACGATGACGTCCTCGACGATGACGGCACGGAGTTTCTCGAGTTCGCTGTCGACGGCGCAGAACGGATGCGTGAGATGATTGATGCCCTCCTCGAGTATTCCCGGATCGAGACGCGAGGCAATCCACTCGAGCCCGTCGATCTGAACGTCGTCGTTCAGGACGTCCTCGCGGACCTCCAGATACGGATCGACGAACATGACGCAACGATCGTAATCGAGGAGCTGCCACATGTCGAGGGCGATTCCAGCCAGCTCCGGCAGGTCTTTCAGAACCTGCTGTCGAACGCGATCACCTACAGCGGCGACGAGCCGCCGGCGATAGAGATCTCGGCCACGCGTGATCGCGAGAACTGGGTCATCTCGGTTCGCGACGAGGGGATCGGGATCGACCCGGCCGACACGGATCGCATCTTCGAGGTGTTCCAGCGGCTGCACAGTTACGACGAGCACGCTGGGACGGGAATCGGGCTGGCACTCTGTAAGCGGATCGTCGAGCGCCACGGCGGGGACATTCGGGTCGACTCCGACCCCGGCGAAGGGACGACGTTCTCGATTACACTTCCCGCGACAGCATCCACGTGACTACATCGACCTTCGATTCGTAGTCCGTGAGTCGTCAAAGCAGCTGCCGGGGTATCGCGGGTCAGCGTCGCTATCGATATGCCTCGAACTCCTCGCCGAATAGCAGGAAGTACGCGGTGCCGACGAGGCCGATTCCCGTCGCGATAGTGAAGGCGACAACCGGATCGCCGGCGAACACTTGCGCGCCCGTCAGCGGGTTCGAGATGCCGTCCCAGAGCAGGCCGCCGAGCGCGGCGCTCGGGATGACCACCACGTTCCGCAGGAGGTAGTACGCGCCGGTCACCCGGCCGCCGGCACCCCGTTCGGCGGGGCCGACGATCAGTGCCTTGTGGGCCGGCAAACCCGCGAACCGAAGCCCCGAGAACGCAAAGAGGACCGCGAGGACGGCCGGATCGGCGGGCGCGTTGATCAATAGGACCGGAAAGACCGCATAGACCACGAACCCGAGCGCGACGACTGGCTTTAGCCCGACGCGTTCGGCAGCCTTCGCGACCGGGACCATCGTCAGTAGGGCGACGACCATCTCGAGTCCCAGCAAGAGCCCGAAGTACGACTGCGGCGAGAGGGCAATCGTGCCAACCACCGGTAACGACAGTGAGAGACCGACCTCGAGAAACTGCGTGACGACGAGCACGAAAAAGACGTAGACCATCCCGTTGGCGAAGCGGACCAGCGTATCGCCGATGAGCAGAG
>Ga0209931_1001443_pt1 | contig 12938 bp, 9 predicted proteins | sample SalPonR1_B_D1_MG_FD_185697 | JGI IMG/M metagenome (GOLD analysis project Ga0209931, IMG submission 185697) | Salt pond soil microbial communities from South San Francisco under conditions of wetland restoration - Salt Pond MetaG R1_B_D1_MG... ...
GCTTCTGGTGGGGAATAGCGCATACCGGAGTAAGATTGCTTTTCTATAGCGAACACCGTTCATAATTTCCGATTCGGCCCTTGGCTGATCAATATTCTCAAGTTCTTCCTTCCAGAAGCCATCCGTTCGCCATCCGGGGGTCGGCTGGTAAGATGTCACTTCAATCCCCTGTTTAAAATAGAGAACCAGGCTTGCCACAAGCTGCTGGCCGCGTACCGGCCGTTTGTCGTTCACTTCAATCTCCATAAAGATATCGGGCAAAGAGCGGGTTCTCTCTGTAGAGAGATTGTTCTTTTCCAAAACTTCAATCGGTATAGGTGGTGTATCGTGCATTTCACCATCAATCGGAACGGAGATGGGGGGAATGGTATAATTCCCTTTTTCACGCGCGATAAATGAATAGGTATAGGTGATCGCCGTTGAGGTGCGGCCATTAATAATACTGATGCTGGTTCCTCTCGACGGTGTGGTGGATAGCAGCCGGACACCGTTAAATTCAGGCAGCTCCGGCATCTCCACATTCCGGACTGCGCTTCCCTTTATTTCGATTGTAAGCGTAAACTGCTCACCGATAAAAATTTTGTTTTCCGAGACAGTGGCATCAAGAGAAAAATCCTGGGCCGACAGTACAACCGGGGCTATCAGCAACAGAGAGAAAAGTGATAAAAATCTCAGTACCTGAATCCTACCAGTCTTTATCATTGGATGATGAACTTTCACTTGATTCCTTTTTCATTTCTTTCAGCAACTCTTTTTCCCGCTGTTCGAGGGCATCGAGCACCCGCTTGGCTTCTTCCATACTCATCTGCTGCGGACTTTGCTGCTGTTCATTTTCCTGGTTTTGCGGATCATCCGATTGCTGGTTATCCTGATTTTGGTTTTGCTGATCCTGGTTCTGGTCTTGCTCCTGCTCCTGCTCCTGGTCTTCATTTTGATCCTGATCCTGGTTTTGCTGCTGATCCTGGTTCTGTTCTTCCTGTTCTTGTTTCTTTTGAAGTGCAAGTTCATAATTGTACTTGGCATCAGGATCTTCAGGATTCTTTTTCAGGGCTTCCCGGTATTGTGAAATCGCTTCATCATACTGCTCCTGAGCAGAGTGAAGATTGCCGATATTGTAATCGGCCAGGGATTTTTGCGCGGGGTCATCCGATAAATCTTTAAATCTCTCGTAAGCAAAAATCGCATCTTCTGCATTTCCCATCTCAACATATGCGTTGCCAAGATTAAAATGGAGCATGGCGTTTTCGGGCTCACTGTCTATCGCTTTGCGGTAGAGTTCAACGGCTTTTTCATAATCGCCATTTCGAAATGCCTCGTTCGCCTTCCTGGCATCGTTCAGCGAAGAACCTGCAAATATCAGGGCTATGAATAGTAAGTAGATCGTCCGCATTGGTAAAATTTAAAAAATTATGGTTTAGCAGATCACTAACGATCGAATCATCTAAAGATTATGCAGCTACAACTGCTCCGTAAGTGCAAGAGTTTCTTCATCCATTTTCAAGTTTGTAAAAACATTCGAAACATCGTCATTGTCTTCAAACATTTCCATCATCTTTAAATTTGTCAGGGCCGTTCCCTCTTCTGCTTTCACTTCCGTAACCGGAATTCTGACCAGTTCAGCCGAATCAATATTATATCCTGCCTGCTCCAGGCGATTGCGAATTTCAATCAGGTTTTCCCTGGCAGTAATAACTTCAAAATAGTCGCCTTCATTAGTAACATCCTCAGCGCCGGCTTCAATTGCATCCATCATAAATTCCTCTTCATCCGGTGCTTCAGAGGATACCCGGATCACCCCTTTTTGTTCAAACATGTAGCCAACGGATCCATCGGTCCCGAGATTGCCGCCGTGTTTTGTGAAAATATGGCGGATTTCGCCTACAGTACGATTGTAGTTATTTGTAGTAACCTCAATAAAAAATGCGATCCCGCCGGGGCCGTACCCTTCGTAGGTTGTCTCTTCATAAGCGCCCGACCCGTCATCAAGTTCACCGGTTCCTTTCTTGATCGCTCTCTCGATATTATCTTTCGGAAGGTTTGCGGCCTTCGCATTGTCAATTGCGAGCGACAGCCTTGGATTGCCATCGGGATCACCGCCGCCTTCACGTGCAGCAATGGTAATTTCCCTGATGTGCTTCGTAAACACTTTTGCTCTTTTGGCATCTTCCTTCGCCTTCTTGTGGCGAATATTTGCCCATTTGGAATGTCCTGCCATGGTATGACTATCAAATATTTTACTGGGTTAACGGAAAAAGCAAATATAACAGTATTCACTATTTTCACCTAATTCATGTGAATATCTGATTTCAGGTGTCGCTAACTATTGCTACATTATCAAAAAAATTCTAAACAAATTAATTAAGATGAATATAGGTATTGTCTGCTACCCGACTTTCGGGGGCAGTGGTGTTATTGCAACAGAATTGGCCAAAGGATTAGCTAACATGGGGCATAACATTCATATCATGAGTTATGCACGACCGGCAAGGCTTGATTCCCTTCGAACAGATATTACATTTCACGAAGTGGATTTGAGCAGTTACCCGCTGTTTGAATACCCGCCATATGATCTTGCACTCGCTAACATGATGGTAAATATCATCAAATTCGAAAAACTTGATATCCTTCATGTTCACTATGCCATCCCGCATGCTACAAGTGCATACCTGGCAAAACAGATTCTGAAAGAACAGGATATTCACATTCCGGTTATCACTACGCTGCACGGTACCGATATCACACTGATTGGCAGAGATCCCAGTTATAAGGAGATTGTCGATTTTTCGATCAACAAGAGCGACGGGGTGACTGCTGTTTCTGAATACCTGAAAAAAGAGACCTATTCTACGTTTGATGTCAAAAAGAATATTGAAGTTATACCCAACTTTATAGACCTAGACAGGTTTAAAAGATCCAATAAAGGCCATTTTAGAAAGGCAATTTGTCCGGAAGGCGAAAAAATTATAACCCACGTCTCAAATTTTCGCGAAGTAAAACGTGTTCCCGATGTTGTTCTTACGTTTCACCAGATCATTAAAAACGGTGTTGATGCCAAACTTCTGTTGGTTGGTGACGGTCCCGACCGGCAAAAAGCCGAGCAAACGTGCAGAGATCTGAAGTTTTGTGACAAAGTCCGTTTTCTCGGAAAACAGGAACAGGTTGAAGAGGTGTTATCAATATCCGATCTCTTCCTGATTCCCTCAGGCAGTGAAACCTTCGGGTTGGCCGCTCTTGAAGCGATGAGTTGCGGAGTTCCTGTGATCAGCTCCAATATCGGTGGTCTGCCGGAAGTAAATATTCATGGCAAGACCGGGTTTCTGTGTGAACTGGGTGACGTGGAGTGCATGGGAAAGCATGCGCTGGAAATCTTGAAGAATGAAAAACTCCATAAAAAAATGTCGGCCAATGCACGCAAACATGCAGAAACTTTTGAAATGGAAAAAATCATCGGGCTATACGAAAACTTTTATATTGAAGTGCGGGAAGCACTTCTGAGTAGTGTCTGACTTCAGGAATTCAAAAACCTTTGGGGCAACCTGCGAATATTAATTGCATTTGATTATTTTGGGGTTCATTTTCAGGTGAAATATCTTTCAACCTAAACGTACGGCGAAGTGTTAGACCTTTACAAAGGGGATAAACTCAAAACTATTTCGGTTATCGCAATTTTTGTGGTATTGGTAATCGGGCTCATTGCATTAACCAATATCAGCAGTAATATTCTTACCGGGCTGAGAGGTTACATTGCTGCTGAAGCCCATTGGTCAAAGGCTCAAAAAAATGCCACCCAAGCCTTAACCGTCTATCTGTTTCAACAAAACAGCGAGCAGTATTCAGAATTCGAAAAGTCGCTTGAAGTGATAGAAGGATACAGGGATGGACGAGAGACACTGCAAACCGAAACTCCTGACTTTGAACTCGCAAGCAATGGGTTTATCAGGGGAAACAGCAGGCCGGACGAAGTTATCTACATGGTTCGCCTTTTTAACCTCTTTCAAGACTACTCTTATCTCAGCGAGGCAATTCAAATATGGACGGAAGGAGACAGAAAGATTAACGAGCTTGAAACAGTTGCAACAGAAATAAGTGCAAAAATTGAAACCGGAAACCTGGCTGAACAGGAACGTGATCTATATCTTTCAAGAATCATCACCCTCGATAATGAGCTGACTTCACTGGAGAATAATTTTTCAACAACGATAATCAAAGCATCACACGAAGTAAACAATCTGCTTTACTGGATAACACTCATTTTTGGATCGGGCCTGATCATAACCGGCGGCATTATCACAGTCGGAATCATTCGAAATACAAAAAAATGGAACAGAAAACTTTCTGAAGCTCAAAACAGGCTGCAGAAAATTATTGAAAACTCGGGTGATGTAATCTACCTGATGGATCTTGAAACACGCAAATATAACTATATGAGTCCATCGGTTGAAAAAATGCTTGGTTACAGTGCCGAAATTGTGAAGAGAGGCGGACCCGAATTTATTTTTGATAAAACGCATCCTGAGGATTTAAAATCCATTAAAAAGAAGTTTAAAGAGCTGGGCGCGGATGATCTCGAATCACAAATTAATATTAACACTGAATTTCGTGTTGAAAGAAGTGACGGTGAGTATGTCTGGGTGAACAATAAACGGACATTAATTCACGACGCTGATGAAAAACCGGTTGCCGTGGTTGGCAATGTTCGGGATATATCTGAACGGAAGAAGCATGAAGACGAAATAGATCAGTCCCTGAAAGAGAAGCAGATCCTTCTTCAGGAGATTCATCACCGGGTAAAAAACAATCTCGCCATCATATCGAGCCTTCTGGAGCTGCAAAAAGATGGTGTGGATGAAGATGTTCAGGAAATATTCAAAGAAACACAATCCCGCATTCAATCTATCGCCCTTGTTCACGAAAAACTCTACCAGTCTGATACACTTGCTGAGATCAGTCTGTCGGACTATATGAGCGAACTCACCGATGTTATTTCGCAGGCTTATGGGTCAAGCAACCGAAAAGTAACGCTTGATAAAGATCTCGATGAGCTTCGCATGAATATAACCGATGCAGTTCCTCTCGGGCTTATGTTTAATGAACTCGTTAACAACGCCTACAAGCACGCTTTCAAAGGAAAGGAAGAGGGAACTCTGAAAATCAGTCTGAAGAAGAACGGTGAATCTTGCCTGCTCTCTGTCGCTGATAATGGCAACGGCCTTCCCGAAAATTTTAAATTGGAAGAACAGCAATCGCTTGGAATGACTTTAATCACAGCCCTCACCAGTCAGCTCGATGCAGATGTAAATATATCTTCTGACGAATGGACAAAGTTTGAGATTGATTTCAAGCTGGACCACCACTGAAACGGTTCATTCACTTCAGCGGCCTGTAATCACATCTATTTTACCCGGTTTCAATTCAGCAAAAATAGTTTTTATATCAGAACCGGCATGCTCGCCATCACAATGTGCAAAAACAGGTTCTTTACTCTCGATTTTCACCGTTATGGACTTTTCCCATTGTACACCACTCATTCTCTTTCCGGACGGACTTAAAAACTCTTTGAATAAAAAGCATTTTCTATAGAGCGAGATCTCGTTTACGATCAGCAGGTCCAGTAAACCGTCATCCGTTCTTGCACCAGGTGCAACCCGGAATATGCCGCCCTCATCCCTGCCATTGCAGAGTGTGGCCATCAGGCATTTTTCCTGAAGTGTTCTGCCATCTGTCTTGATATACATCTCTGTACCGTAGAATTGAAAAGCGGATTTTAACGCACCAAAAACGTATGCCATGGACCCGCTGAACATCTTTATGTGTCGTGCATGGTAATTTGCAAGTCCGTCAAATCCCAGTCCGAACGTATTGCAGCACCAGGTTTCAACATCGCCCGTAATTTTTATCAGGTCTGTCTTCCGTCGCACCCCCGCCGCAATATTTCCAAGGTTTTCTTCGATATTTCCGGGGATCCGAAGTGTCCTTGCAAAATCATTCCCACTTCCAACAGGTAGTATCCCCAGGTTCGCTTCTGTCCCGGCTATCCCGTTTACAACCCGGCTTACCGTACCGTCTCCTCCGCATGCAACAACAGTTTTAAACGTTGATGCAGATTCCCGTGCTATTTCCGATAGATCATCTCCGTCTCTGCAGATGATAATTTTAGAAAGTTTAAACCTGCTTTCTGTTTTTTTGGCGAGAGATTTGATCCATTTACCGGCGATTCCTCTGCCTGCGGATGAATTTACGATAAAGCAAGTGGGTATATTTGATACATGCATCCGGTTGAGATAGCAAATATCCCGGAAAAAACAAAAACCTGCTCCCCATGCAGAAATTATTTTTTCAGCATAATTGCCCTGTCCGGGTAATCGGTAATAATGCCATCCACTCCCATTTCGAGAAGCCGTTTCATCTCCGGAACTTCATTGATGGTCCACGGAATAATTTTCATCACCAATTGATCTCCCTTTTCAATCAGTGTTTGATTTACAAGCCGATAATAGGGACTGTAAATGTCAGGAGTAAACCCAAGTTTTTGGAGATTCGCTTCCGGGCTGTCCCTGTTTTCAACAAGTAGTGCAAGTGTAACATCCGGGTCAATTTCATGCATTGCAATAAGAGTATTTACATCGAAAGACTGGATGATAGCCCTGTCCATGATTCCCAGCGCAGAAATTTCATCATAGACCAGCTGCGCAAACACCTCCGGCTCCGGAACCATAACATTGTAATATTGCGGTCGGCTTTTAGTCTCGATGTTGTAGTACACCGGGTCACTGTTATTTTCTTCTGTGAAATTTTCAATTGCCTGAACGGCGCCGGTCAACAGAGGCTTGGTAACTTCCATCGGTTTTTGATCCGGGAAATCGGGGTTTCCCCTTTTACCGACATCATACTGCTGTGTCTGCTCGTAGGTCATTTCATAGATATTCAGATCCATCGCTTCACTTTCTGTAACCGGTTCCCCGTTAGGCTTTGTGCTGATCTTGTGATTAAACCAGGGTTCGTGTGAAACGAGTAACATGCTGTCTGCCGTTACAACCAGGTCCATTTCAATGGTATCCACACCGATCTCAGCGGCCTTCAAAAAAGAGGGAATGGTATTTTCAGGCAGCAGTCCCCGGGCGCCCCGATGCCCCTGGAGGTCGAATTCATACGATGTGGATTGTCCCTCTTCTTGTGCGCACGCAACAAGGAACAGAAAAAGCAAAGCTGTGTATTTCATATTTCCGGGTTAGCTTTGCTCAATAATGGAGTGATCACCAACATGAAGTTTTCCCGTTGCATTTTTCAGACTTGCATGATTTCCGATGGTTGACCCGTTTAAATTGCAGCCCTCTAATTCAGCATTCTCCTGAATAATTGACTGACTGAGAGTACTGTCTGAAATCTTCGTTCCCTTTTCAATACTCACATTCGGGCCGATTTCACTATTTTTAATCTCAACTCCTTCGCCGATGAAAACAGGCGGATGGATCGTTGAGTTATCATAGGTTCCAAATTTTGGATTCTCTTTTTCCAGTATCTCACCGGTTGTTTCCAGCCACGCGGGCAGAGTTCCGCAGTCGAGCCATTCGTCCACGGTTGCTTTTTTGAATATTTTGCCTTTTTTCAGGAGCCTGTCAAGGGCATCGGTCAGCTGGTATTCCCCTCCGTGACCTTTTACCTCATTGTCAATCAGGTACTGAATTTCTTCATTCAGCTCTTCCCCTTTTTTAAAGTAATAGACCCCGATAATAGCAAGATTCGATATTGGTTCGCTCGGTTTTTCCACAAAATCCGTGATTTTATCATCTTCAAGAACGGCAACTCCAAATCTTGACGGGTCTTCAACTTCCTTCAGCCAAATCACACTGTCGGCTCCTTCAACAGTAACCGTTTCACTTGTATCAAAAATGGTGTCTGCAAATACAATAATGACTTCCCCTTCCAGTTTCTCTTCAGCGCAGGCTACTGCATGTGCGGTACCAAGAGCAACATCCTGTACTTTAAATGAAGCTTTTGCATCGTGACGCTCACTCATATCAGTTAGTTTCTCCTTAATCTCCCTTCCAAAATCGGGCCCGAGAATATATACAATTTCCGTAATGGGCCGGTCGAGTGTTCTTGCAAATGTCTCCACGATACGCTCCACAATCATGGTTCCCGCTACAGGTAACAAGGGTTTAGGGATGGTGTGCGAATGGGGCCTTACTCTTGTTCCGCGTCCGGCCATCGGGATAATTAATTTCATATCTTTATCTCAAAACTTTTTATAGTTGTTATTTTTATTTTCCTCTTGTATTAATATAAAAAATATCTCCCGTATTTTTTGATTACCTCATTGTTAACGAATTAGTTTAATCTCACATTTAGTCTTTGGATTTGTACTACACCACTTTAAACCTCCTACAAATTGTATTAGCTGCTGTACTTGTGCGGCACAGTATCTATCGTTTTCGTTATTTTTTACACATGTTTCAGCAGCACGGGTATAAAACAGATGAATTCCGCGAGTGGTTTAACAAATATTTTTCCAGCAAAATTATCACGCCGGAACATGTTCTTTTTAACCTGGTGATTCTATCGCTGCTCTATTTTTTGTCCGCACGCCTCACGCCGTCAGCGGCAACAATCATTTTTTCTGTATTCGTCCTCTTCTGGTTCTTTCCAGTCGGTAGATTCCGCCCTGAAAAAGAGAAAAAAAAGCTGGTATTTACACCCCGCCTGAAAAGACTTGCAGCCACTCTTGCAATTTTAATACTTCCGCTCTGGTACGCAACGGTCGAATTGAGTTATACCGGCACACTATCCGGCCTTGTCAGTGTGAGGCAACTTGACAATCTGTTTGTTGCTGCAGACCCATACATTCTGTCGTTCGGGTTTATCTTGGCCGATATGATTATTCCATTCTTTCTTTTCCTGGCTGCTTTTTTGATGAAGCCGGTAGAGAAGAAGATTCAAAACGGTTTTAAAAAGCAGGCCCGGAACAAACTTGCCTCCATGCCTTCTCTGAAAGTGATTGCCATTACCGGCAGTTACGGCAAAACAAGCACAAAATTTATTCTTGAAGCCATCCTGAAAGAGAGGTATAAAGTTTGTGTTACACCGGGCAGTTTTAACACACCGATGGGCATCTGTAAAGTAATAAACAACGATCTGCACGCAGGCCACCAGATTCTCATTCTTGAAATGGGTGCAAGATATCCGGGTAATATTAAGGAGCTGTGTGATATCGCAAGGCCCGACATTTCTATCATCACCAACATCGGCGTATCACATCTCGAAACATTCGGATCGAGAGATGTTCTGGTCAGGGAAAAATCAACACTTGCAAGAGAGCTGAAACCGGGCGGTATCCTGGTGCTTAACGGGGATGATAAATATGTTTCGGCAATGGCAAATTTAAGAAAAGATGTAAAGATCGTAAAAACCGGTTCAGGCGGTAGCATCGAAGCAACTGATATCAGCTATGACCATAAAGGAACTACTTTCGAACTGGTTAGCAGAAAGCCCGGTTCAGATGAGCCCGAAACAATGAATGTAACCACGAGTCTTTTGGGCAAACACAATGTTCAAAATATTATCCTGGCCTCAGCTGTTGCCCGCGAGCTGAGTATCCGGATTCAAACGATTGCACTTGCCGTGCGTTCACTGGAGCCTGTTGAACACCGCCTGGAGCTGCGGAAAGAGGGAGATCTCTATATTATCGATGATGCCTTTAATTCAAACCCGGTAGGAGCCGGGAATGCACTCGAAATTTTAAAGGATTTCAGAACCGGGCGCCGGATTATTATTACACCGGGCATGATTGAACTGGGCGACCTCCAGGAATCTGCCAATCACAAGTTTGGTGAGCAGATTGCAAATGCAAACCTGGATCTCGTAATTTTAGTAGGGAAATCACAGACAGAACCGATTTATGAAGGAATAAAATCAGCCTCAAACGGTCTGAAGACAGATGTCAGAATTGTGAACTCGCTCTTTGAAGCCAATGACCTACTCAACAAATATGTGCAGCCGGGAGATGTGGTACTCTACGAGAACGATCTCCCCGATACATTCAACGAGTGATCACCGGGCTACTCATTTCTGACGGCATCAGCCGGCTCAACTGCCGCCGCTCTTTTTGCAGGGTACCAGCTTGCTGCAATGCAAAGAATCATACTCACGCCAAGAACCAGGAATACATCAAATGGATTGATTGACGCCGGGTAGGCATCAATAATAAAAGCAGATGAGAGCTTTAACAGCCCGTATTCCGATTGTAGCCAGCTCAGCAACAGTCCAAGACTTCCCCCGATTCCGCACCCGATCAGCCCGATCTGCAGCCCCTGGCTCTGAAATATTTTTTTGATTTTCTCGGGAGTCATTCCCATTGAAATAAGAATACCGATATCACGCTGTTTCTGGATCACAATCATCGTTAATGATCCTATGATATTCAGAACGGCAACAATCACAATGATCATCAAGATGAAATAGGATCCCCATTTTTCCAGGTACATCACATCATAGAGCGGTTTTTGAAGATCATACCAGGTAGATATCTCAAACCTGTCTCCCAGGGATGCTTCAAGTGATCTCTTCACCTCTTCTGCTTTGTCAGAGTCATTCAGCTTCAAATCATACCCGGTTATCTGATTGCGTAGATTAAAAAGTCTCTGAGCAGCCTGGATATCCACATAAACGACATCCTCATCCAGAATTTGCTGCATCGAGTAAATTCCGCGCACTGTATACCTGCTCACCCGCGGCACTGAGAATTGGGTTAAAGCCCTTCGCATTCCGCTCGTGCTCAGAATGGCAACTTCGTCCCCCTCCTCGAGGCCATACTTGTTCATGATGGTACTACTTACAAGAATTCCCGGCCGGTTATTCTTTACCGAGAGATCAAAAACACCGCTTACAATGCTGTTCCGAAGTTCTTTTTGTCTTATGAACGACTCTTTTTCAATTCCCTTTACTGTTATAACTTCATTCCTGTCATCCCGGAATACAAGCATTCCTTTTCCGTCAACGTAGGGCGTAACCCCAACCACATCCGGATGCGCTGTGAGGGTTGAATCAATTTCACGATCCATAAAAGCAGACTCACCGATAGTCGTTTCAATCCGGATATCCGGGTCAAAGGAGAGCAATAACGACTGGATTACCTCAAAAAAGCCATTAAAAACAGATAAAACTACAATTAGCAGTGCTGTTCCGATCGTAACCCCGGTTATGCTGATCAGCGTGAGAGCAGAAATCAGTGAAATATTTTTTTTGGAAAACAGGTACCTCTGAGATATAAATCGGATTACATTCATTTCATAAAAATTTAGTTAATTAAGACGTAAGTATATAATCAGAACGTAATTTTGATAACAATTTTCATATCTTGTTTTCCCACTAAAAATTAAATTCCTGGTTATCGTGAATAATGCGACTTTAAAAATCGAAGAAATTTCAGCAATATCCAACGGTTCTCATGGAGATGTTTTCTCTGTATTAGGTTTGCATTCCGTAGAACAAGCTGGAAAAGAGAAGCTCGTTATACGCACATTCCAACCGAACGCGAAATCAGTCGAGGTTCTTCCTGAGAATGGAAAGGCTGTTCAGCTCACCAGGATCTCTGATGAAGGGCTGTTTGAGTACCTGTTTCCGCGACGGAAAAAACCTTTCAAATACAGGCTGCAGATACATCCTTTTCACGGTGATATGTATACCATTGAAGATCCGTACCGGTTTGGCTCGCTCATAACAGATTTCGACCTTCAGCTTTGGGGAGAAGGCACACATCATCATGCTTACAGGTGGCTGGGTTCGCATCTAATGGAAGTTGACGGAGTTAAGGGAGTCCATTTTGTTGTTGTTGCCCCGAATGCGCAACGGGTGAGTGTAATCAGTTCTTTTAATAACTGGGACGGGCGAACTCATTGCATGAGAAAGCATCCCGCTCAGGGAATCTGGGAAATATTTATTCCTCATGCAGCTCCGGGTGATCTCTACAAATATGAGATAAAACCTCCATTTGATGCACCTCCCATAAAAAAATCAGACCCTTACGGGCGATTTGCCGAGATGCGACCTGGTACAGCTACCAAGATCTGGGAAAGTAATTTTGATTGGAGCGATGATGTATGGCTGAAAAAAAGGCAGGGAATTCAATCCTACGATAAACCTATTGCAATTTATGAGATCCATCCCGGGTCCTGGAAGCGTCACACAGACAAAGATCCCGGCTACCTCTCTTACCGCGAGCTTGCCGATGACCTGGTTCCGTATTTGAAAGATCTGAACTATACGCATGTCGAATTGATGCCAATTGCAGAACATCCCTATGATCCCTCCTGGGGCTACCAGATTACCGGTTATTTTGCTCCAACCAGCCGTTTTGGCAACCCGGATGATTTCCGCTATTTCGTTAACAAATGCCACAAGGCCGATATTGGCGTAATACTGGACTGGGTTCCGGCTCACTTTACCAAAGATGAACACGGATTGCGAAGATTTGACGGCACAGCACTTTATGAGCATGATGATCCCCGGCAGGGCGAACACAAAGATTGGGGAACCAACATTTTCAACTTTGGGAGAATTGAAGTAATCAATTTTCTGTTGTCGAATGCTATCTACTGGCTTGAGGAGTTTCATATAGACGGTTTGCGCGTGGATGCAGTAGCCTCCATGCTTTACCTTGACTACTCAAGAGAAGAGGGTGAATGGATTCCTAATCAATATGGCGGGCGTGAGAATCTGGAGGCTATCAACTTTCTGAGGAGATTCAACGAAGTTTCACATGACTATTTTCCGGGAATCATTACACTGGCCGAAGAGTCCACATCCTGGCAGGGAGTTTCTAAACCAACCTCTTCCGGTGGCCTCGGTTTTGATTTCAAATGGAACATGGGCTGGATGAACGACACACTCGCCTATTTTGAAAAAGATCCGATATACAGAAAATATCACCAGGATCAGCTTAC
>Ga0209931_1001447_pt1 | contig 12915 bp, 11 predicted proteins | sample SalPonR1_B_D1_MG_FD_185697 | JGI IMG/M metagenome (GOLD analysis project Ga0209931, IMG submission 185697) | Salt pond soil microbial communities from South San Francisco under conditions of wetland restoration - Salt Pond MetaG R1_B_D1_MG... ...
ACATCATATAAGAAAAGTTGGCTCTTCGTCCTCTTCCTATATCCTCATAAACATCATTATACGATTTCTCTACAATATGAGTTGTCTGAATAAAAACCTCCAGTAAGAATAAGGTAAGGACAAAGGCTAATCCAAAAGATATTATATGTTTAATTCCTATTTTCATTTAGCATTAAAACTGAAAGTATACAAAAGGTAAAGGTTCCGACTGCAATAAAAATGCCATGGTGACAAAAAACAAGGCAGCAAGTATACCATACACAATACCCTTTGACTTAATGGCCAACAAAAAGGTATGTCGTTGCGTACGGTACTCTAAAATATCATACATAAAAACAACCACATAGTAAACCAGAGTTATCAAAACCAATTGTCCGGTAAACTCACTTGGCTCCCAATGGATCATCTTTGACAGAAAAATCGTTGTGGTTTTAAAATCGGTTGCCCTAAAAAAGAGCCAGGTGAACAACACCAATATATAAGTACACAAAATGGAAAAGCCTTGCTTCAATAAATTAGTAGCACCCCTGTAATGCATACGCAGTTCAATCTTTCCTCCCTGCAACATAAATTTATGCGCCGCCAGGTAAACGCCATGCAAACCACCCCATATAACAAAGTTCCAGGAAGCTCCGTGCCACAAACCACCCAACAGCATAGTAATCATCAAATTGATATAGGTACGCCGATTCCCCTTTCGGTTTCCACCAAGGGATATGTACAAATAATCCTTCAACCAGGAGGATAATGAAATATGCCATCTACGCCAAAACTCAGTAATGCTCCTGGAAAGATAGGGTTGTTCAAAATTCTTCATGAGCTCAATCCCCAGCAATTTTGCTGTACCCCGGGCAATACTGCTATAACCTGAAAAATCGGCATATATCTGAATAGAAAAAAGTAAGAGTGCCATTAATAATTCCGGAGAATGGTAGATATCAGGCTGTGCAAAAATATGATCTACAAAACGCCCCGTGGTATCACCTATCATTACTTTTTTAAACAAACCGGTAACAATAAGTACAATGCCTTTTTCCACTTGTGATTTACTGGGGAAGGGTGTTTTATGGATTTGGGGAAGCAGGTGTTTTGCGCGTTCAATCGGACCGGCAACCAGTTGTGGGAAAAATGCAACAAATACAGCAAAATCAACAAAGTTATGGGTGGGGGTTATTTTTTTACGATAAATGTCTATGGTATAAGACATGGTTTGAAAAGTATAGAATGATATTCCGACAGGCAGAATAATATTCAGATGCAAATAATCCAGGTTCCCTCCGAAAATACCTGCTAAAGGGGAAAATGAATCGACAAAAAAACCAAAGTACTTAAAAAAACCTAAGATACCCAGGTTTACAAGCATGCTAACCGCAAGCAACTGCTTCCTTTTTTTCTTGTCATTGGCTTTGTACAGGGCTTTACCCACAAAAAAATCCACAACAGTGGACAGGATCAACAAACTTACAAAACGACAATCCCAATAACCATAAAACACGTAACTGGCAACCAACAGCAAAGGATTTTTCGCCTTTCTGGGAAGCAAATAATACAGGGGCAATACAAGCCCCAGAAAAATGAAAAAGATGAAGGAGTTAAAAAGCATTATTTAATAAGTGATATTTTTATAACCCAAAACTAAGAAATTTTTAATATCATTTCTCAAATCATGAAACATCCACCCTCCCAAACAAGCTATATAATTGACTATAAAGCATCTAAGCGTATAAAGCAAGCCGGATTTCTATTTAAAATTATACTCGTAATCCGGGTTCTCATTCATAATCTTTACGCTTTCAGGGTAATTTTCTATAAACCAAACCATAAAGGCGGTAACATCCATTTTTTCGGTAGGTAATTGCCCGCTTATTTCACGCTACGGACGCAATGAAAAAAAATCACGCCACGGGCGCAGCGCATTTGTTTCACGCGGCGGGCGCTGCGAGAAAACGTTGCGCTCGCTGCGAGAAATATTATCTGAAATTATATTGATAATCCGGGTTTTCTTCCATAATCCTGGCACTTTCCGGGTAGTTTTCGATAAACCAAACCATGAAAGCGGTAACATCGATTTTATCTTTGAGAATTTGATCTTTTCTTTCAAGAAATTCCTGCTTCCCTATCTTTAGAATTTCGATACCTTTCTGAATGGAATTAGTTTGATCTTCTAAGGATTCTGTAAAATTGAACACTATATTGTACTTCTTTTCTTGTTCAGTTGTATAACCTCTTCCTACATTATCTATATAAATTGACGGAGTTCCCAAAACAGAAGATTCAGAAGCCATTGTAGCACTTTCACCATAAAATAGAGTTGCGAAAGCCAGAAGATGATGTATGTGTTCAGGAGGAATTGTAAGTCTATAACTTTCAAGCTCTTTTGGTAATAGGCCTTCTGAAGTTATAAATACTTGCGAATGTTTTGAGAATTCGTTGACTGCTTTTATTTTATTTTCAAGCGTTATTCCTTTATGACCTAAATCGTGATTTGCATGCCAGGAAACAAATCGTATTACTGTATAGGGTTTATTGATATTTATTTTATAAGATTCCAAAACATTTTTTTCTGGTATAAAGTATTTAGGATGCAGGTAACAAAGTTCCATATACCCGTCAAACTTAATATGCTTTTTTCCAAACTCAGGTTTAAAGCATGATGGACTTAAAATATAATTGGTAAAAGGTTTATAAAAAGCTTGCCCAAATTTTGCATTTTCTGTGTCATCAAATGTAATATGTGGTTTATTAAGCAAAGTCGACACATGAGCGGCATATGGCGAAGCAAAGCTCAAAAAAACATCCGGTTTTATACTGCGTGCATTAGCGAACAAGACCCATAATGCCCGGATAAAATAAAAGGGTTTTAAGAAAATAGCATAACTACCGCTCCCCTTAGAAACAAATTTTAAACGAAGGTTTTGAGCAATTGGCAACGCACAATCTTTGGCACGAATAACAAAAAAAACGGAATGCCCGTTTTTTTCTAATTGTTTGGCCGTGTGGCTAAAAAAAAGTATCTCGGCCGGGTGGCCTGTATCGATAAGGATTTTCATTGAGAATAACGAATCATTACTTTTTTGACCTGGTTTTTTGCATTCTGAACAACAAATTCCTTTGCCCATAAAACCGGATTATCTGTCCACCGCTGCGGATGGAAGGTCATCATTATTTTATCGGGTAATTTGCCATTTTCGGCAGCACGGATGATATCCCGTGTAGAATGAAAAACCAACCCCTGCTCCTTCCATTGCTCATGCTGCGGTACTTTATCGCGTACACTCACTTTCCAGCCATCCCACCGGCGGCCGGTATCGGTAAGGTAAAACACCTCATCGAAATTCACATCAAAATAAGGTTCGCCCATAATGCCATAATCGCGGTAGTTGTAGTGCTTCCACAAATCTTTGCTGTCCCATTTGCTGCGCGGACTTCCGTGCATACAAATAGTAGAAACCGGTGCCAATTTTCGTAATTTTTTCAAATTCTCTTCAAAATCGGCAATTCCAGGTTGTAAATCGCCTTTTGTTATTGTTAAGCACTCGTAATGATACCCGATTTCATGCCCCAGGGCAGCAATTTCTTTTATAATTTCCTCATCCCAACTTTCCGGCACCGCCCGAAAATAGTAGCTGCCATGAATACCTATCTCCGCTTGCAGTTGTGCAAAGCGCAGAGAATTTTGCGGAAGGTTATCTACATCATGGCGTAAAACAATAAATTTTTGAGGAACTTTTTCCTTATCTAAGCAATCTTCGAAAGTTAGAAACAAATAATTATGACTTAACAGGTTTTTAAGTAATTCTTTATAGGTTTTAATAGAAAAGTCCATTACAATCATTTATTGCTCATATTTAATTTTAATTACGCCATTTCTGTAAAAAAATCTTGCCAATTAAATATGGAATTGAAGCCAATACAACGCCCCAATCATTTTTATGCCATTCAGCAACAACTCTTTTTTCTGCTATTATTGATTTTTTCCATTTTTTATAAGATAAATACCAGGGCTTATAATTAAACCTGTAACGAAACATACAATTAAAAAAGTCTTGAAATATTTTAATATACTTGACTTCTCCATTTTTTGCATTTGATTTTATTAACTCTATTTCTTTACCTAATAATGATTGATAAGCTATGTATGGAATATTAACATTGCAATATGGCGTTATTCCAATCCATGACCAAGGTCGCGGATTAACTTCAATAAGCCTGTATTCTCCGGTTTTTTGATTTAGTTTATATTCAAATTCAGCAATACCCTCATAGCTAAGTTCTTTTACAATTTTTTCTGTATTCTCAATTAAGTATTGAGGAACTTCATGACTTTCTCCTAACACATTGTCTCCAATATCTGCAGGATAACCACGAACTTTACGGCCAGTAAATAATGCCTTTATTTCATGATTATTATTAGCATAAATGCCAACAGTAAACATTGTATCTGAATAACCAGGAATATACTCTTGAAATAAAATGTGTTTTAACAGGCTTTTATTGCTTAAACAAAATTTATCAAGTTCTTCTTTATTATTTAAAACCACCAACCTAATCCTTTTCAAGAAACTGTTAAGTTGATGATTATAAGACTCTACCGGCAATGTTTTATATTTAGGCTTAGCAACAATAGGAAACTGATCATTATTTATTTTATTAAGCTCCTGCAAAGACCAGGTATAAGGTGTTAAATATTTGTTTTTCTGACCAATTTGATAAAATAAATCTTTAGAAAGTAATATATTAATTGTTTTAAATGATGCTACACAAGGAATAGCAACTTCAGAAAGAATTTGTTTATATTTTGCTGTAACAAGTACCCAATTATCATTGGTAGGAAAAAGAACGGGTTTAGCAGATTGCTTTGAGCAAAAATTATATAAAAAATCTATGAATGCCTTTTCATCATGGATTGGATTAGGACACTTTTTAAATTTTGCATATTTACTGAATGCCCCCACTGAATAGGTACTGTCAAGTGCAAAGCATGGGATACCTCTCGAGCCTAATTCCTGAATTATACTCAGGCCGTTATAGGAAGAATTATAAACTATTACAGGATTATTCACTAATAGATTTAGTTAGTTTAGGTGAATGATATATTATTTTATTCAAAAATATGCGACCTGTTAACATTAAAATTAGTTTGGAATTTTTATAGTATAAGGAAAGCACATTTATCCCAAAAAATTTTATTAGATAATTAACAGAAAATATTTCAAGACCTGCGGATAAATTTGCATGTAACGAAGGTTTATTGTTTTTTTCTACAATGGTAAATATCTCCTTAAAGCCTTTTTGATAAAGGTGTTTATGTGCAGTTCTAATTAGATTTTTATAAAGACCTTTTTTACGATGCTTTGGATATATAAATGCATTACATAATAAGGCCTTATTAAAATCAATAAAAAAATTATCGTGTATAAATCTGCCCGCAACAGAAAAATAGTACCCTGCTAATTTATTATTTAATGCATCTTTAACCGCATACAAAGTCCATTCCTGTTCACCAAACCTAATAATAAATCCTTTATTTTTATTTAAAAAGTCAGAATCACTTTTTAAAGCTGATTGTTTATTTAATATATCAATCTTGTAACCGGAAACATCATAAGGGATTAGCTCTTTGGAGGCTGTTAATGTGAGTACATATCTTTTTTTTAAGAATAATTTTTCTATAATTTTCAGCATACAAAATCAAATGAAAACATATTTTTTACTTTATACCATAAACTTCATTAAAATAGCCCTGTTTGACCATTAAACATTAACACCAAACTTCCATATTGGCTGGCTTTGGCATATTATATTTAAATACAATTTTCATGCTTTAAACTGGTTTTGGTATTCCGGGCTTTCTTTCATTATTCTATAACTTTCAGGATAGTTCTCAATAAACCAGCACCAGAATGAAGTTACATCAATTTTATCTTTAAGCATTTTCTTTCTTCTCTCTTGCCATGATTGTTTCAGGTTAGAATCTTTAATTAATTTTTGTAATTTATCAATTAGTTTATCTGAATCCGATATTTTAAACCCATAAGTCAATTCATAATTTTTTTCTAAATCTTCCAAAACACTAATTCTACCAGAAAAGTCACTCAGTCTCAAATTTGGAACTCCTAACACCGCTGCTTCCACTGCCATTGATTGACTATCACCTATATAAATACTTGTGAAATACAAAATATGATGTATTGCGGTAATATCAGCTTTTAGTTTAAATTTTTCAAATTCCTCAGGCAAAGTATCCTCTGAACTTATATAAATGTTTCCATTGTCTTTGAGCAAATAGATTATTTCCCGTAAAATTTCAACATTAAAACCATTGATGTTCGTATCATGATGGGCATCTAGTTTAGATAATCTTATTAAAAAATAAGGTTTTGAACAATCAATGTAACTATTAATTTTCGTTTTATTTGGTGTGAATCTTTTAGGGTGCAAATAAGCTAATTTTTGATATCCTGAATAACTTATTTTTTTATGTTTCCATCTTCCTACTTTCCGAACATCAGGAGATACGATTCCTTTAGCAAAAGGAAATGAAAGCCAAAAATTGAGAGGCGCAAGAGAAACATCATCTTCTCCAAATGAAAATGCCGGGATACGTAAAAGGTAACCAACATGACATATTTCAGGAGACGTACCTATCATTATTGATGGTCTGTTTTTTAAACAATATCTAATCAAACCTAAATCTTGTTTCAACAAAGCCTTGAGCATTGAAAACCTGTTGCTACTTCTTCTTATTGGATAATTATTAATATATTCAACATTATCAGCATCCAATAAATCAGTAAGTATATCTTTCTTGACCGCAAACACAATAACTTCATATTTCTTGTTCTTAAACTCTTTTATCAAATATTTGAACATATGATATTGAGCCGGGTGATGAAGATAAATTAAAATTTTCATAATGTTTTTAAAAAATATTTTTTTGCTTGTACTACATTGCAGCCTCAAAAAATTCCGCAAACGCCAACAACATCCACGCTTGTCCCCAACGCATGTAAGGGATTTTATTTTTATAGTTTTTGTAATTTCTATAGTAAAAGTACCCTCTTTTGCTTTGCATATTGTCAATAGTCCAATTTGCAATGGTTTGTGCAAAATTTAGAAAAGAAGGATCATAACCATTAAGTTTGGAAAAAGTAATAATTCCCTGTGCCTGGTTATGAATATCTACCGGATAAATATTTGGAAGCCTCCATAAAGATTGACCATTTTCATAAAATTGTTCTTTTTTATAAAACTCCAGGCCTTTTTTTATCGCTTCTTCCCAGCTATCCGTTGTATATCCAATCAGATTTTTGATATCGTACAATGATTCTAGAACAAATCCCTGGTGAAAATCAATTTGTTTTCTTTCTATTTCTGCCTCAGGATTATAACTATAATACCAGACGCCATCATCTTTCTGTTTGAAAATCACAAAATTCACAACATCTTTAATCAATGGTAAATGATTTTTTGTTTCCCGCAAATTATCTGCAATGGCCAGGCAATGGGCTGCATGTAAGCTTGCATTATAGCAACAGTCTTTACTTTTAGGATTATATCCCAGGCAAATACCATTTTCTATAGGAATTTGCGGAATACTATTCAAAATAAACCCTTCACTTGCTATAATGAATTCCTTTACTTTTTCATCTCTGAAAGTTAAATAGTATTCATAAAATCCATCCATTATATACGAATGATGCACTGCCGTTGGAAATCCTTTTTTATATACCCCATTGGGCGTAGAATACGGATAATCATATCCCCAACAGAAATCGTTTTTATAAAAAGTCCTGTTTTCAACCAGCCAGTTTTTTATAAACTCAATTGAGGGCAACAGCTTTTTATCACCGGTTAATTTATAAAGTTTTACATAAGCCTTTAACAGCAAGCCCATTCCTTTTGTGCTGTGGAATTTTTTAACTCCCAATAAGGGGCGGATATTTACCGGATTTCGTTTTTGAAACTGAATGGCTAACACAGCCGGCCATTTTCCGAAAGTTTGAAAAGAAAACCATGAATTTAAAGTATCGTAAGGATCATAGCCTTTAAAGTTTTCAGATTCGATGTATTTCCGTAATTTTTGTATTGAAAGATTTATCTCTTTATCCATAATTTTTCAATCTTGTCAAAGATTAGAAAGTATTTTTTCAATTTTTTCGGTAATAACACCAGGATGAAAGTTCTTTTTAGCAAACGTGGCATTATTTTCAGCAATTTTCGAATATTTATTCCTATTCTCGAGAATTTCAGCTATTGCATTTGCAAAATCTTTTGGGTTAGTTGAAGAAATAGAAAAACCAAAATTAGTTTCATTAAATAAATCCACTAATCCAGCTATAGGTCTTGTTATTACTATTTGCCCAACAGTCATGGCTTCTAAAACATTTATGGGCAGACCTTCTTTATGCTCAGTGGGAAACAAGAATATATCAGAAGATTTTAACAATTCAGTTTTTTCTTTACCTTTAACATATCCTAAAAATTCTACGTTATTTATTTCTCTGTCACGCACATAATTTTTAGCATCTTCTAGTGCACTTCCCTTCCCTCCAATTTTTAAATAAATATTTGTATATTCTTTCTTGACTATTTCGAATGCTTTAAGAGCAGTTAAAATACCTTTTGCTTTTTCTATTCGAGATAAAAACAGTAGATTAATATTTTCTTTTTTATCAATTGCCACTTTATCTCTATTAGACAATTCTATTAAGTCTGTAGAGACAGGGTTCCAATTAGTATATATTGGTTTTTTATAACCTTTTTGCTTAAGTTGCTCTGCAAACGAGTTAGATAGTACAATAATAGCATCAACACGAAAATAACCTTGCTTAAGTAAAAACTGATGTTTCAATGCTTTCTCTTGAAAGCCATGAACAATTAGTAATATTTTTTTTCTGCAAATTTTGGATATAGAAATAATAATTCCATCACGTATAAGATTCCCCTTGCTTAACGATGAATTAACAATAATATATTTTGGTTGATAAAATAGTATAAAAAACAAATATCTAAATGGAGTAAAAAAATTATGAAATAAAATGAAAATTTTAAATTTAATTTTTGGGTTCTTCCCACGCTTAAAAACAAAAACAGGTTGAGTAAAAAAAGATATAATATTACTTACAAAAGAATGTACACCTCCGGACTCCAAATAAGGTTTAGTAATAAGTATGCTTTTATTTGAGTTTTGTTTTGTCATAAATTTGATATGTTTTATGAAAAGCTTTCAACATTTTTTCAAGAGAAAACTTTGTATTAATTGCATTGATTCCATTTTGCCCGTATTTTAATCGCACGTCATAATGGTTAAGTAAAAATTCTATTTTTTGAGCTAATATTTCTGGTGAACGAGGTGGTATTAAAAAACCATTAATTCCATCTTCAATAATTTCAGAAGTTCCTCCACCATCTGTTGCCACAACCGGTTTCCCGAGTGCCAAAAATTCCATAATAGCATTCGAAATACCTTCACCATGCGTATCTGGATTAGTAGTTAATATACCTATTTCACAAACATTCATAATGTCTTCTACATCTTCCTGTTTACCAAGGAATTTGATTAAAAATTTATTTTTACTGGAAATTTGATTTTTATATGGCATGTAGTCTCCGGCACCAATACACAAAAAGGTAATATCTTTTCTTGTTTGCAGTATCTGAATAGCAGCAACAATATAGGTGTTATAATCTTTTAATTCGGAAAAAGAAGCCACCATACCCACAACATATTTTGTAGTAACATTAAATTTTTTTCGAATAATTTCTTTTGACGTTAAATTAGAAATTCGTTTAAAATTAAATCCGTTATAGATTACTTTACTTTTTTGTTTTGGCGCATTATAAGCCTTTAATCCTGCTTTACTGTTTGCAATAATTAAATCGGAAAAACCAAAAGTAATTTTATGAGATAATATTCCGTTATTTATTTTTTCAGGTGCATCTACAATTTGATTATTAATCATCGGTACTCCCAGTAAGAGTTTTGCAGGAATGGCATAAATGGCAACCATATTCCCCCATACATGAATTATATCCGGTTTAAATTTTCGGGCTATTCGTAAAAATTGAATAAATAAACGCGGGTCCTTTTTTAATCCTTTTCGTTCAATGATTTCGTAGGGTATCTGAAAATCTAAAAATTTTTGATAATGAATATCAGGCCGTGTTAACACCACCTTTAATTCATAATCCGGGTAATCCTTTAGTTTGGAAAGCAATTCGACAAAACGCCGCTCTTTACCTCCGGAACGAAGGGATTCTATAAATAAAAGTATTCTCATTTCTTTCTTTTAAAGATTTGTTTTGAGTCTTATAATAAAAAGTGCCTTTAATTGAATACAACGAATAAAACATAATAGTAAATAAAATATAATGATAATGTATTGAAAAAGCTGTCATACCAACCATGATAACAATAAAAAAAGCATAAAGAGCCTTTGATTGAAAATAGTGTGCTAACTGTACAGAACTTTTATAAAGAAAATAGAAGAAAACAACTAATCCAAATAATCCAAACTGAGACATAATATTAGCTAAACCATTAACAATATAAACCTTTCCCTGACCGACCATACCAGAAGATAAGATTGTCACTCCCCCTCTTCCAAGCAATGGGAACTGAATAAAATCATTCCATCCGATAATAAAACCGCCAAACCGCCCACCTGAATACGACGAACCACTTTTTGCCGCCCTATCAATTACCTCTTCAATATCTTGTCCCTGAACATACAGTTCTTCAATTTTATTGTGCATAAAATCGAGTTTAAAATAGAAATAGACAACAACAGTTATTCCTACCAAAAGATATACATATTTTGACCAGCCTTTAATATCACGAAACGCTAAATAAACAACTAACAAGCCTAAAGCAGCATAACCGGTGGTTGAATAGGTAGTAATAAGAGCTAAACCGAGAATGTATAAAGGCAAGTTACCTTTGGGTTTCAGGTTAATTTTTGTGCGCAATAAATTAAACAGCATGGCTAATGAAAGATAAACAGAATAGGAACCCGGTTCAAAAACAAATCCATAATTTCTGTTTAAATAATCTCTTCCATGATTTTCAATTGTATAGATTAAGAAATTTCTGTATTCTTCTGATCTTCTGCCCATTTCTCCGGAAACATCCAGCATTCGAGCAAACTGAAAAAGCGATTCTGTTGAAACAACCTGCCAGGTATAAAAAAACAAACTTATAAAAGCTAAAACATAAACAGTCTTTTCAAATTTTAGGAAAAGGTGTTCTCTAAAAAGATTAACTAATAGATAAGCAACGGTTATATAAGTAAGATAGCGGAAGTAAAAGAATGGCGTAAATTCACCATTCCTTAAAAAAACCATGGCACAATAAATTAACCAAACACCTACTACTATTCCATAAGATTTTCCTATTGGTTTATGAAAATAAAACCATAAGATAACAGTTAACAGGAAAATAAAAATAATACCTTCCTGGCTTTGGTAAAAAACAGTAGCCCTCCCCGAAAATATCAGGATAATTAAAAAATAGACGTTTTTTATAAATCTATCCACGTATTGTTTTTAAAAAATTTTCAACCATATATTGTTGAGGATCCACCGTGTCATTATGCCATTTTAAATTTTCATCCCAATATCCCGGGCAATTATCATAACTCCAACCTTGAGCATAAGCGTAGCTAATTTCAATTATAAATGGTTTTCCTTTTTTATCGTAAACAAAATCGAAGGCTATGGATTGGCTTTGAATCGATTCAGCAACCTTAAAAGCAATTGTTATTATTTCTTTTGAAAACAAATGCGGATTATGCTCTATTAAACCACTACCCGAAGCACGGAAGTCACCCTCTCGATTAAATCGTCTTATAGCTATTGCTTTATCACCAACAACAACCACTCTGTCGTCAAATTTATTCTGAGGGATAAAATCCTGAAAATAAACATATCCCTTTTGCATGGGAAGCATATTCATTCCTTTTTTGGGATAAAGAAAACGCACAAAACCTTTTAACAAATAAATAAAAGCATTAAAATTTTTATCTCTCCGTAAAACCCATAAGCGTTGGTTAATACCTGATTTTTTATCCACAAGAGGGAAACCTTTGCCAAAGGCTTTTCGAGCTAACCTCAAGGCTGTTTTTTTTGTTTTAACCAATTTTACATTTTGTGAACCAGCCCCACCCCTTAGTTTAAACACTTTAGGAAAGGTGGTTTCTTTTATCCATTGGATGGCATCTTTTTTATTATAGAAAATATAAGTTGGTACCAAAGAAGCATTGATACTTTCTAACAGATATTTTTGCCCTACTTTGTCGTCGAAATGCCAGCAGGTATTAAAATCCGGAAAAACTTTAGTCCCTTTTTTTTCAATGGAAAAGATGAGCTGTCGGGCAAACAGTTGTGCCCGGTAGTCCATATGACTCCAATGCCACATCAAACCATTGCAATCGGCTAATTGCTCAACAATATCAGAATCGTAACAATTAACAATTTTGTAAGGAATATTATTTTCTATACAATACGGAATCCAACGATCGCTAAAACTTCCCTTTCTTTGATGTATGGCTATATTCATTTGATTTTAATTGTGTTGAAAAATTCAATCATTCGTTTTGATTGATAATAATAGTTAAATTCTTTTAAAGCAAATTTTCTACCATTTTCACCTATTTTGTTAGCGAGTTCGGTGTTTTCGAACACATATTTTATCTTGTTTGCCATGCTGTCAGCATCAAATTCTGTGAAGAAAATATTTTCTTCACCAGTAAATAAATCACCAATTGTGCCGACTTTTGTTGATAATACTGGTCGGCCGGTAATTAAATATTCTCCCAGTTTTGTTGGAAAATTGTACCTATTTTGTCGATTGTCTGGTTTTGGAACCAACAGAATTTCAGAACTACTCATAAACTTCTGTAAAACAGACTCATT
>Ga0209931_1001448_pt1 | contig 12912 bp, 9 predicted proteins | sample SalPonR1_B_D1_MG_FD_185697 | JGI IMG/M metagenome (GOLD analysis project Ga0209931, IMG submission 185697) | Salt pond soil microbial communities from South San Francisco under conditions of wetland restoration - Salt Pond MetaG R1_B_D1_MG... ...
ACCCTTGGCCGGTTGCTGACAGAGTCGTGACGCTTGCTTTGGGATGACCAAACCGGGTCGTGCAACCCGACGGCCCTTTGGCCACCCCGATCAGGCAGAACGCGACAAGGCGATTTCAGTCGCCGAGGCGCTGTCATTGTTGATCGGCTTGTGCGATCGGGCAAGCGCTACCTGATGGTACGACCTGCAGCGGGACGGGAGTGAGCCTGCAGCCCTGCGCATCACCCTGGACCACACGGAGGTAGGGTAGCAGATAATGAGACCCCACACCAAAGTCGCGCACAACATCAAGTTCGCATCTGCAATCGGGTATGATGACGGGGTCGAGTTCCTGCCAGTCAGCGGGCGTCGCGGCACCTGTCCGGTCGCGAAGCTGCAGGGCTTCGACCACCCGCAGGGTTTCCTCGATACTGCGCCCGATGAAGATCGGGTATTCGAAAATCATCCGTATGCGCATCTGTGGATCTAGTATGAAAGACTTTCGAATAGGCCATGTCTTGTGTTCCTCATCATGGCGCATTCCGAACAGAGCGGCGAGTCGTCCTTCGGGGTCGGCGGCCGTCGGAAACCAGACCTCCGTGTCAAAAAACGCCTCTATTTCCTTGTGCCAGTCGAGCTGCTCTTGAATCGTGGAGCCTGTCAGGCCGAGTGCCTTGACGCCAAGAGCATTGAAGTCGTCCTTGTTTCCGGAGATCGCACCGAGTTCAGTTGTGCACACAGGAGTGCTCGCAGCCGGATGGCTGAACAGAAACGTCCAACTACCCGCGGACCAATCCCAAAGGTCCAACGCACCTTGAGTGGTATCTACGGCAAAATTTGGAAATATATCCCCGATCTGCGGCAGCCATTTCACCGAACGCCTATAGGCGCTCGGGATACGCATGTTGCGTCCATCCGCGCCGCGAGGAGAGAAAAACTGGATGCTCATATTACGCCCCTTGTTCCTTCGAAGAATTCGAGTGCTGTTGGAGCCAGAGATAAAGTGACTTTAACGCCTGCATTTCAGGGCTTTGTGCAAACAGGTGTAAAAATATGCAAATTCTAGCAAAAAGACGACTTTGACCTGCCTGACGAACCAGACGCTTAGCGTGGCAGGCGGTTGTCTATATCAGGCCAGATGTGATGTGCAGGGTTCCCCAGAGCAGTAGCGAAACGTGAATGATAGCCTCTTCGCTTATACACAAGAAGGAGGTGGGTACATTTACGAATGCGCGGAACCCAACGTATTTGGCGAACGATAACACTAAGATTTCAATCTAGAAATTTCATTGCTTCGGACAAAATGCTTTGTGCGGTGAGGGTGTCTACACCCGGGAGCTTCGTCCAAGGGGGCTGCCACCCCAATGCCACCCAAAGAAGCTTTCCAAAGACGTCAACTCAAGCCCACATAGGAGGAAGTCGCTCAAAAACTGGGAAAATTTGGTAGCGGAGGTGCGTTTTGAGTTGAGAACACATAAGCCGGACGTGCGATTCTGTATCCGTTATTGCGGTTAAGGTCGGTGCCTTTCGGCCCAATCCTTCTGGTGCGACCTCTTGCGCCGAAATTAACGGTGCGCAGCCGGATCGCGCGCGAAGATCTTCGCGATCACGTCCTGCGCTTTCCGATCGTCCCGCGGTCAGTGCTCGAACGACATCAGGGGCAGGGCAAACGACGGCGTTTCGGACAGGTTCGCCGACGGCAATAATAGCGAAACTCGAGTGGCATTTGCCACCATGCGGATCGCCCTACAGCTCCTCGATCGCATCGCATGAATGAAAGGTAAGACAGGCCGCTGACGTAGGCACCGCCTCGAAACGCTCTTAGGCGGTCGGCCCGCGCGGTCGGTTTTCCATTACGGCAAGTCGACAAGATTACGCTCGATCATGAGATGGCCGAGACGCCAGATGCTGTCCTCCTAGATATGGAGACGCGCGCAGATCGTCCGATCCCGGACGAGCGCGATCTCTGCCTTGATGAGCAGATGGGATGGTTTGCCGTGATCGGCGAGGTTCAGCCGATGCACGACCTCTGACTTGCTCCCGCCATTGCAAAACACCTTGACGTCGGGAAGGTATGTGTTGACCATACGTCAAGTTCGATTGGTTCCATAGTTGTGGGCGGTCTGGATTTCGAATGTCGGTCACGAAAGTTGTCGAACGCGCCCACTGCCTTGATATCCTCGGTCGGGCATACTGTTCGCTGGGCGAAACCGGCGGCCGTATCGTGATGATCCACGGTGAGGCCGGGATCGGCAAGACCACCGCAATCGGAACCTTTCTGCAAGGGCTCGACCCCGGGCAGCGGGTCGCCATCGGGCATTGCGAGCTTCTCGCGACGCCGCGGCCTCTTGGGGCCGTCAGGGACGTTGCGCGGATGCTGAAATTCGGCGTCGAAACGATGCGCAACGACACCGACCTGTTCGACGGACTTCTCGACCTGCTTCTCGAGGCGCGGCAGCCGGTGATCATCGTGCTCGAGGACCTGCATTGGGCGGACTACAAATCGCTGGACTGGCTCAAGTTCATCGGGCGCAGGATTGCGCAACTGCCCGTTCTTCTGATCGGCAGCTTCCGAGACGAAGAGGTGGACGAAACGCACCCTTTGCGTCTCGCGCTTGGTGCGATCCCCTCCGCCATCGTCGAGCGGGTTGCGCTTTACCCCCTGACGCTGGACGGGGTCACGGCCCTGCTGGAGGGATCCGGACTTGCCCCCGAGGAGGTGCACAGGATCACGCTCGGCAATGCGTTTTTCGTGACGGAGCTGGTCAATGGCGGCGCAAGCGATCACAATGTGCCGCTCTCGGTCAGCGATGCGGTTCACGCAAGGCTGAGCGCGCTCAACGCCGATTTACGGTCGTTTCTTGAATTGGTGTCCTGTTGTCCGGCTGCTATCCCGCAGGACATCACCCGTGCGCTGGTTGGTGACCGTTTCGACGATCTCGTGGAGTTGTCGGTCCGCCGGCATTTCCTGCGCCGCATCGACGACACCCTGGAATTTCGCCACATGCTTGCACGCCGTGCGATCTATGAACCGCTCAGCCCGACGAAGCGGCGTGATGCCCACGCCCGCTACCTTGCAGCCTACATGGCCTCCGATCGCGGTGATGCCGAACTCGACAGTATTGTCCACCACGCCGTCGGGGCGGGGGACGGGCCCGCAGTCCTGAAAACGGCCCACCGCGCTGCGCAGATCGCGGCCGGCTTTGGCGCGCACAGGGAAGCCGCATTGCACTACCAATCCGCGCTTGACCACATAGAGGGCGCCGACGAGACGACTGCCGCGAAAATCTACGAGAGTTTCGCCTACGAAGCGGCTCTCGCGCTGCAGATCGACGATCAGGTGATCGCAGCACGGCGCACCGCGATTTCTTTGTGGCGCCGCCTGGGGCGGTCCGAAAAGGTGGGCGAGAACCTCGCCGCGCTGAGCCGCGTCCACTGGTACCGGGGCGAGGCCCACATCGCGGGCGACTTGATCCACGAGGCCATCGACATCCTCGAACGACAGGCGCCCCATGCCGTCGCCGCGCTGGCCAAGTCACACGCGCTTCGGGCGCAGTTCCTCATGCTGCGCGATCGGATGGAGGAGGCAAAGGATTGGGCGCAACGCGCCGCCGCACTTGCAGGCGAAGTGTCCGATCACGAAACCTTGGCACATGCGCTCAATTCCCTGGGCTCGGCGATGATGTTCCGGGGCGAGAGGGAGGGCGAGGCACACCTTCGCAAAAGCCTCTCCATCGCCCTCGAGCATGGTTGCCATGAACAGGCGGCCCGTGCCTATACCAACCTTTCCGAATGCCTGATCGAACTGCGCGAACTCGACTCGGCCAGTGAGCTGATCGAGGAGGGGATCGCCTTTGATACGGCACATGATCTCGACGCCTGGACCTATTATCTGGTCGGGCGCAAGGGGCAGCTTCGCTTCGAACAGGACCGTTACGAAGAGGCAGCGATGATCTGCGAGGGAGTGCTGGACCGGGACGGTCAAACACTTCTGATGCGGATGCCCGCGATGCTGGTACTCGCCCGTTCTGCCCTGCGCCTGGGCCTTGCCGATGCGGCGGACCTTCTGCAAGCGGCGCTTTCGGGCGCCGAAAGGATCGACGAACCCCAATACCTTGTTGCGGCCCATGTCGCTGCGCTGGAGGCCGTAGTTCTCACCGGTCAGCCGGACATGGCGCGTCCATCGCTCGACTGGTTCGACGCGATGGAGCCGGGGTTGATGAGCCCGCCCAAGGAGGGCGAATACCTGATCTGGCGGCAATTGCTGGGCGCGAACACCGCTGACAGAATCAGCGCCGACCTTCCCAAGCCGTTCCGTCTTTTGGTGCGCGGATACTACGATGCGGCGGCCGCGGCCTTGGTCGGGACCCAATCGCGCTACCTCGCCGGCTGGGCGCTGGTGCTAGCCGGCCGGCTGCCGGAGGCCGATGCACTCTTTGCCGAGGCCCGGGCGAAGTCGGCGCGGGTCGCCCTGCGGCGCCTGTCAGGCGACGGAAACTCTTTGCCCAAACTCGCACGCGGCCCCTATTCCGCCGCCCGCAGCCATCCTTATGATCTGACGGCCAAGGAACAGACGGTGCTCGGACTCGTCGTGGCGGGCCACTCCAATGCGGAGATCGCCGACGCGATGTCCCGGTCCGTGCGCACGGTGGAAAACCACGTCTCTTCGATCCTTCGCAAGCTGGGCTGCGACCGTCGGCTGGAGGTCGCCCTGCTGGCCCAAAGCGAACCCTGGATCCTGCCCGCGCCCGAAAATTGAGTGGCTACGCCTAGGAAAATTAGGGGGTGGCACGGAAGACGTGACCCGCGCCTTCCCGCATCCTCACCCATGCGATTTCTTATGCAGGAAGGATGATTTGATGTCCCGAACCATTGCAGCAGCCGCGTTTTTTCCGATTGCCATCACCATGGCCAGCGGATCTTTTGCGTCCACGGTGGATGCGGTGAGTTTCCTCACCGCCAGCCATGGCTTTTCCATCGACGGTGCCGGACCGGGCGCATCGCCCACGGGGATCGTCGCGGTGACGTCCGGGCCCACCATCGACTCCACGCGCGAAAGTGCGGTGGATGACCCCGATGCGGTGAATATGACGCAATCCGATGTTCAGGTAGGCTTCGCGGGTGCACCTCCAATACCCTTTACCTACGACATTCAGGATCGGACCAACCGCACGGATTCGACCGAGTTCGCCGACGCAAGGGTCTCGGGTTCAGTCCTCTCAACGCAGGATGAGGGGGACGATATCATGAATTTTTCCATTGCAACACGGGACGTCACCCGTGAGGGGCTGGCACAGGTCCGGATCACATCTGATCCGGTTGCCGCGGCGGCGACGAGTGCCTACAGCGTCTCGCGGACGAACAGCTATGAAAACGTGACCGATGCGCCGATCACCTTCACCATTGAGGGCTACTTCGACGCTTTCCTGCTGTCACGGTACTCCGGCGGGGGCGGCTTCGCCCGCGCCGCGACATCCTGGGATATCCTGTTTTCGGGTCACACCGCAGGCAACCTGACCTACATTCCGCTCGACACCTTTTTCACCATTTTCGATGAGATCGGGACAGGCGCATTTGCGGATGCCAACCTCGTGTCCCAACCCTCGGGCGTGGAGGGGATCAACCTGACCGCCGCAACCTCGGCCCTCGGATCGGGTGGCTTCACCGAAGCCTCCGCGACGGCGGAACACGACTTCCTTTTCCGCCTGACCGTCGATCCCGGCCAGACCGTCGACATGGCCTACGGGTTTTCACAAGTGAACGTGGTCGAATTCGACGTCGCCCCGTCGGTCGTGCCGCTGCCCGCCAGCGCGGTGCTGCTGCTCGGCGCTCTGGGCGGGCTGTTTACCCTCCGCAGGCGGCGCGCCTGATCGGCGTTGTGGAAAAGCGCGGCCCCCAAGTCTCACGGTCATTTTTGCAAAAGGAGACACTCATCATGGACGATTTCGCACCTGACACCCGGTCCGCCAGCATGACGCTGGACGGCATCCCGGACGAGGCCGACACAAGAACCGACACGGCCGAAACCCGGGCGGAGCGCGATTTCCGGCGCGCCAATCCCCGTGCAATGCGGCGGATCAACGACGTGCCGCTGATCGACGATGTGATCGTATTCCCCGGTCCCGTTTTTGACCGTTTTGCCTTCATGCAGCGGCTATTGCTGCGGATGGAGGCCTCGGGGGCGGTCGGCTATTCCTGGGCGCTGGTTCAGAATGGCCGGTTGATCGATGCCGGCGGGGTCGGCGATGCGCGCACGCCCGCAGAGACACCCCCCCGCGAGATGGACGAGCGCACGCGGATGGTCAGCGCCTCGCTCGCCAAGCCGATCTGTGCGGTCGCCGTCATGAAACTGGTGGAGGACGGGGTGCTCAACCTCGGAGAGCCCGCCTATCCCCATATCGCCGGCACCTTTCCCGGAGGACACAGCTCTCTGGATGCCGTGACGATCGAGCATCTGCTGACCCACACCTCGGGTTACGATGGGCCGGGCCGATTGTCGCAATTCCCCGGCACGTTGTCCAACTCGCTGACTGGAACGACCGGAACCAGTCAGAAATACGAGAACTGGAACTACTGGTTCCTCGCGCTCGTGATCGAAGCGGTGACCGGGCGGCCCTACGCCGACTTCGCCCGCGATAGGGTGCTTTTGCCGATGAGCATCAATAACATGACACGGGAGGTCGATGACGAGGCGCCCTGTCTCTATTACGCGCTCGATCCGTCAACGGGCGGCACCAGCTGGGGCGATTTCACCGCAACCGCCATCGGTGCCTACGGCTGGTTCGGCAATGCGATCCACTACGCCAAGTTTCTTGCGCATTTCCGCAACGATACCGTGCTGTCGGGCCAGACTCGTCAACAGATGCTCAACTGGCATCGCAGTTATTTCGGCTTCAGGCTCTGGCAGAATGGCGCGCGCGGCAAATACTACGGTCACGGCGGCGATTTCGGACGCGGGGGCGGTCGCGATTTTCATGGCGGCATGATGGGGTTCCCGGACGGCATCGATGCCGTTCTGCTGACGAACAGCCCCCATGCCCCCGACCCCGAAGACGTCCTGATCGACGCCTACCACGCTGCCTATTCCTAAGGCGCGGCGGGGCGGCCCCACAAACCGGCCGCCCCGATCCCTCGAGTTTTCAAGCAAGAATTTTTAAATGAAATCAGGAGATTGATATGCTCAGATCAGTTGTAAGTGCCCTTGCCCTTAAGGCAGCCCTGTACGCGCTTGCCGGCGCGGCACCTGTCATGGCCGACGAACTCGAAATGCAGTCAGTCTGGCATGAAGGCAACGCCACCAGCCTGCATACCGGGCTTCTCGGCCTCGATGACTTCACCGATACGGCGCTCCAGCAAATTGGCCGGGGCCTGCGCCTCGTCGATGTGGAAACGGCGCGGCTCAATGGCGCACGCGGCTATGCGGGCCTTTTCACCGAGGGGACCGGCGGCAACCGCATGCAGGTCGTCGAAGGGCTGTCGGACTTTCGCGATACCATGGCCACAGAGCGAAGCGGCGGCCTGATGCTGGCCGATTTCGAGGTTTTCCGGCAGGGGCCGCGGCTGCGCTGGGTCGGGGTCTTTCTGCCCGGCCAGGGCCGCCAGGAGATCGTCGCACCGCTGTCCATCGCCCGGTTCCTCGAACGCAAGGAACTCAACAGGACACGCGACCTTCAGCTGGTGGACGTGGAGCCGGTCAGGGTTGGCGGCGAGCTCCGCTTTGTCGGCCTCTACCGCAGCGACGCGCCCCCGGCGGTCTTTACCGGATTCCGGACACGGCCGAACCTCGTGGACCTGCGCGACAGGATGCGCCGCGACGGCTGGGAACTGTTCGACATCGAACGGGTGGTCAATGCGCAGGGACGCGATGTCTATGTCGCGCTGTGGAGGCAGGGACCCGGTGCCGGACAGGTGTCCCGGTTCCGCACGTCGGCCGAGCAGCTGTTCTTTTCCGGCGCGCAGCGCGAGGCCGGGTTCCGGGCCATCGACTTCGAGTTGCGGGTGACCGAGACCGGTGTGGAGCCGCCCCCGGATCCGGTGGAGGATCCGATTCCGTTGCCGCCCAATCCCGCCTCCTCCGGCTTTGTGAACGAGTCGGATATGCGGATCGAATTCCAAGGCGCCGGCGACATTCCCCTTTTCATGACAGTGCCGTTTCGCTGGTTGCCGGAATGGCTGCCGCAGGAGGACGGAGAATACCTGCTCCCGGACGCTCCCTGTTCCATGGATATCCGGCGTGCCGACAGCATTACTTGGCAGCGGCCCGGCGAGCCGGAGATCACCGAAGGCAATCTTGTTTCGGTGCCCGACCTCGACGACGCGGACGAAACGGCGCATCTGGAGGGTATCCGTTTCTCGGGCCCCTTGGGAGGGTGTGCCGGTCAGTCCGTGGAGTGGCGGTTCACCCCACCCTTCACCGAGGGCAGTTCCACAGTCGAGCCGCGCGACAACCTCTCCCTCGTGGTCGGGGCCGTGAACGGAGAGCTACGGTTTCCCGCCAGCTCCGCCGCGGGCGCACGTCTTTTGCGCCCCGACGAACTCTACTTGAACGCCACGGCGGCGATCCTACGCGACATCCTTGACTCGTTCAATGCCATCGCGGAGCAGGGCGGGAATATCGACGCTTACTGCGATAACGTGGGGCGCTATTTCCAAGAAGTCTGTGCCGTCAGCCCGGGGTCAGCCTCATGCCTGTTGCCCCGCCCGAACCTGCCGACCTGTTGACGAGCAGCCAGAAGGTGGCGACTGAACGTCCGCGCAGCCCTCCGGCCTGCCCCCAACGGAGCAGTCCGGCTCGCCTTGCAACAGCGGGCGATTTGCCAAGAGAATTTAGGTAGGGCGGTCCGACCCTTGAGATTACAGGGTCTTCCATCACGAAATACGGAGAATCACTTTTGAACAATTCGGCCACCTGACCTACCCCATGAACGGAGTGTGGCTGTTTGAGGCCACTGGCCAGCCATAGTTACTTACACACCGCCGTCCTAATACGGACATGAACGGTCCAACCCCGCCCCTGATGACAATAGCCAGATCTTCCCCTAATCTGAAGGTTTGTCAACGTGGGCGGCCATCTCATGGCTGGTTCTGTTGCGCTACGGCCCGCATCGAAAAACCTTCAGGCATGCTGACGTCATGACAAAGCGGCCACCGCATTCACGAGAAATCGAATGCCCTTCCTCGGTGGCGAGTATGGGTTCTGAAAAAGGCGCGGCAAGCCGCCGATCGACATCAGCAACTTTGCGCGAACGCCCAGATCCGGCGATTCTAAGACTGGCTCGAGCACTGGCCCGGCAGGCGGCGAGGGAAAATCATGAACGCGAACTCTGAGACTGAAACGAATGCCCCGAAGCGGGCAGCGGTCTACGCGCGCTATTCAACCGACCTTCAGAGCGGTTCAGTGCCTCTCGAAGTCATCTCACTGCACCCGGCGACTCTCAAACGCTACGAGGGTCAGCTTGCTGATCTTCAGGTCGCACTCGCCAAGGGCATCCGGTGTGGCGACACTGAGGCCGCTCGGGCCATGCACGAGCTGGTCGACACGGTCACCGTCTCTCGCGATCCAAATCGAAAGGGCGGCGTCGAGGTCGAAATCGCCGGACGCCTCAACCACCTTCTCGGCCCGGAGGCCTTCCCGCAAGGCGTCAGGGCAGTGTGGGGTGAGATGGTAGCGGAGGAGGGACTTGAACCCCCGACACGCGGATTATGATTCCGCTGCTCTAACCACCTGAGCTACTCCGCCAAACCGAGGCGGTAGTTAGGATAGGCGGGCGGGGGCGTCAAGGTGGAAAATGCCCCGGCTCGCCGAACTTGTGGCCGCCCTGGCTTTGCCTCAGTATCGGCGCATGACAAATTCTAGCGATCCCGCCCTCGACGAATTGCGCGGCCTCATCGGGGCCCGTCATGTCAAGGTCGGTGTGGACATGGCACCGTGGTCGGGCGACTGGGCGGGGCAGGCCGCCTGGGTGCCCCGCGCGGTGCTGCAGCCTGCTGATGCGCGGGAAGTGGCGGGCATCCTGCGGCTCGCCAATCTGCGCGGTCTTCCGGTTGTGCCGGTTTCGGGCAATACCAACCTCGTCAAGGGCACGCGTGCCGATGGTGCGCTGATGCTGTCGCTGTCGCGGCTGAACGCGATCCGCGAAATCCGCCCTGAGGCGCGCATCGCGGTGGTCGAGGCGGGTGTCGTGGTCGAGACCCTGCAACAGTCTGCAGAGGCGTATGACCTGCTCTTTCCGCTCAGCTTCGGGGCGCGTGGATCGGCTATGGTGGGGGGCGTGCTCTCGACCAATGCGGGCGGCGCGAACGTGCTGCGCTATGGCAACACCCGCGATCTGTGCCTGGGGCTGGAGGTGGTCACGCCGACGGGTGAGATAATGAACCTGATGAGCGCGCTGCACAAGAACAACGCGGGCTATGACCTGCGCCACCTGATGATCGGTGCCGAGGGCACGCTCGGTATCATCACCGCCGCCGTGTTCAAGCTTTTCCCGCGGGTGCGCGCCCATGCCACGGCGATGGTGGCGGTGCCCTCGGTCAACGTGGCACTGCGGCTGCTCAACCGGTTGCAGGACGACACCGGCGGCGCGGTGGAGGCGTTTGAGTACATGCCGCGCAGCTTTCTCGACGCGCTGTTGCAGCGGTTTCCCGAGATGCGCCCGCCCTTTGCGGAGCGGCATGCGGTGAACGTGCTGGTGGAACTGGGTGCGCGCGCGCCGCGTGACGTGACACCGGGCGCGGATGGGGAACTGCCCGTCGTGACGCAGTTGGAGGCGGTGCTGGCGGCTGGGTATGAGGCGGGTGAGGTGCTTGACGCGACCGTGGCGCAGAACGCGGCACAGCGGGCCGAAATCTGGTTGCGGCGCGAGTCCTCGGCGCAGATCCTGCGGATGCGTAGCCCGGTGGTGGAGAACGACATTGCCGTGGCTACGGACCGGATGGAAGCTCTGTTGGAGAGGATTGAGGAGGTGAGCCATGCGATCGACCCCGGCATCGAGAATACCGGTGTCGCGCATCTGGGCGATGGCAACCTGCACTATGTGGGCTGGCCATCGCGGGACGATGCGGCACTTTGCCGTGCCATTCAGGAGGCGGTCGAGGAAGAGGTCATCGCGCTTGGCGGCAGCTTTTCGGCCGAGCATGGAATCGGGCTGTCAAAGCGCGCGGCGATGGCGACGCACAAGGACCCGGTCGCGCTGGCCACGATGCGCGCGATCAAGGCGGCGCTCGATCCCAACGGCATTCTAAATCCCGGCAAGGTTTTGCCCGACCCGTGATCCGCCTCGGCCCTCACTCGCGCCAGTCAAAGAATCCTTCGCCGGCCTGCGACAGCAGCTTGGCGGCCATCGCGCGGCCCAGTTCCGCGCCATCCTCGATCGACGCGCTCTGGTCGTCGCTCAGGCATTCACTGCCATCGGGGCGCAGGATTTCGCCGCGCAGGCGCAACGTGCCGCCGGACAGTTCCGCAAGCCCCGCGATCGGCGTCTCACAAGACCCGTCGAGGGCCGCAAGAAAGGCGCGTTCGGCAGCGAGGCGCTGACCGGTTTGCGTGTCGTGCAGCGCGCTCAGCATCTCGGCGGCGCGGTGGTCGTCGGCGCGCCGCTCAATCCCGATGGCCCCTTGCGCCACGGCGGGCAGCATCACCTCGGGGGCAATCGCCGCGGTCGCCACATCGGCGCGGTGCAGACGGTTCAGACCGGCCATGGCGAGGAACGTGCAGGCGGCGACGCCGTCGTCGAGTTTCCTCAAACGCGTCTGCACGTTGCCGCGAAATTCGACCACCTCCAGATGAGGATAGGCGACCAGAACCTGTGCCCGGCGCCGCAGCGACGAGGTGCCGACTTTGGCGCCCGCTGGCAGATCGGCGAGCGCGGGCGCGTTCGGCGACACGAAGGCGTCCCTTACATCCTCGCGCGGCAGGTAGGTGTCGAGCGACAGCCCCTGGGGCTGCAGGACGGGCATGTCCTTCATCGAATGCACGGCGATGTCGATCTCGCCCGAAAGGAGCGCCTCTTCGATCTCGCGGGTGAACAGCCCCTTGCCGCCGATCTCTTTCAGCGGGCGGTCGATGATCCGGTCGCCGGTCGTCTTGATGACCGAGATTTCAAAGGCCTCCTCGGGCAGTTCAAAGGCGGCCTGAAGCCGCGCGCGGGTCTCATGCGCCTGCGCGAGCGCGAGCGGCGAGCCGCGTGTGCCGATCTTGAGCGGTTTGGTCGGGGTGGGCAATTCACGTGTCATGACGCAGGTTTAGACGCGACAAAGGAAGGTGACAAGCGGCGAGATGCTTGACATCGGGGGCGGGGGCGGCGACGAGACTTAAAACGGAGGATTTCATGCCCGCTCAAAAGACCATTCTGCGCGCCCTTGCCGGCGAGACATTGCCCACCCCGCCGATCTGGATGATGCGGCAGGCGGGTCGCTACCTGCCCGAGTATCGTGCGACGCGGGCGCAGGCCGGGGATTTCCTTTCACTGTGTTACAACAGCGATCTTGCGACCGAGGTGACGCTGCAACCGATCCGGCGCTATGGTTTTGACGCGGCGATCCTGTTTGCCGATATCCTGCTTTTGCCACAGGCGCTTGGAGCGGATCTGTGGTTTGTCACCGGCGAGGGGCCTCGGCTCTCGACGATCAAGGATCAGTCCGGGTTCGACAAGCTGAAACCGGTCGAGGACATCCACGAGACGCTGAACCCGATCTACCAGACGGTGCGCAATCTGGCGGGCGAGTTGCCCAAGGACGTGACGCTGATCGGCTTTGCAGGCGCACCCTGGACGGTGGCGACCTACATGATCGCGGGCAAGGGCACGCCGGATCAAGGGCCTGCGCATGCGCTCAAGATGGAAAACATCGAGGTTTTCGAGGCGATCATCGACCGGCTGACCGAAGGCACCATCGAGTATCTCTCTAGCCAGATCGAGGCCGGGGCGGAGGTGGTTA
>Ga0209931_1001450_pt1 | contig 12895 bp, 13 predicted proteins | sample SalPonR1_B_D1_MG_FD_185697 | JGI IMG/M metagenome (GOLD analysis project Ga0209931, IMG submission 185697) | Salt pond soil microbial communities from South San Francisco under conditions of wetland restoration - Salt Pond MetaG R1_B_D1_MG... ...
GGCCCGGGCATTTCACCCGAAAGCGCGCGGCAAATCGCCAAACGCGTCGGGGGATTGAAGACAGGTTGAGCGTCACGCCCATGTGATTGCGGCATCTGAAACGAATATCAGCCGGCACGGTCCCCTATCCGTCAACGAAGGGAGACCCTCGCATGCGCATATCCTCGACCGGTTACGGCGCGCCACCCCACATAACCGCCGGGTTGCGCAAAGTGTCATGCGAGTGGTCCCTGCTGGCCGCGTGTCGCCCGGCACGGACAAGGGCCGGCCGCCTGCCGGAATGGCGCGAAGAACCATGTTGTCTTCAACCGCGATCACCTGATCGCCGACCCTCTTCAAGGGATCAGGTGATCCGGCCCGCGCCGGGGTTTCGATGTTTCCCGACCTGATCCTGCCCGCCTTGCTGGGTCTGCTGCTCGGAGCCTCGGCGCACCGGGCCGGTCTGTGCACCGTGAAGGCGGTGGCGGAGACGATGACGACGGGGCAGGGTCATATCCTATGGTCGTTTCTGAAGGCGTCGCTCTGGACGCTCGGCTTTCTGTCGGTCGCTGCCGCGTTCGGCGTCGACGCGGACCTGTCGACCCGGCCGCTGATGCTCTCCGGGCTGGCGGGGGGCCTGATCTTCGGCGTCGGTGCGGCCATGAACGGGGCCTGCAGCTTTTCCACCCTGGCCCGGCTGGCCGAAGGGCACGGCTCGATGGTCTTCACCCTCGCCGGCTGGGCTCTTGGGCTTCTGGCGATGCGGGGGGTCGTGTCGGGGTTTCACGGCACCGCCGCGCCGACGACGCTGCCGGTCTGGCTCGTGCTGCCGGGCCTCGCCTGGATTCTCTGGGAAGGCGGACGCCTCGCCCTTCTCTTCCGGCGGCGGGGAAGAGGGCTCGTCGGCGGCGGGTACTGGCCGCTGTCGCTCGGCGTGTTTCTCATCGCCCTCGGCAACTCCGGACTTCTGCTGATCGACCGCCCCTGGTCCTTCACCTCGACGGCGATCTGCGCCACCGGCGCGGCACCCGTGGCGCCCTGCGCGCATCCCGTCGCGCTCTGGGTCGTGTCGGGGGCGGCGATCTTCGCCATGCTGACCTCGGCAATCCTGCGCGGCAGCTTCCGCCTTCGCGCCCTGCGGCTGACCTCGGCGCTGCGGCGGCTCGGGGCGGGCAGTCTCATGGGCGCCGGTGCGGCGATGATACCGGGCGGCAACGACGGGCTGATCCTCTTCGGCATCCCCTCGCTTTCGGCCCATGCCCTGCCGTTCTGGTTCGGGATCGTCGCGGGCATCTGGGTCGCGCTCGCCGGCATGCGCGCCCTCGGCGCACGGGTCCCCGCGATCCGGTGCGAAGGCGACATCTGCCGGGCGGGGGTGTAACGCGGTGCCGCTCCGCAGGTCCTTTCATCACAACAGCCGCAAAAGGCGCACGCACATGGCGCGGGAGGAGACAACCTGGCTCGACGATCTTCTCGACCGGATCGGTCGGCGGCTCGCGTCGAGGCTCAACCGACCCGTTTCGGGGTATGAGCCCTATACACCGTCGGATTTTGCAACACTCTGCCGCATCCTGCGCCCCGGTGACATCCTGCTGGTCGAAGGCGGAGAGCGCATCGCCACGGCGATAAAGTACCTCACGCAATCGACCTGGTCGCACGCGGCGATGTATGTCGGCGACCACCTTTCCGCACCCGCGGAAGGCTCGGAGCGCCATCACCTCGTCGAGGTCAACGTCGGCGAAGGCTGCGTCTCGGTGCCGCTTTCGAAATATGCCACCTACAACACGCGCATCTGCCGTCCCGTCGGGCTGACCGAGGCCGAGCGCCGGCAGGTCACCGCGTTCATGATCGCGCGCATCGGGCTGAAGTACGATCTTCGCAACATCTTCGACCTTCTGCGCTATTTCCTGCCCACACCGCGCGTGCCGCTGCGCTGGCGACGGCGAATGCTCGCCTTCGGCTCGGGCGATCCGACGCGGGCGATCTGTTCGTCGCTGATCGCCCGCGCGTTTCAGTCTGTGCGCTATCCGATCCTGCCCGATGTGACGAAGGTCAAGGCCCGGAAGGGGTCGCGCCAGGCCCGCGCCGAGATCCTGCATATCAGGCACCATTCCCTCTTCGCGCCGAGAGACTTCGATCTCTCGCCCTATTTCGAGATCGTGAAGCCGCATCTTTCGGCCGGCTTCGACCATCGCAGCCTGAGATGGGCGTCAGCGAAAACGGGCGATCATGGCGGCGAGGAAAGCCGCGACCGACCCCGACAGGACGAACCAGCCGAAATACCAGAACCGTCCGGCCGTCGCGTTTTCGGCGAAGGAGGTGACGAAGAGGTCCTTGCCGAAATGGGCGGCGACAGCTGAGGCGAGGAATGCCACGGCGGCGATCTTCACAAGTGTTCCGGCCGCCAGCCCCGCCCGGCGCAGGAGGAGATAGACGACCGCCCCGCCCACGCCCCCGATGATCCCGGTCTGCCGGACCCATACCGGATGCGCGCCCAGCGCCTCGGGCACGCCGGCCAGCGCGCCTGCGACGACGAGGGCCGCGCTCGCCAACGCGATCAGGACTTCGAAACGGGACAATCGCTGCATGTTGGCTCCAGGGAGGGAAATCGCGCGACCGGGGCGACTGCGCCCGGAAGATGCAGTGTGAGTGAGGATTTCTTCAACGCCGGATCTCCTCTCGGCACAGGCGGCAACAGGACGTTGTCGCGCATTGGTTACCGTATCTAACTGAAATACCGAAGGAATGACCCGAAAAATGCGGTGATCCTCCATCAAGAGACCGTGAGGCCGGCGCCTCCGATATCAGAGCGTTCCCCGATAAAGCGGCGGCGCGACCGGCACCCCATATCCGGGGGAGAGAAATCTCGCGGGCAGCGGACAGGGATCAGCCGCGCTGCGCGAGGCCGCTCCGGATAGTCACGCTCGCGATCGCGCTCAATGCCTCGGCCGGCGCGCCGGAGCGCGCCCTCAGCATGATGCCCCGCGCGACCGCCGCGAGCATTCCCGCACGGGCACGGATGTCTTCCGCTCGGGCGCTTCCGGGTTCAAGGGCAAGCCGCCCCGCGATCCGGTCTTCGAGCGCCGAGTACCGGCGGTCGAGTTCCCGGCGGAACCGGTCGCTTGCGCCCGCGACATCCGCCAGAACGCAGGAAATCAGGCAACCCGGCGTGCGGCTGTCACGGGTCGCAAGGTCCACCACCTCGCCGAAAAAGGCCGACAGGTCGTCCTCCAGCGTTCCGTGGGGCCCGAGCGCGGCGGCGACCGGACCTATCCGTGTCTCGGCGTAATGCGCGATGGCGGCGAGAAAAAATCCCTCCTTGCCGCCGAAGTGCTGGTAGAGACTGGCGCGCGGCATACCCGTTTCGCGGCAGAGCCGGTCGACCGATGCCGCCTCGTAGCCTTCCGACCAGAACACACGCATCGCGGTGTCGAGGGCCTGCTCCCTGCCGAAGCGCCTCGGGCGACCGCGCGGTCGTGGAATTTCGCTGGAAGGAGGCGCCACGCGCTCACCCTTATTTGAACCGGACATTCCGGAAATAGCTGGAGGCACGCGGCCCCGCAATATACAGAACGATCATTCTGTATTTCAATGGAGCACCCCATGAGCCGTGAGCCCTTGCTCGACATGTCGCCGACCACCCTCGAAACCGCGGACGGGGAGGCCGAAGCGCTGCTTTCCGGGGCACAGGCCCGGCTGGGATTTCTGCCCAACATGTACACCTACATGGCCAATCTCCCCGGCGTTCTGGCGGGATATCTGAGCACCTACGACGCATTCCGGGAGAGCACCGGCTTCACCCCGGCCGAGCAGGAGACGGTTTTCCTGACGATCAGCCGCGTGAACGGATGCACCTACTGCACCGCCGCGCATTCGATGATCGCCGACAAGACGTCCGGCGTGCCCGCCGACAGCCTCGCGGCACTGCGGGACGGGGGCGAGTTGCCCGACCCGAAGCTCGACGCGGTCGCGAAATTCACCGAAGCGATGGTGGTTTCGCGCGGCAACCCGGGCAAGGACGCCGTCGATGCGTTTCTTGCAGCGGGCTACGGGGAAAAGCAGGCTCTCGGCGTCGTTCTGGCCATCGCCTGCAAGACCTTTTCGAACTACGTCAACCACCTCGCCGCAACCCCGGTGGACGACGTCTTCGCCCCCTACAAGGTGGCCTGAGCGAGGCGCATCCCGCCGGGGTCAGCCGGGCGGGATGCGCCTTTGGCGCAGGCGCGCGAGAAGCCCGTCGATCGAGAGCGGCCCCGCGCCGTGAACCGCGACGGGCAGCAGCACGAGCGACCACAGGAGCACCCGGTCGGCCCCCGGGTCGAAGGGACTTGCGTCGAAGAGGGCACCGGCTCGAAGAAGCTGCCCCGTTGCGGCGGCCACGACCCACAGATGCGCGATCAGCAGAACGGCCGACAGCCGCCCGAGAATGCCCGCCAGCACCATGACCGGCAGGACCAGTTCCGCCATCGTCATCGCAAGGACGAAGGCATGTTGCCCGGGCGTCGGAACGGCATTCTCCGCCATGACATCGGGCAGGAATGCGTAATACGCCCCGAGGCTCAGCGGCCAGAGACCGGCCGGTGGGCCGACCGACAGGGTCATGCCCGCGATCTTGGTGAGCCCTCCGATCAGGAACCAGGGAAGAAGGACCGCAGCGAAACCGGCCCGCGCCAGGGTGACCGTCAGTGCAGGCGCCGGAAACCGGCCGGTTGGGTGCCACACCGGACGTCAGTTCCCGAGCATCCAGCGGCCCTCGGGGTGAAAGGCGTGAAACGCGAAGGCGAAGGGAATGTCATGGGTGACGTCCCGCCCCTCGGCGTCGCGGACCCGGACATTGCCGACCTCGCGTCCCTCCCCGAGATCGGACGTGTCGAGCGCGGAAGCCTGGCCTTCGCTCCAGCTGAGCGTGAGGCCGGCCTCGGTGATCCGGCCCTCGCGCCGCAGGCGGGTCAGCGGCCAGGCGCGATCGTCCACGCGGACCACGCGTTCCAGCGGCGGAATGCCGTGCGGCGGGTCTTCGCCCGAATAGAGGAAGGGCCGCGACGTATCGTAGTTGCGGTAGGGGTTCGTTCCGTAGGCGCGCCGCCAGTCCGGCTCATCGAGAACGAGCCCGTCGGGATGCGCAGCCCGGAACGCGCTCCAGCTTTCCATCCAGGCGGGAAGCTGTGTCACCTCGCGGCCGGTCATCTCGCCGGCGATGCCTTCGCCGAGCGCCTGTTGCCACCAGCTCTCGGTCTGATGGTCGTACATGATCATGTCCGAATGCCGCAAGAGACCCGAAACGCCGAAGGTCAGCGCGCGCCCGTCGACCCGCGCGTCGAAGACCATGCCGGTGTTGCAGAGCGGGCAGAAGGTGACCGCGACGGGGCGGCCATCGACCACGTCATTCACGATCTCGTGCCACATCAGGTAACGGATCGGGTAGGCGCGGGCCGGTCCGCGCTCGGGGACATAGGTCATGACCGGTTCGCGGTCATCGAGCCGGGTCTCTTCGGCAGCCCGGAGAAAGTCCGGTTCGAGAATGGCGGGGATGCCGTCTCGCGGCGGGCCGCCCGAGATCACCTCGGTCAGATCGACCGCGAGACGCGAGAAATCCGTATCCGGCCACGCTCGCTCGAAGCGTTCGGATTGCGCCATGGCGACCGAGACCGTCAGAAGCATGACGACAGGCAGGAGCGACACCGCCCGGAGCGATGCTCGGCAGGTCAGGTCGCCCAGGTACCGGCAGATCGATGAGAGCGGCATGACGTTTCTCCCTTGTTCAAGCTTACGGCAACATGACGACCGGAAGCGAAGCGCGTTACATCGCTCGCGGAACCGTGAACGATCACCCCGCCTCCATCCCGAACCGGACCGCCGGAGTCTGCGCCAGGAGATCGCGGGAGTATTGCGCTGCCGGCCCCGCGAAGAAGGTCTCGGAGGGGCCGGTCTCGACGAGCCGGCCGTCCTTCAGCACGGCGATATCTTCCGACATCTGCCGCACCACGGCGAGATCGTGGCTGATGAACAGCGTGGTCAGCCCGAAGCGGGCCTGCAGGTCCTTCAGAAGGTTGAGGATCTGGGCCTGGATCGACACGTCGAGCGCGCTTGTCGGTTCGTCGCAAAGAAGAAGTCCGGGGCGGGACAGGAGCGCGCGTGCCACGGCGATGCGTTGCCGCTGACCGCCCGAGAACTGGTGCGGATGGCGCTCCGCCGCCGTGGCGTCGAGCCCCACGAGCGCCAGCATCGCCCTCGCCAGCCGCGCGCGGCGACCGGCATCGCGCTCGAGCCCGTAGAGCCAGAGCGGTTCGCCGAGGATGTCGATGACCCGGTGGCGGGAGTTGAGGCTCGAATAGGGATCCTGGAACACCATCTGCACGATGCGCCGCGAGGGGTCGGAGCGCCGGCGCGCGCCCATTGGCGGCAGGACCGCCCCGTCGAGCCGCATCTCGCCCTCCGCCGGCCTGACGAGTGCTGCGACGACCTTGGCCAGTGTCGACTTGCCCGACCCGCTCTCACCGACGAGGCCCATGACCGTGCCCGGCCGCACCGACAGCGAGACGGTATCGAGGGCGGTGAAATTCTCGCGCGCGCCGAAAATACCGCGCCGCTCTCCGCGAAAGCGCACCGTCACGTCCGACATCTCCAGCGCCGGGCCGGGCCCCGTACCGGTTCCGGCCATCAGCCAGTCTTCCGCCTCGCGGGCGGCATCGGCGCTTCCCGGCACTTCCCGCTCGCCCTCCACACGGGGCAGTCGGAACCGGTCAAGCCGGCGGTCGAGCGGTGGAACGGCGGCCATGAGCGCCTTCGTGTAGGGCTGCCCGGGCTGGCCGAGAACCCGCGGCGTGGGCCCCTGCTCCACAACCCGGCCGCCGCGCAGCACGGTGACCCGGTCGGACACCTGCGCGATGACGCCGATATCGTGGGTGATCAGGATGAAGCCCACGCCGCGCTTCGTGGCGAGCCGGCGGATCAGGTCGAGAACCTGCGCCTGCACCGCCACGTCGAGCGCTGTCGTCGGCTCGTCGGCGATGATGAGTTCGGGGTTGGTGCAGAGCGCGAGGGCGATCACCACCCTCTGGCGCATTCCGCCCGAAAACTGGTGCGGCCAGGCGCGGATGCGGGTGGCGGCGTCGGCAATTCCGATCTCGTCGAGAAGCGCGATCGCCCGCGCGCGCGCTTCGTCTACGGAGATGTCCTCATGGGCGAGAAGCGTCTCGACAAGCTGCGCCTCGACGGTCATCAGGGGGTTCAGGCTGGTCTGAGGGTCCTGGAAGATCATCGAGATCCGCTTGCCCCGCAGACGGTGCGCCTCGACCGGGGAGAGGGCGCGCAGGTCGGTGTCGCCGAGCGTCAGGGCGCCCGAGGTGATTTCCCCGGCCGCGGGCAGGAGCCCCATGACCGCCGCGCCGATGGTGGATTTCCCGGCACCCGATTCGCCGACCAGCCCGTGGATCTCGCCGCGCGCGACGTCGAGCGAGACGTCCTCCACGGCCGTCGTCGCGCCATGGCGGTGCCGGAACAGGACCGAAAGACCGTCCACCTTCAGCATCAGCGCAGGCTCGGGTTGAAGAGGTCGCGCAGGAAATCGCCGAGGAGGTTGATGGCGACGACGAGGACGACGAGGAAGACCGTCGGCATCCACAGGATCCACCATTCGCCCGAAAGGAGGTACTGCATTCCGATCCGGATCAGGGTGCCGAGCGAAGGCGAATCCGCGGGCAGGCCGACGCCGAGAAACGACAGCGTCGCCTCCAGGAGGATCGCCGAGGCGAGGTCTACCGTGGCGATGACGAGAAGCGGGCCGACGATGTTCGGCAGGATGTGCCGCGCCATGATCCGCAAGGGGTGCTGGCCCATCATGATGGCGGCCTGCACGTAGTCCTTCTGACGCTCGACGAAGACCGAGGCCCGCGCGGTGCGGGCGAAGTTCACCCAGAGCGACAGGGCGATCGCCAGCGTGATCACGGCGATGCGCAGGTCGTCATGCAGGTCGCGGGGCAGGAGCCCGCGCGAGATGCCGTCGATGAGGAGCGCGGTCAGGATCGCGGGCAGCGCGAGCTGGACATCGGCGATGCGCATGACGACCGCGTCGAACCGTCCGCCGAGATAGCCCGCGGCCAGCCCCAGCCCCACGCCCAGCACCAGCGCCACCGCCATCGCCATGGCGGCGATGGAGAGCGACAGGCGCGCCCCGTAGAGGATCGCCGACAGCATGTCGCGCCCCTGGTCGTCGGTGCCGAGCAGGAACCGAGGGTCGCCGCCCTCCTCCCAGGCGGGTGGCAGCAGCCCGTCGAAGAGCGAGAAGGATGCGAGGTCATAGGGGTTCGTCGGTGCGATCCAGGGTGCCATAAGCGCTCCTGCGACGATCAGCACCGTGACGATGGCGGCGAGGATGGCGGCGGGGCTGCGCGAGAACAGCCAGACCCCTTCGGAGCGCATCAGGCGCGCCAGTCTGCCTCTTTCGGGCATCAGACGCTCTCCCGCACGCGCAGGCGCGGGTCGATGGCGACATAGAGCAGGTCGACCAGGAGATTGATGAGAACGAAGAAGAACGCGATGACGACGAGATAGACGCTCATCACCGGGATATCGACGAAGCGGATGGACTCGAGGAACAGAAGGCCCATGCCGGGCCACTGGAACACGCTTTCCGTGACGATGGAAAAGGCGATCACGCCGCCGAACTGCAACCCGATGATGGTGATGACCGGGATCATCGTGTTCGACAGGGCGTGCCGGTAGCGGATGCTGCGCCACGGCACGCCCCGGGCGATGGCGAAGCGGATATGGTCGGTGCGCATGACCTCCATCATCTGCGCGCGCACGAGCCGCATCGTCAGCGTGAGCTGGAAGAGGCCAAGCGTCAGGGCCGGCAGGACGAGCGACCGCCAGCCTTCCGCCGTGAAGAGCGACGAGCGCCACCAGCCGATCTCGACCGTGCCCCCGCGCCCGAATGTGGGCAGCCAGCCGAGCTGCACGCCGAAGAGGAAGATCAGCAGAATGCCGATCACGAAAGTCGGGATCGACACGCCGATGAGCGTGCCGACCAGGATGGTCTGGCTGAGAATTCCCCTCGGCCTGAGCGCGGTATAGACCCCCGCCGGAATGCCGACGACGAGTGAAACCAGAAGCGCCACGACCCCCAGTTCCAGCGTGGCCGGAAGACGCGACAGCAACATCTCCCCGATCGGTTCGCGGGTCCGGAAGGAATAGCCGAAATCCCCGCGCAGCATGTCGCCGGTGAAGCGGGCGAACTGCACGAAGTAGGGGTCGTTCAACCCGAGGTCCTCGCGCAGCCGCGCCTGGTCCTCGAGCGAGGTCTCGACCCCCGTCATCTGGCTGATCGGGTCGCCGACGAAGCGGAAGAGCGAGAAGGCGAGGAAGGCGACGGCGAGCATCACGAAGACCGACTGCACGAGCCGCTTCAGGATGAACCCGACCATCGCCCTGCCTCCCGGCGGATCAGTTCACCGTGACCCAGCGCAGCATGAAGAAGTTGTCGGGGCGTTGCACCACGTCGACATTCTCCTTCATCGCCCAGATCAGCGGCTGGGTGTAGAGGGGCACATAGGCGACCTCCTCCTGCAAAATGCCGGCCACCTCGTCGAGCATGACCTGCCGCGCGACCGGATCGACCTCGGACTGGATCGGCGCCAGCAGTGCGTCGATCCGCTCGTTCGAGTATCCGCCGAAGTTCCAGGTGCCCAGCCGCTCGGTCGGGGTGTGGGCGAGGAAGCGGACGGGATGCTCTGCATCGAAGGTGCCGGGCGACCAGCCGAGGAGGTACATGTCGAAATTCCCCGCCCTGAGCTCGTCCCAGTAGCCCCGCACCGGCATGGCGTTGACGTTCGCGTCGATGCCGATGCGCGCCAGCATGGAGGCGACCGCGCGGCAGACCGCCTCGTCGTTTATGTAGCGGTCGTTGGGGCACATCAGTCCGAAGGAGAATCCGTCGGAATAGCCCGCCTCCTCAAGCAGCGCCCGCGCCGCTTCGGGGTCGAACTCGGGCCGCTCGGAATGCTCTTCGGAATAGCCCGAGAGGCCCTCGGGCAGAAGCTGGCTCGCCGGCTCCGCCGCGCCCCGCATGATGACGCGGTCGATCGTTTCGACGTCGATGGCCTTTGCCACCGCGAGACGCACCCGCGGGTCGAGGAACGGGTTTTCATCCGTCGTCTCCTCGGAATATTTCAGCGTCTCGTGATCGTGCCCGAAGCCCAGCATGATCACCCGGGTTTCGAGCCCGGCGAGCACCTTGAACCCGTCGCGCTGCTCGACCTGCTCGACGTCCTGCAAGGGGATCGGCGAGATGAAGTCGATCTCGCCCGACAGGAGGGCGGCGAGCCCGGTCGCCGGGTTGCCGATGGGGGTGAAGACCGCCTCCGTCAGGTTATGCTCGGCGGTATCCCACCATGCCTCGTGCGGGACCAGCCGCGTCTCGATGCCCGGGTCGCGCGCGTCGAGCATGAAGGGCCCGGTGCCGTTCGCGTTGCGCGTCGCATGGGTCTCGGCTTCGCGGGCCGGCAGGGCGGCGCCGTTTTCCGTCGCCCAGCCCTCGTCCATGATCATGAAATTGGCGATCGACCCCGGAAAGAGCGGGTTCGGCGCCGAGGTCAGGAAGTCGACGGCATAGTCGTTGACCCGCACGACATCGGTCACCGAGGCGAACCACGAGCGCACGTCGGAGGGTTCCGACACCCCGCGCTCGTAGGAGAAGAGCACGTCATCCGCGTCGAACGCGGAGCCGTCGTGGAACGTGACCCCTTCGCGGAGGTTGAAGCGCCATCCGGCACCGTCCGGCAGGGCCTCCCAGGAGGTCGCGAGCGACGGCTGAACGCTCATGTCGGGGCCGCGGCGGACGAGACCCTCGTAGACGTTGTTGAGAAACGACAGCACCGGCGTCGCGTTCACCGCGTGAGGGTCCATCGTCTGCGGGTCGGTGGTGCCGGCCCAGCGGAAGGTTTCGGCTGCGGCGGGAAGCGCAAGAAGCACCGTCGTGCTCAGCGCCATGGCGGCTGCCGGGATCTTTCTGTTGAACATGTCGACCTCTCTGTCTGCACGCCGCCCGAAGCGACGGTTCCAGCGAACACTTAGACATATTCAGAACGATCATTCCATACGAAGCGCTCCGTTTCGCGAACGGGCTGGCGAGTGAAGCTCTCAACGAAGCTGTGTGGGCGTGGGCTGGGCCGCGGGTGCCGGCGGAAGACGGCGGAGGCCGGCACATTTCGAGTGATGCCCGCGGCGCCCCTCCGCGGCCGTCACCTGACACTCCCGGCCTGAGCCTCGATGAGGGACAGCGCCTCGCGCATCGCCTCTGTGAACGCGTCGCTGTCGTAGATGTCGTTGTGTCCGACCCCCGGGATGACGCGGTCGAGCACGGTATTCGCCGACGTGCGGCGCAGCGCTTCCGTCCGGCGGGGCGGAACGATTTGATCCTCTTCGGCGGCGATGATCGCCACTTTCGCCGATGTACGGTCGAGCGTGCCCGCCACGTCGATCCGATGCCGCAGGAGCAGGCGCACCGGAAGCCACGGATAGAGATCGCGCGCGAGCGCCTCGACGGAGTCGAAGGGCGTGACAAGGATCACGCCGTCGACGGGGCGTAGGCTCGCGAGATGGGCCGCGGGCCCTCCACCGAGGCTCAGTCCGATTGCCACGGTGCGCTTTGCGCCGCGGGCCTTGACGACCTCGTCGTAGACGCGCTCCGCGTCCTCGAGGATCGCCTCGGCGCTCGGTCGGCCGGCGCTCGGCCCGTAGCCGCGGTAGTGGAAGGTGACGATATCGCGGTCCGGAAAGACCGAGCGCAGGTAGATCGCCAGCAAATCGGCGTCCCAGGCATTTCCGCCGAAACCGAGAAGCAGAGCCGCCTCGGCCGGCGGACCGCGTTCGGCAGGCAGGAAGACGCCCACCAGGGCCCCGACGCCGGGCACCGCGATCGAGACGCGCTCGGCGTCGACCGGCAGAGGAACGGTTCCACCCCGCACCGCCCACCGGGGAAACAACAGCCGGTCCTGAACCAGCGCGATCAGCAGGATGCCGACGAGCAAGACCGTCCCGAGGCCGGCCGCGATCTTCAACAGAGTCATGGCTTTCATCCTTGCAGGACCGCCTCGCGGAGTCGATCACGCCGGACGACGGCCTTGCCGGCGCCTGAGATTGACAAGGCGCAAGGTTCGTCGCGGCAGATAGCCTAGAATGGCGCTTGCCGGGGAAGGCAGCTGTCGCATGACCCTGCCGCTGACTGAGTGTATCTGCGGTGAAATCTGAGGAAGGAGCCTGTCAATGACTGTTCTTATCGCATTCGCGACAATCGAAGGGCAGACCGGCAAGATCGCACGGTTTGTCGAAAGCGAGGTCGGAAAGGCGGGCCATGACGTCGTCCTTTCCGATGTCTCCGACGAGACCCGGTCGATTTCGCTCGACGGCGTGGACAAGGTGATCCTCGCCGGCCCGGTTCACGAGCGACGTCACCCCAAAGCGTTCGAAGTGTTCCTGGCAAGCCAGCGTCACGAGCTTGAAGACAGACAGACCCTCCTGATCTCGGTCAGCCTCAGCGCCGCATTCGAGGACGGCCTCGAGGAAGCGAACGAGTACGTCGTCGAGATGAAGATGCGCACGGGCTTCACACCCGATGCCGAAGCGCTGGTCGCGGGCGCCGTTCGCAGCGGCGGCTATGATTATTTCCAGTCCCAGATCGTCCAGCATGTCGTGCTGCGCGATCGCGACTACGACCCGCGGGAAAGCGAACACGAGTTCACGGATTGGGAGGCGCTCTCGTCGAAGGTCGCGGAGTTTCTCGAGAAAAGCGCCTGAACGATTGGCGAACCGGTGCCGGCGCCCGGCCTTTGCCCGTCCGGCACGGCCGGTCTCCCGCCACGACCGCCGGTCAGGTCGGGCCGCTCCTTCCAGAAGCAATGATGCTGCGTGCGGGACA
>Ga0209931_1001460_pt1 | contig 12847 bp, 11 predicted proteins | sample SalPonR1_B_D1_MG_FD_185697 | JGI IMG/M metagenome (GOLD analysis project Ga0209931, IMG submission 185697) | Salt pond soil microbial communities from South San Francisco under conditions of wetland restoration - Salt Pond MetaG R1_B_D1_MG... ...
GCGGAGAAATGCAGCGGCGCGTCGATATGGGTGCCAGTGTGTTCGTTGACGGTGAGCGTGAGCAGGTTGAAGCCATGCTCGGCGAAATTGAAGTTCTGCTCGGCCGAGATGCCCGGCGCGCCGAAATACGTCGGGAAATCGGCATCATAGGCATGAGTCAGGTCCTCGACCGTGCCATGCCCCTCTGCCAGCGCCGCAGGCGCGCCGAGAGGTGCGAGCGCCGCACCCGCACCCGCCGAGGCTGCCGCCGCGAAGAAGCCGCGCCGCGACAGCATCCTGTCCTTGACCGCGTTGATGATACAGGCGTCGCACATGGGTCTTTCTCCTCTGCTGTTTAACTGCGGCGGGGTCCGGGGCCTACTGCCCGAAGGACTTGAGCCCGCGAAAGTCGATCTCGCCGACGAGCGCGAGCATTGCCTCGGGGTCCGCGCCGCTGGCCTTGATGAGAAAACGGTTTGCAACGAGGCCGGTCACCTCGCCGTCCTGGATCATGAACTTCTCGCGTCCGACGCGCTCGACCTTGGCACCGTACATGGCCGCGTTGGCGATCATGCCGGACATGGCACCGACCATCGGGTTGTCGGCCATGATGGTGATGGTCATGCGCTTGCCGTCGCCCGCGTAGGTGGCCTCGGCCCCGGTGCCGCCGCCCATCATGGCAAGGCCCGCGTTCATTTCGGTGTCGATTTCGCGAGTCCAGCCCTCGGGCGCATCGGGCAGGAAGCCCGCGAGCGCGTCGGTCTTGAGCGCGAGCAGGAGTTGGCGGGCGTAGTCGATCTCGTCGAGCGCGTAGGCCGTGTCACCCTCTTCGTAGGCGTCGAGCGCGCTTTGCAGCGTGTCGGATATCTCGTCGGCTGTGGCGGGTCCGCCGAAACCGATCACAAGGACCGCGGCGGCCAGCGAAAAACGTGTCATTTGCGAACACTCCGTAATACGTTCAAAAGGGTGTCGGATGCCGGAAACTTGCCGCCGCGACATGACGAGTTTACGTCAAGGGGCGTGCTTTTCAAGGCTGGTGGCCAGGAGGGACCATGATCGCGCTGATGCGTCTGCTGATCTTCGGAGGGATTGCCCTCTGCGTCGTCTATTTCGGCCTGTCGTGGTATTTTCGCGCGGCCCATCGCGAGCGGATGGAGCGCGACTGGGAAGCGGCGGGTCGGCCCGGAAACCGCGAAGCCTATGTCGAGGAGGGGATGGCGCAATACCAGCAATCGCTGCGTCGCAAGCTCTTGTGGCTGGTCTTTGTCCTGCCGGTCACGGCGGTGGGGCTGATCATCTGGATCACGAATTTCAACTGAGGAGGCCCGTGCGATGGTCTATGTCAAATGGGGACTGCGGGCGATCTTCTGGATCGTGGTGCTGGCCTTTCTGCACTACACGCTGCCGCAGCACGATATCGCGCGGATCACGGACACCTATGAAAAACGGGTCAATCCCGGCGAGAATACGTTGTTCTGGTCCAATGCCGCGACCGGCGAGAACGTGAATGCGACCGAGCGTGACGTGTTCTTCATCCAGACCTTCCTGACCGACGACGATCCGATGATCTATCGCAACGAGGATACCGGCTGGGGCTGGCCGCCGTATTTCAAGTTCGACACGGCGAATTTGCAGGCCGAAGCCTCGGACCTTCTGTCGAAGAAATCGGCGGAGACTGCGCAATGGGTGGCGATCCGCCATTACGGGTGGCGCAACGAGTTCCTGTCGATTTATCCGAACGCGATCTCGCTCTGGGCGGTCGAGGGACCGGACGTGCGGATCGTGCCGTGGTTCAACATCGTGGTGCTGACGCTGCTCGCCGCGGCGTGGTGGGCGATCCGCGTCCGCTGGAACCGGTTCTGGGAGCGGCGCGGCCAGCCCGAGGGCGGCGAATGGCGCGAGGCGGCGGAGTGAGCCCTCAGCGCGCCCCGTAATAGAGACCCACCACGTGCTCGGCCTCGGCGAAGAAGAGCCAGCGCGACACCGCGATCCCGGTGAGATGGGCGAGCGCCGCAAGTGCTGCAGCGGCGTGGCTGAACGGCAGCGCCAGCAGCACCAGCGGCAGGGCATAGCCGAGCGCGAGCGCGATGATCCGCAGTTTCGCAGCGTGCTTGCGTCCCACCACGAAGACGAATTCGCGCAGCAGGTAATTGCCGCCGGTATGCGGCGGCGCGAAGGCGCGGACGCGGCCTGTCCCGCCCAGCCCGGTGGCCGTGGCCATGTCGCTGCCGCTCGCGGCCAGCGCGCCGTCGCCGCGCATCCACCACAGCACCTGCACCAGCCCCGCCACGACCAGGAGCACCATCGCCGCCGTGACCTCTCCGGCCAGAAGCGCGCCGCCCGCGAGAGCGACAGCGAGAAACATCGCCGGGGTGAGCGGCGTTTTCCAGCGTGGGACGGTGCGCATCTGCGCATAGATCATCGAGGTGGTGAACACCGTGGCCAGCGCCAGCGCCGCGCCCAGCCAGCCCAGCACGGCGATCCGCGTGTCGAAGAACACCAGCCCCGCGCCGTAGAACCCCATGACCACGAGCGCCGCCACCGAAGCCACGCCCTCGCGGCTGAGCCAGCTGGAGCGCCACTGGCTGAACGCCTTCCACGCGCGCTCGGGGTGGCCGAGATGGAAGGTCGAGGCCATCAGCCCGCCCGCCGCGAGCGCGTAGGCCACGGCGAAGAAGGCGAAGGCGACCCAGCCGGTGACATCGGGCAGGCCGATGCCAAGCCAGAAGAGCAGGCCGAAGCCCGCGCCGGAGAGCGTGGTAAAGGCGATGACGGAAGGGGCGGGATGCATGTCAGAGCCTTTCCAGCGTGCGATCGAGCCAGCCGAGAAAGCCCTTGGGCTCTTCGGCGACGGGGGCGAGCAGAGGGGCCAGAATATCGACATCGTCAAGCGTGTCGCGTGGGCGCGGCGGCAGATACTTGTTCACGGGCTTGGTGCCCTGCTCGGGCATCAGATCCATACCGCCGCGCTCAGCGACAAGCTGGCTGACCTCGCTGTCGGGATCGCCCAGGTCGCCGAAATGCCGCGCGTTCGATGGGCATGTGCGCACGCAGACCGGCACGCGGTCCTCCTCGGGCAGGTTGTCGTTGTAGATGCGGTCGACGCAAAGGGTGCATTTCTTCATCACCCCCTCGGCCTGATCCATCTCGCGCGCGCCGTAGGGGCAGGCCCATGCGCAGAGCCCGCAGCCGATGCAGTCGGTCTCATTAACCAGAACGATGCCGTCCTCGATGCGTTTGTAGCTGGCCCCCGTGGGGCAGACGGTGACGCAGGGCGCGTCCTCGCAATGCAGGCAGGATTTGGGGAAATGCACGAGTTGCGCCGCAGGGTGCGGCATGGCCGAGGTCGCCAGCGGCTGCACCTCGTAGCTGTGCACGCGGTTGAGGAAGGTGCCGGACGGGTCGGCACCGTAGGGGTCCTGATCGGAGAGCGGCGCGCCGTAATTCTCGGTGTTCCAGCCCTTGCAGGACACCACGCAGGCGTGACAGCCGACGCAGGTGTCGAGGTCGATCACGAGGCCCATCTTGCGGTTGGTGGATGCGGGAAGCGTGGTCATGCGGGGCGCTCCTCAATGATGTGGGGTCGGATGCTCACCGGTTCTTCGCGGGTCTTGTCCCATGTGGCGATGAACCAAATGAAAGAGCCGACGCCGAACGCGACGAAGGTGAGAATGGCGAGCAACGTCAGGGTCTTGCCGCTCATTTCCCGACCTTCCATTCAAGGTGGTCGGGGCCTTGCCCCACCGGTGACTTGATCGGGGGATAGGCGGGTTGCGCCTCTGCGGGGGCTGGGGCCTTCCCGATCTTGACCCGGAGGTCGAACCACGCCGCCTGCCCGGTGACGGGATCGGAGTTGGACCATCTGAGCCCGTCGCCCTTGGGCGGCAGCAACTCATGGATGAGGTGGTTGAGCAGGAAGCCGCGCGTCGCCTCCGGCGCATCCTCGGACAGTGCCCAGGCCCCCTTGCGCTTGCCGATGGCGTTCCATGTCCAGACGGTGTTTTCATTGAGCGCGGCCATATGGGCGACCGGCACGGTGATCTCGCCATGTGCCGATGTGACGCGCGCCCAATCGCCGTCGCTGAAGCCATGTTTCTCCCACAGCCTGGTCGGCAGGTAGAGCGGGTTGTGACCGTGAATCTGGCGCAGCCACGCGTTCTGCGTGCCCCAGGAGTGATACATCGCCATCGGGCGCTGTGTCAGGGCGTGGACGGGGAATTCCTCCGTGTCCACGCTGTCGTCCTCGAAGGGCGGGTACCAGATCGGCAGCGGGTCCATCGTGGCCTTGATCCGCGCGCGCAGGTGGTCGGGGGGCTGGCGGTCGCCATACCCTTCGGCGGCCAGTTGAAACTTGCGCATCGGCTCGGCGTAGAGGTCGAAGATATAGGGCTGCGGCGCGTCGAAAATGCCCATGCCGACGGCCCAGTCCTGATAGGCCATGTTCCACGGCTTGTAGTAATTCGCGCCCTCGGGGATATGGCTGACGAAAAAGCCGCCGTTTTCGATATAGCGGTCGATCTGCGCCGGGTTGGGCGCGCCGCGCCCCACATCCTCGCCATTGCCGCGAAAACCGGCGAGCGGGCCGATGCCCGGCTTGCGCTCGTGGTTCACCATGTAATCGGCGTAGTCCTGATAGCGCGGCGTACCGTCCTCGGCGGTAAAGCCGGGCAATTTCAGCTTGTTGGCGAGCTGCACCAGCACCGTCTGAAAGCCGCGCACGTCACGGTCCGGCTCCACCACCGGCCAGCGGATCGCGTCCGCTGCTGCGTCCGCCTCGCAGATCGGGCGGTCGAGCAGCGAGATGCAGTCGTGGCGCTCGAGATAGGTCGTGTCGGGCAGGATCAGGTCGGCATAGGCGACCATTTCGGAGCTGTAGGCATCCGAGTAGATGATGCGGGGGATGACGTAGTCGCCGTTTTCATCGGTATCGGTCAGCATCTCCATCACGCCGCGCGTGTTCATCGAGGAATTCCACGACATGTTGGCCATGTACATGAAGAGCGTGTCGATCTTGTAGGGATCGCCCGCATGGGCGTTGGAGATGACCATGTGCATGAGGCCATGCGCCGACATCGGGTTTTCCCATGTGAACGCCTTGTCGATGCGGGCGGGGCTGCCGTCGTTCTTGAGCGCCAGATCCTCGGGGCCACGCACGAAGCCCAGATGCGGGCCGTCGAGCGGTTGCCCGGGCGCGTATTTGCAGTGCGGCGTGGGGTGGGCGCTCACGGGTTTGGGGTAGGGCGGCTTGAAGCGGAAGCCGCCGGGCACCTCGACCGTGCCGAGGATGATTTGCAGCACATGCAGCGCGCGGGCGGTCTGAAAGCCATTGGAATGGGCCGAGATGCCGCGCATGGCGTGAAAGCTGACCGGACGACCGGTCATGGTCTTGTGGGGCTCGCCGCGGAAATCCGTCCATTCGTGATCGAGGGTGAATGCCTCGTCAAAAGCCACGCGCGCGATCTCGGCGGCGATGCGGCGAATCTTGTCCGCCGTGACGCCGCAGCGGTCTGCCACCGCCTCGGGGGCGTATTGCGGGTCGAGGTAGCGCTCGGCCATCAGGTGCATGACCGGGCGGTGCGTGATGCCGTCCGCCTCATGCGTGGCGCTGAGGTCAGGGCGCACGCCGGGGGTGTCGAAGGCCATGAGCTTGCCGGTCTTGCGATCCTTGACCAGCGGCTTGCCCTCCGCGTCGCGCAGGAAGAGGCCGTGTTCGGGCGAGTTCGGGTCGGCATTCACCAGCACGGGTGCGTTGGTGTAGCGGGCGAGGTAATCGAGGTCGATTTTCCCCGCGCGCATCAGCTCATGGATCAGCGACAGGATGAACAGCCCATCGGTGCCCGGCGTGATGCCGACCCAATCGTCGGCCACGGCGTTATAGCCCGAACGGATCGGGTTCACCCCGATCATCCGCGCGCCGCGCGCCTTGATACGACCGATGCCCATCTTGATCGGGTTGCTGTCATGGTCCTCGGCCACGCCGAACAGCATGAAAAGCTTGGTATGGTCCCAATCCGGCTGTCCGAATTCCCAGAACGCGCCGCCCATCGTGTAGATGCCGCCAGCGGCCATGTTGACCGAGCAGAAGCCGCCATGAGCGGCGAAATTCGGCGTTCCGAAATTCTGCGCCCAGTAGCCGGTGAAGCTCTGCGACTGGTCGCGCCCGGTGAAAAAGGCGAGTTTGGAGGGGTCGGTCTTGCGGATCGGTTCCAGCCAGTCGCAGGCGATCTGCAGCGCCTCGTCCCAGCTGATCTCCTCGAACTCGCCAGAGCCGCGGGGGCCCACGCGCTTCAACGGCGCGCGCAGCCGCGAGGGGGCGTTGACCTGCATGATCCCCGCCGAGCCCTTGGCGCAGAGCACGCCCTTGTTCACGGGATGATCGCGGTTGCCCTCGATATAGGCCACCTTGCCGCCCTTCATGTGCACGTTGATGCCGCAGCGGCAGGCGCACATGTAGCAGGTGGTCTTGCGCACCTCGTCCGAGACGTGGGGCGAGGTGTCGATGCGGGGTTGCTGTGTCATTGGCGGCCTGTCCTCCCTTGGCCTGAAACTAGGCCAGGCTGCGGGTCGGTGCGACCCGTGTTCTGCGATCTTCTCGTTCTGCGAACATGCGTTTCGATCTTTCCGAAGGCGATGGCACAGCGCTCCCCGGTCATCATGCGGAGGCGTCGAGCAGCGCCAGCGCGTCCGCGGCGATCATGCGCTCTTCCTGGGCCGGCACAATCCAGGCGGCGATGGCCGAGTCCGGCGCGTGCAGGCGTGGCCCGCCGCCGTCGTTGGCCGCCGCGTCCGCCCGCATCCCGAGCCAGCCCAGCCCGTCCATGATGCGCGCGCGGATAGGGGTCGCGTTTTCGCCGATGCCGCCGGTAAAGGCCACCGCGTCGAGCCCTGCCATCGCCGCGACGAGCGATCCGGCGTGGCGCACGGCCCAGTAGCAGAAATGGTCGATGGCGAAGCGCGCCTCCGGCGTGTCGGCCTCCAGCAATGCGCGCATGTCCGACAGCCCGCCCGAGAGGCCGCGCAACCCGCTGTTCCTGTTCAGCAATTCATGAGTTTCTGCAATCCCGTCCTCTTCGGCGAGCCGCAGCACGGCGTTGCCGTCGATCTCGCCCGTGCGTGTGCCCATGGTCAGCCCGCCGAGCGGCGAATAGCCCATGGTGGTGGCCACCGAGCGCCCGTCGCGGATGGCGCAGACCGAGGCCCCGTTGCCGAGGTGAAAGGCCAGCAGGCGCGCGGGCAAGGGGGTGCCGGTGATCCCCGGCATGGTGCGCACCACCGAGGCGTAGGACGTGCCGTGAAAGCCGTAGCGCCGGATGCCGCGCGCCTCGATTTCGGGCGGAAGGGCATAGCGCAGCGCGACCTCGGGGTCGGTGGCGTGAAAGGCGGTGTCGAAGCTCGCGGTTTGCGGAAGGTCGGGGGCGAGGCGCGCCAGCGTGTCGATGGCGGCGAGGTTGTGGGGGTTGTGCAGGGGGGCCAGGGCGGCGCAGCGGCCGATGGCGGCGATGGTGTCGGGGGTGATGCGCACCGGCTCGGTTATCTCGGTGCCGCCATGCACCACCCGGTGCGCGGCGGCGCGGAACCGCGTGAGCGGATAGCCCGTGGCGTCGAGGCCCGAGAGGACCGCCCTGAGAGCGCTCTCGTGGTCGGGAAAGTCCTGCGCATCCGCCGTGTCGCCGATCTTCAACCGGCCCGCGCTGCCGATACCCTCGGCGATACCGCTCAGCAGTTCGGCAAGCCCGCCGTCGAAGACGGCGACCTTGATCGAGGAAGACCCGGCATTCACCACGAGGATCATGGTGCCGCTCCGATCACGCCCAGCGCCATGGACGCGGTGCGCTCGGCGGCTCCCTGCGCCCGTGAGGTCAGCAGGATGGGCACCTTGGCTCCAAGGACCACGCCCGCGCAGCAGCACCCCATGCCAAAGGACATCAGCTTGAAGATCGCATTGCCGGTGGTGATGTTGGGCGTCACCACTATGTCGGCATCGCCGGCGACCTCGGAGACGAAATCCTTCGCCTCCGCCGCGGCGCGCGACAGGATCAGGTCCATGGCCATCGGCCCCTGCACAACGGCATTCGGCAATGCCTTGGCTGCCCAGTCCGCGATCTGGCGCGCTTCCATCGTGTTCGGCACCGATGGCGTCGGGTCTTCGGACGGGGCGAGGATGGCGGCCTTGGGCCGCTCGATCCCCAACCGCATCGCGAGCGTCACTGCATGTGTGAGACATGCCTGCCGCATTGGCACATCCGGGTCCACGTTCAGTGCCGCATCGGTCAGCAATAGCGGTCGTTCCGACGCAGGCATCGTGATATGAAATACATGCCCGCACCGCGCCCCGGGGGCACGCAGCCCCGCTGCCGACGGCAACAGACCCTTCAAAAACGCCGTCGTGTGGATTTGCCCTTTCATGATGGCCCCGACCTCGCCCGCGCGTGCCATGTGCGCGGCTTCGTGTGCGGCGGCCTCTTTCGGCGCATGGACGAGCGGCAGCCCCGAAATGTCCCACCCGATCTCGTCCGCCGTTGCCCTGATCTTCTCAACGTCCCCGATCAATACCGGGTCTGCCAGGCCCGCCTCGGCGGCCTCTCGCATTCCCTGCAAGGGGTTCGCCCCACCGGCATTCACGAGCGCCACGCGTGGTCTGGGCAAGGACCGTGCGTGCCCCAGTAACGACGGCGGGCAGACGGGCGGGGTCTTGGCGAGAAACGGATAAGGCTCTGTCATGTCAGGTCCTGTCACGGTGTCACGGGCCCAAAATAGCCCCGCGCGGCACGCTATTCGCGCGGGGTCACAGCCGTGCGACGGCTCAGACCTGCTGCGCGCGCATGTCCGCAGGGTCGATCCCGGCCACGGCCACGGGCTCCTTCATCGCGTCGCGGCGGAACGGCTCGCCCAGTTCCTGATTGAGCAGCACTTCGATCAGGGTGGTGGTGTTGTTTTCCATCTGGTCCTTTATCGCCTGGTCGAGCGCGTCGGTCAGCGCATCCATCGTCTTGACCTGCACGCCCTTGAGGCCACAAGCCTTTGCAATTCCGGCATAACTTACCTTGTTATCAAGCTCGGTGCCAACGAAATTGTCGTGGAACCAGAGGGTTGAGTTGCGCTTTTCCGCGCCCCACTGGTAGTTGCGGAAGACGATCTGCGTCACGGGCGGCCATTCCTCGCGCCCGATCGCCGTGAGCTCGTTGACCGCGATGCCGAACGCGCCGTCGCCGGCAAAGCCCACCACCGGCACGTCCCTGCAGGCGATCTTGGCGCCGACGATCGCGGGCAGGCCATAGCCGCACGGCCCGAAAAGACCGGGGGCGAGGTATTTGCGCCCTTTCTCGAAGGAGGGGTAGGCGTTGCCGATGGCGCAGTTGTTGCCGATATCCGACGAGATGATCGCCTCCTTGGGCAGCGCCGCCTGGATGGCACGCCACGCCATGCGCGGGCTCATCCAGTCGGGCTTGTCGGCGCGGGCGCGCTCGTTCCAGGTTGTGCCGGGGTCGTCCTCCTCGTGATCCATCGAGGAAAGCTGCTGCGCCCAGGTGGATTTCGTCTGTGCGATCAGGGCTTTGCGCGTGTCGCGGTCGGGGTCGCCAGCACTGTCTGAGAGGCGGGAGAGGATGCCCTCGGCCACCTTCTTCGCGTCGCCGACGATGCCCACGCTGACGGTCTTGGTCAGGCCGATGCGGTCGGGGTTGAGATCGACCTGGATGATTTTTGCGTCCTTGGGCCAGTAGTCGATGCCATAGCCCGGCAGGGTCGAGAACGGGTTGAGCCGGGTGCCCAAGGCGAGCACGACATCGGCATGCGAGATCAATTCCATCCCCGCCTTGGACCCGTTATAGCCTAGCGGCCCGGCGAAGAGCGGGTGCGAGCCGGGGAAGGCGTCGTTGTGCTGATAGCCCACGCAGACCGGCGCATCGAGCCGCTCGGCGAGGCGGCGCGAGGCGTCGATGCCATCCGCCAGCACCACGCCCGCACCGTTGAGGATGACGGGGAATTTCGCGTCGCTCAGGAGCGTCGCGGCCTCGGCGATGGCAGTGTCGCCGCCCGAAGGGCGCTCGAACTCCAGCACGTCGGGCAGGTCTATATCGACGACCTGCGTCCAGAAATCGCGCGGCAGGTTGATCTGCGCCGGGCCACAGGCGCGTTTTGCCTTGAGAATCACGCGGTTGAGCACCTCGACCACGCGGGAGGGATCGCGCACCTCCTCCTGGTAGGCGACCATGTCCTCGAACAGTTTCATCTGCTCGACCTCCTGAAAGCCGCCCTGACCGATGGTCTTGTTGGCGGCCTGCGGAGTGACGAGCAGGAGGGGTGTATGATTCCAGTAGGCGGTCTTCACCGCGGTGACGAAATTGGTGATGCCGGGGCCGTTCTGGGCGATCATCATCGACATCTCGCCGCAGGCGCGGGTGTAGCCGTCGGCCATCATCCCGGCGCTGCCCTCGTGGGCGCAGTCCCAGAAGGTGATCCCGGCGCGCGGAAAGAGGTCCGAAATCGGCATCATGGCCGAGCCGATGATACCGAAAGCATGTTTGATTCCATGCCGTTGCAGGGTCTTCACGAAGGCTTCTTCGGTGGTCATCTTCATCGGGTGGCTCCTTGGGTCTGGGGCGCGGGGGACGCGCGAGGCATGTCTGATCGTGCGGACCCTAGCCGGGGGGGCGCATGGCGAGTAGGGCCAGGGTGAAGTGTCAGGTATATCCAGAAAGATAAATTATTGAGAATGAAAGTATCAATAATTAAGTGAATAATCTAGACATACCGCGATCAAGAGTCTTCATGATTTAGTAAATAATTGATTCCATTATGCCAAATATCAATCGAGCAGGTTTCCCCCTTGCGCCTGTCCGTCGCCCAATTCGCTTGCCAGCCGCGCGATCCCCTCGGCGATGCGCTCGGACGGGATGGAGGAGTAGGCCAGCCGGTAGAAGTTGTGTGGCCGGTTCGGGCCGTGGAAGAATGGTGCGCCCGGCTCGATCAGAACACCTTGCGCGCGCAACCGGGTGTCGAGCGCGGCGGTATCCACGTCGTCCGGGGCGCGCATCCAGATCGAGGAGCCGCCGAAGGCACCGCGCCCGGCGATGTCGAGCCCGTGCGCCGCCAGCGCCGCCTCCATCACCTCGCGCCGACCGGCGAAGACCCGCGCCACGCGGCGGATCAGGCTGTCATAGTGGCCGAGACTCAGGAAATAGGCGGCGGTGCGCTGCATCAGGCCCGGCGGGTGGCGCAGGACGGAGGCGCGCAGCGCCCGCGCCTCTCGAATAAAATGTTTTGATCCAACGAGATAGCCGAGACGCAGCCCCGGAAAGACCGACTTGGAGAAGGAACCAACATAGATCACCCGCCCTTCCGTATCGAGCGACTTGAGCGCCGGAAGCGGGGGGTGGAGAAAGGCCATCTCGAACTCATAATCATCCTCGACGATGAGCGCCTCGCGCTCGGCGGCGCGCCTGAGCAGCGCACGGCGGCGGTCGAGCGGCATGGTGGCGTTGGTGGGCGACTGGTGGCTCGGTGTGGTGAAGATCACGTCGGCGTGACGCGGCAGCGCCTCGGGCGGCAACCCGTCGCGATCCACCGCGACCGGGCGCAGATGACAACGCGACTGGGTGAGGATGTCGCGCAGCGCGTGGTAGCAGGGGTTCTCGATCACTGCGGTGCGACGCTGTGTCAGCAGCACCTGAGCAGCCAGCCAGAGCGCGTTCTGCGCCCCCATTGTTATAAGTATTTCAGAGGGTTGGGCGAGAATGCCGCGGCGCGGCAGGATGTGGCGCGCGATAAACTCGACGAGGCTCGGATCGTCGCGATCGTAATGGTCGGCGCTCAGTGCGTGGAAATCCCGCGCGCCCAGCGCCCGCAGTGCGCATTGCCGCCAGTTGGCATGATCGAAAAGCTGCGGATCGGTCTGGCCATAGATGAACGGGTAGGGGTAGCGTGCCCAGTCGAGCGGCTTTTCCGGCGTGTCGCCATCGCTGTAGCGCCGCCCCAGCGCGCGCGTCCAGTCGATCGTCTCAGCTCTCGGCGCGGGATCGGCGAAGGCGGGAGGTTCAGGTGCGTTTTCAGAGACATAGTAGCCGGACCGGTCGCGGCTTTCGAGGTAGTCGCTGGCTTGCAACTCGGTGAGCGCAAGGGTCACGGTGATGCGGCTGACGCCGAGATGCGCGGCGAGACGGCGCGACGAGGGCAGCTTCTCGCCCTTGCGGAACCGCCCCGACAGGATGCCCTGCGCGATCATCTGCCGGATCTGCGCCTGAAGCGTGCCCTCTGCATCGGGGGCGAGGAAGAAGGTTTCAACGGGGATCGCCATTTCGGCAGGATAAGCTGGACTTATTCGCGCTGCAATCTGGTCTTGCGCGGGATGTGCGAACCTGTCGGTTCAAGCGGCGAACCGCGAGGTTCGCGATCGATCCCGTCCGGCGCGTCAACCGGATCGAAAGGGTTTGTCGTCATCATGGCGGTAAGGCGCGGCGAATCGTGGCATCAACCGGAGAAGGAGTCAGGCCAGAAAGATATAAAGAACATGAGGGCCGGGGTGTGGCATGACACATCCCTGACCAAGCTGTGATTTGCGCCACAGCCCCCGTGCGGCTAGCCAGAACGGGCAACCGGGCGCGACCGTGCCGATCCGCCGAGGACCACCGGGGCGCGGTGCGGACGGGGATCTCCGTGTCGCTACGGGGTCGGTACGGGCGTAAGCGTGAGCGTGGGCGCGGTCTCGGGCGACCGGCGCGACATGGGCAGGCGACGGGTGCGTCACGGGCAGCGGCTCCGCTGGTGAAACGGAACCGGGGCGGGCGCGAACAATAGAGAACAGACGAGAACAAACTAGGACAGGCGAGGGCAGACGAGATGGCATCGGGGAACGGCATCGGTCTGAGCG
>Ga0209931_1001464_pt1 | contig 12826 bp, 10 predicted proteins | sample SalPonR1_B_D1_MG_FD_185697 | JGI IMG/M metagenome (GOLD analysis project Ga0209931, IMG submission 185697) | Salt pond soil microbial communities from South San Francisco under conditions of wetland restoration - Salt Pond MetaG R1_B_D1_MG... ...
GAAGAGGCCGAAGGCGACCCTGAAGCGGGGATCGTGCCCGGCACGAAGTGGGAAGACATTCCCCTGAGCTGGCGCTGCCCGGACTGCGGCGCCGGCAAGGAAGACTTCGAGATGATCGAGGTCTGAAGCGCCCGCCGGCGTTGCAGGGCATTGCGGGGCCTTCGCGGCAGCCGGGGCACGCCCGGTCTGCGCCCGGAGCAGCGCTTCAGCGCCCCGCAGCGCCGCTGACGCGGCTGACACGGTGGCCGCGCCCCGCCAGCAGTTCCGGCAGGCCCTCCGGGCCCGCCAGGTGCAGCGCCCCGACCACCACCAGGGTGGTGCCCTCGCGCCGCAACAGCGCCTCGATGTCCGCCAGCCACGCCCGGTTGCGATCCTCGACCAGCCGCGCGCGCAGCCCGGCATAGCCCTCGAAATCCGTCGCCAGCCGTCGCGCCAGCGCATCCGCGTCGCCCGCGCGCCAGCTCGCGGCCAGCGCGTCCGTTTCCGCGCTGCTGTCCGGCAGCTCTTCCAGCGTCTTCAGCAGCATTTTGCGCTGGATATCCAGGGGCAGGCGCTTGAACAGCTGCAGTTGCGCGTCCAGCGTCTCCAGGGCCTGCACCGGCTTGCCGTCCCGGGCGGCGCGCTCGCCGAGCTGGCGGTCCAGTCCCAGCGCCGGGTCGTAACCGGAGGCGGTCAGCGCGCCCGCGTACAGCGTGAGCGCCGCAAACCACGGTTCCATGCCCGCGAGCGGTTCCAGCCGCAAGCCCGCGGCCCGGGCGAGGCCCCGGGCCCGCTCGCGCTCCTTCCCGACGAGAAGGTCGTCCACCGTGCGGCCGGGCGCGCTAATCCCGACGCGCGCCATGGCGGCGCGCGAGGCGGACGGCTGCAGGTCTTCCGGCCGAAGCTCCATGACCAGGCGGTCGGCGCGGCGGTAGGCCGCGTCCACCCTGTCCGGCAGCGGGTAGTGGTCCGGGCGCAGCATGTGCATGGAGCCCATCAGCAGCACGGTGCCGGGCGCGCCGGGTGCGGTCACCGCCCACAGGGGGGCGGCCGCCGCCGGCGCCGCCAGCATACCCAGCAGCGCCAGCCCCGGCACCCAAAGCGGGACTCGCACCAGCCCGGGGCGGCGCCGCCGGGCGCCGGCCGAGAACGCTGTCATTCTTCGCGGTCCGGCACGACGATGCCGGCGGCGCGGGCCAGCCAGGCGATGCGCGCGGAGGACTCCAGCGAGCTGCTCCACTTGTAGGCAAGATCCAGCGTTTCGCCGGCGGCATAGACGCCGTGGCCGCGCACCACGCACACGGGAAAGCCGGCCAGCGTGTCCGCGACCGCGGCGGGCGAGCGCGCCGTGTAGAGCGAGCCGGGAATGTCCAGCACCGGCACCAGCGGAAAATAGAGTTCGCCCTCGAAGTCCGCCGGTCGGAAGTCGCCGCCGGCCAGGGTCATGGCGATGCTGTGCGGGCCATGGCTGTGCAGCACGGCGCGGGTCGCGGGATTGGCGCGATAGACCGCCAGGTGCAGCGGCGCATCCAGCGACGCGCCGGCCGGCGGGGTCTCTTCCAGCGGACAGGCGATCAGGTCGTCGGGCGTGAGCGTTTCGCCGCTGCAGCCGCTGGGCGTGACCCAGGCCAGGTCACCGTCGCGCGCGGAGGCGTTGCCGCTGTGCGAATCGTTCAGCCCGTGGGCGCGCAGCTGGCGGTAGTAGCGCACCAGCGACTCGCGCAGCGCCGCGCCGGCCGGAGCATCCATCAGCTGAAGTCCGGCGAGGCCGGCGCCTGCCCGACGCGGGTCACGATGCGGCCGTCCGGCTGCAGTTCCAGCCAGCGCCAGCCGGGACCCGCGACGGGATCGATGTCGGAGCGCGGCGCATGCGGCAGAAACTGGAAACAGGTGGAGGGGGTGCCCAGCATGTGCACGCCCCGGCGCTGGCGCTCGTAGCGCTGGTGTATGTGGCCCCACAGCACGCCGCGCACCCGCGCGCAGCCGTCGGTGACGCGCAGAAAGTCCGCCGCATTGTCCAGCCCGACCTTGTCCAGCCAGGAGTCCACCGGCACGGGATGATGGTGCAGCACGACCAGCACATGCGGCTCCCTGGAATTCTCGAGAACGGTTTCCAGGCGCCGCAGTTCCTCGTCCGGGAGACGGCCGCCGCCGCGATCGCCGTCCCAGGTCGAGAGCATCACCAGGCGCCAGCGGCCGAGCGCGTGATCGCCGCAGTAGATGAAGGGCGGGTCCGACAGCTCCGCCGCCATGGTCGGCGGATGATCGTGGTTGCCGGGCAGGCAATAGACCGGCACGCCGGGCTGCTCCAGCAATCCGCGCAGGTGGCGGTAAGATTCCGCGGAGCCGTCCTGCGACAGGTCGCCGGTCGCCAGGATCGCGTCCGGCGCGGCTTCGCCGGCCAGCGCCGCCTCCATGGTGGCGGCCAGCGAATCCAGCGTGCGCCAGCCCTTCACTTCGCCGTCGGCCGCCGCGCGCAGGTGGCTGTCTGTCAGCTGCAGCAGGCGCAGCGGACGTTCTTCATCCATTCTCCCGCCTCCCGGTAGAACCATCTTGCTGCTAGTGTAACCAAAAGCCCGTCCCGCAAATTGAGAAGCTGTTCATGTCCAATCGCACCATTCAGCTCGATTCCGGCCTGCACGAATATCTCCTCTCGGTCTCACTGCGCGAAGCGCCGGTGCTGGCCCGGCTGCGCGCCGAGACCGCCACGCATCCGAAGGTCAACATGCAGATCGCGCCCGAGCAGGGCCAGTTCATGGCGCTGCTGGCCAGGCTCAGCGGTGCGGTCCGCTGCCTGGAGGTCGGCGTGTTCACCGGCTACAGCAGCCTCGCGGTGGCGCTGGCGCTGCCGCCCTCCGGCACGATCGTGGCCTGCGACGTCAGCGAGGAATACACCGCCGTGGCGCGCCGCTACTGGGCGGAGGCGGGCGTGGCGGACCGCATCGACCTGCGGCTGGCGCCGGCGCTGGAGACGCTGGACGCGCTGCTCGGAGCGGGCGAGGCCGGCAGCTTCGATTTCGGTTTCATCGACGCCGACAAGGAAGGCTACGCGGACTATTACGAGCGCATGCTGCAATTGATGCGGCCGGGCGGGCTGATCACGGTGGACAACACGCTGTGGGACGGCGCGGTCGCCGACCCGGCCGCGCAGGACGCCGACACGGCGGCGATCCGCGCCTTCAACGCGCGGCTGCACGAGGACGAGCGCATCGAGCTCTCGCTGGTGCCCATCGGCGACGGCCTGACCCTCGCGCGCAAGCGCTGAGCGCGCGCCCGCTCAGTAGCGGTAGTGGTCCGGCTTGTAGGGGCCTTCCGGTTCCACGCCGATGTACTCGGCCTGCTCGGGACGCAGGCTGGTCAGCTGCGCGCCGATGCGCTCCAGGTGCAGCCGCGCCACTTCTTCGTCGAGGTGCTTGGGCAGCACGTAGACCTGGTTGGCGTACTGGCCGTCGTTGTTGTGCAGCTCGATCTGCGCCAGCACCTGGTTGGTGAAGCTGGCCGACATCACGAAGCTCGGATGGCCGTGCGCGCAGCCCAGGTTCACCAGCCGGCCCTCGGCCAGCAGGATGATCCGCTTGCCGTCCGGGAAGATGACGTGGTCCACCTGCGGCTTGATGTTCTCCCACTCGTACTGCTTCAGGCCGGCGACGTCGATCTCGTTGTCGAAGTGCCCGATGTTGCAGACGATGGCCTGGTCCTTCATCCGCTCCATGTGCGCGCGGGTGATGACGTGGTAGTTGCCGGTCGCGGTGACGAAGATGTCCACCTTGTCGGCCACCTCGTCCAGGGTAACCACGCGGTAGCCTTCCATGCTGGCCTGCAGCGCGCAGATGGGATCGATTTCGGTGACCCAGACGGTGGCCCCGAGGCCGCGCAATGACTGCGCGCAGCCCTTGCCGACGTCTCCGTAGCCCGCCACCAGCGCGATCTTGCCCGCGATCATCACGTCGGTGGCCCGCTTGATGCCGTCCACCAGCGATTCGCGGCAGCCGTAGAGGTTGTCGAACTTGCTCTTGGTGACCGAGTCGTTGACGTTGATGGCGGGGAAGTTCAGCCGCCCCTCCTTCGCCATCTGGTAGAGGCGATGCACGCCGGTGGTGGTTTCCTCCGTGACGCCGCGGATGCCGTCCTGCAGCTTCCCGTACCAGCCGGGGCGGTCCGCGATGCGGCGGCGGATGGCCTTGAACAGCGCCACCTCTTCCTCGCTGCCCGGGTTGTCCAGCAATGAGGGGTCCTGCTCCGCGCGGGCGCCCAGCGTGACCGCCAGCGTGGCGTCGCCGCCGTCGTCCAGGATCATGTTGGGCGCGCCCCCGTCGCTCCAGTCGAGGATGCGGTGGGTGAACTCCCAGTACTCGTCCAGGGTCTCGCCCTTGAAGGCGAAGACCGGCACGCCGGTGGCCGCGATGGCCGCCGCAGCGTGGTCCTGGGTGGAGTAGATGTTGCACGACGCCCAGCGCACTTCGGCGCCCAGCTCGATCAGCGTCTCGATGAGCACCGCGGTCTGGATGGTCATGTGCAGGCTGCCGGCGATGCGCGCGCCCTTGAGCGGCTTGTCTTTGCCGTGCTTCTCGCGCAGGGCCATCAGGCCCGGCATCTCCGTTTCGGCAATGGCGATCTCCCGTCGGCCCCAGTCGGCCAGGCCGATGTCGGCGACGAGGTAATCGGGCGTCAGCTTCTCGGCTGATTGTGTGCTCATGTTCTCTCCACTCTATGCGTTTTCCGCGTCTCTGCGGGACTCTGTTCGCTGCAAACTCAGATTTCGTTTCGCAACAGTTCCGCCTTGTCGGTCTTCTCCCAGGTGAAGGCGGGGTTGTCGCGGCCGAAATGGCCGTAAGCGGCGGTCGCCTGGTAGATGGGCCGGACCAGGTCCAGTTCGCGGATGATGCCGTAGGGCGTCAGGTCGAAGTGCTCGCGCACCAGCCGGGTGAGCTGTTGGTTCGAGACCTTGCCGGTGCCGAAGGTCTCCACCGAGATGGAGGTGGGCTCGGCCACGCCGATGGCGTAGGAGATCTGGATTTCGCAGCGCTCGGCGAGTTCGGCCGCAACGATGTTCTTCGCCACCCAGCGCGCCGCGTACGCCGCCGAGCGGTCCACCTTGGACGGGTCCTTGCCCGAGAAGGCGCCGCCACCGTGGCGGGCCATGCCGCCGTAGGTGTCGACGATGATCTTGCGCCCGGTGAGGCCGCAGTCGCCCAGCGGGCCGCCGATGACGAAGCGCCCGGTCGGGTTGATGTGGAAGCGCCCGCAGGCGTCCAGCCAGGCCTTGGGGATGACCGGCCGGATGATCACCTCCATCACCGCTTCTTCCAGGTCTTTCTGGCTGATGTCGGGCCCGTGCTGGGTGGACAGCACGATCGCTTCCACGCCCACCGGCCGGTTGTCCTCGTAGCGGAAAGTGATCTGGCTCTTGGCGTCGGGGCGCAGCCACGGCAGGGTGCCGTTCTTGCGCTCGAGGGCCTGGCGCTCCACCAGCTTGTGGGCGTAATGGATCGGCGCCGGCATCAGCGACTCGGTCTCGTTGCTGGCATAGCCGAACATGAGCCCCTGGTCGCCCGCGCCCTGCTGCGCCGGGTCGCTGCGGTCCACGCCCTGGGCGATGTCGGGCGCCTGCTTGCCGATGGCGTTCAGGACGGCGCAGGTCGCGCCGTCGAAGCCGAAATCGCTGCTGTTGTAGCCGATGCCCAGGATCGTCTGGCGGGTGATGTCCTCCAGGTCCACCCAGGCGGTGGTCGTGACCTCGCCGGCGATGATCGCCATGCCGGTCTTGACCATGGTTTCCACGGCCACCCGGGCCCTGGGATCCTGCCTCAGGATGGCGTCCAGCACGCCGTCCGAGACCTGGTCGGCGATCTTGTCCGGGTGGCCCTCGGAGACGGACTCCGAGGTGAAAAGGAAATCATTGGCCATGCGTAGAATCCCGTCGCGGTATCGATAAAGTCCGCAAGTATACCGCCGAACGGGGCTTCAGGCTTGCCGCTGCCGCGCGATTGGGCGAACATGCGGCACCTGTCCCGCCAGCCTACAATCCGGAGCCGCAATGCCCTCGCGCCGAGATCTCGCCAATGCCATCCGGGCATTGAGCATGGACGCCGTTCAGCAGGCCAATTCAGGGCACCCCGGCATGCCCATGGGCATGGCCGACATCGCCGAAGTCCTGTGGAACGACTTCCTGCGCCACAATCCGGCCAACCCCCGCTGGCCCGACCGGGACCGCTTCGTGGTCTCCAACGGCCACGGCTCGATGCTGCTCTATTCCCTGCTGCACCTGTCGGGTTATCCGCTGGAGATGGACGAGATCCGCAATTTCCGGCAGTTCGGCTCCCGCACGGCGGGCCACCCCGAGTACGAGCCCGACCTGGGCATAGAGACCACCACCGGGCCGCTCGGGCAGGGCATCGCCAACGCGGTCGGCATGGCGATCGCCGAGCGCCTGCTGGCGGCGCAATACAACCGCCCCGGCTTCGAGGTGGTGAACCACCACACCTGGGTGTTCACCGGCGACGGCTGCCTGATGGAAGGCATCTCGCACGAGGCCTGCTCGCTGGCCGGGACCCTCGGGCTGGGCAAGCTGGTGATGTTCTACGACGACAACGGCATCTCCATCGACGGCGAGGTGGAAGGCTGGTTCACCGACGACACGCCGGCGCGCTTCGCGGCTTACGGGTGGCAGGTGATCCCCGGCGTGGACGGCCACGATCCCGCGGCGCTGCGCGCCGCCATCGAGGCGGCGCGGGCCGAGACCGGGCGGCCCACCCTGGTCTGCTGCCGCACCGTCATCGGCTGGGGCGCGCCGAACAAGCAGGGCACCGAGGCGACGCACGGCGCGGCGCTGGGCGAAGAGGAGGTGGCGCGCACGCGCGAGAACCTTGGCTGGTCGCAGCCGCCCTTCGTGGTGCCCGACGAGATCCGCCAGGCCTGGGACGCGCGCGAGCGCGGCGCGGCGCAGGAGGCGGAATGGGAAGCGCTGATGTCGTCCTATGCCGGGGAATACCCTGCCGAGAGCGCCGAGCTGCGGCGCCGCCTGGCCGGCGAGCTCCCGGAAGACTGGGCGCAGGCGGCGGACGCGGTGATCGAAGGCCTGGCCGAGCGCGGCGGCGACGTCGCCAGCCGCAAGGCTTCGGAAATGGTCCTGGACGGCTTCGGGCCGCTGCTGCCCGAGCTGGTCGGCGGCTCGGCCGACCTCAGCGGCTCGAACAACACCTTCTTCAAGGGCAGCCGGCGCATCGCCGCGGGCGATTTCGAGGGCAACTACCTGCATTACGGCGTGCGCGAGTTCGGCATGACCGGGATCATGAACGGCCTGTCGCTGCATGGCGGCTGCAAGCCCTATGGCGGCACCTTCCTGGTGTTTTCCGACTATGCCCGCAACGCCATCCGCATGGCGGCGCTGATGCGGCAGCCGGTCACGCTGGTGCTGACCCACGATTCCATCGGCCTGGGCGAGGACGGCCCCACCCACCAGCCGGTGGAGCACCTGGCCAGCCTGCGGCTGATCCCGAGAGTGCGCGTCTGGCGGCCGTGCGACGTGGCGGAAACCGCGGTCGCCTGGCGCGAGGCGCTGGAGAGCACGACCGGGCCGACGGTGCTGGCGCTCTCCCGGCAGAAGCTGCCGGGGCAGTCGCGCGACGCGGCGCAACTGGCGTCGGTCCGTCGCGGCGGCTACGTTCTGTATGAGCCGGAGCAGAAAGCCGTCGCGCTGATCATGGCCAGCGGCTCGGAAGTGGGGCTGGCGATGCAGGCGGCCGAGCGGCTGGCCGGCGAGGGCGTCGCCGTGCGGGTGGTGTCCATGCCCTGCATCGAGGCTTTCCGCGCGCAGGACGCCGCATGGCAGGAGGAGGTCCTGCCGGCGAGCCTCGAGGCGCGCCTGGCGGTCGAGGCCGGCGTGCCCGACAGCTGGTACCCGCTGGTGGGCGACGCCGGCGCGGTGATCGGCATGGATTGCTTCGGCGAGTCGGCGCCGGCGGACGAGTTGTTCAGGCATTTCGGCTTTACACCGGAGAACGTGGCGCAGCGGCTCAAGTCGCTGCTCTGAATTTCGCTTCACATTGCGCCGGGCCTCGCCCGGCGTGGCAGTCAAGGAGACAGACCATGGCGATCAAGGTAGGCATCAACGGGTATGGCCGCATCGGCCGCAACATTCTCCGCGCGCTCTACGAGTACGGGCGCGGCGACGAGATCTCGATCGTCGCGATCAACGACCTGGGCGACGCGCAGACCAATGCCCACCTGACGCGCTACGACACGACGCACGGCAAGTTCGCGGGCGACGTGGCGGTGGACGGCGACAGCATGGTGGTGAACGGCGATCGCATCCGGGTGCTGGGCGAGCGCGATCCCGCCAAGCTGCCCTGGAAAGAGCTCGGCGTGGAGGTGGTGCTGGAATGCACCGGCCTGTTCACCAGCAAGGAGAAGGCCTCGGCCCACCTGCAGGCCGGCGCGAAGAAAGTCATCATTTCGGCGCCCGCCAAGAACGTCGACGCCACGCTGGTCTACGGGGTCAACCACGACAAGCTCAAGGCCAGCGACGAGGTCATCTCCAACGCCTCCTGTACCACCAATTGCCTGGCGCCTCTCGTGCAGCCGCTGCACCAGGCGATCGGCGTGGAGCACGGCCTGATGACGACCATCCACGCCTACACCAACGACCAGGTGCTGACGGACGTCTTCCACAGCGACCTGCGCCGCGCCCGCTCCGCGACCGCTTCCATGATCCCCACCAAGACCGGCGCCGCCGCGGCCGTGGGGCTGGTGCTGCCGGAGCTGGCGGGCAAGCTGGACGGCTTCGCGATCCGCGTGCCCACCATCAACGTCTCTATGGTGGACCTGACCTTCCGCGCCGCGCGCGACACCAGCACCGAAGAGATCGACCAGGTGCTGGAGGAGGCGTCCAAGGGCGCGCTCAAGGACATCCTGGGCTTCAACCGCGAGCCGCTGGTGTCGGTCGATTTCAACCACGATCCGCGCTCCTCGGTCTACGAGGCCTCGCTGACGCGCGTGGTGGACAGCCGGCTGGTCAAGGTCTGCTCCTGGTACGACAACGAGTGGGGTTTCTCCACGCGCATGCTCGACGCCACCGTCGCGCTCATGAACGCCGGCTGAGAGGAGGCCATGGACGTCGTCCGCATGGAGGACCTGGACCTCGCCGGCAAGCGGGTTCTGGTGCGCGAGGACCTCAACGTGCCGGTGGAAGACGGCCGGGTGCGCAGCGACGCGCGCATCCGGGCGGCGTTGCCCACCCTGCGGCTGGCGCTGGAAAAAGGCGCGGCCGTGATGGTCATGTCCCACCTGGGACGGCCGGTGGAGGGCGAGTTCGACGTGCGCTACTCGCTGGCGCCGGTGGCCGAGCATCTCGCCGGGCTGCTGGGGCAGCCGGTGCGCCTGGCGCGGGACTGGCTGGACGGCGTGCAGGTGGGGCGCGGCGAAGTCGTGCTGTGCGAGAACGTGCGTTTCAACGCCGGCGAGAAGAAGGACGACGAGGCCCTGGCGAAGCGGATGGCGGCGCTGTGCGACGTGTTCGTGATGGACGCCTTCGGCACGGCGCACCGCGCCCAGGCGAGCACGCACGGCGTGGCGCGTTTCGCGCCGGTGGCCTGCGCGGGACCGCTGCTGGCGGCCGAGCTGGAGGCGCTGGGCAAGGCCCTGCACGCGCCGGCGCGGCCGCTGGTCGCCATCGTCGGCGGTTCCAAGGTCTCGACCAAGCTGACGGTGCTCGAGACCCTGCTCGAGCGCGTCGACCAGCTGATCGTCGGCGGCGGCATCGCCAACAACTTTATCGCCGCGGCCGGTCATGCGGTGGGCAAGTCGCTGTACGAGGCGGACCTGCTGGACGAGACACGCCGGCTGGTGGACAAGGCCAGCGAGCGGGGCGCCGCGATTCCGCTGCCCAGCGACGTGGTGGTGGCCGGGGGGCTGGAGTCGCACCACCAGGCCGCCGTCCGCCCGGTGGACGAAGTCGGCGCGGAGGAGATGATCCTCGACGTCGGGCCGGCCACCGCCGCGGCCTATGCGCAGATCCTGGCACGCGCCGGCACCATCGTGTGGAACGGCCCGGTGGGCGTGTTCGAGGATCCGCGCTTCGCCGGCGGTACGCGGGCGCTGGCCGAGGCGGTGGCCGCCAGCCCGGCCTTTTCCATCGCCGGCGGGGGCGACACGCTGGCGGCACTGGACGCGTTCGGCCTGAGCGAGCGGGTGTCCTATATCTCCACCGGCGGCGGGGCGTTTCTCGAGTTCCTCGAGGGGCGGACGCTGCCGGCGGTCGCCATGCTCGAGCAGCGGGCGCGCGGCTGAGCGCGCCGCCCATGTCCAAGCGCACCAAGATCGTCGCCACGCTGGGGCCCTCCACCGATTCTCCGGAGGTGCTCGACGGCCTGCTGGAAGCCGGGGTGGACGTGGTCCGGCTGAATTTTTCCCATGGCAGCGAGGCGGACCGGGAGCGCCGCGTGCGCGAAATCCGCGAGGCCGCCGCCCGCGCCGGCCGCGACGTGGGGATCCTCGGCGACCTGCAGGGCCCCAAGATCCGCGTGGAGCGCTTCAGCGACGGTCCGGTGTCCTTGCGCGAGGGCGCGCATTTCGCGCTGGACACGGCACTGGCGGCGGACGCCGGCGACGCGCATGCCGTCGGCATCTCCTACAAGAGCCTGCCGGGGGATGTGGCGCCGGGCGACGTGCTGTTGCTCAACGACGGCGCCATCACGCTGGAGGTGCAGGCCGTGGCCGGCACCCGCATCGACTGCGTGGTGAAGGTCGGCGGCCTGTTGTCCGACAACAAGGGCATCAATCGACAGGGCGGCGGCCTGTCGGCGGGCGCCCTGACCGCGAAGGACCGCGAGGACATCCGCCACGCAGCCACCCTGGACCTGGATTTCCTGGCCGTGTCTTTCCCCCGCAGCGCCGCGGACATCGAGGAGGCGCGCGCGCTGCTCGCCGAGGCCGGCGGCCAGGCCCTGATGGTGGCCAAGATCGAGCGCGCCGAGGCCGTCGAGCGCATCGAGGAGATCGCGCGGGCGAGCGAGGTGGTGATGGTGGCGCGCGGCGACCTGGGCGTCGAGATCGGCTTCGCCGAAGTGCCCGGCGTGCAGAAAAACATCATCCGCGTGGCCCGCTCGCTGAACCGCATCATCATCACGGCGACGCAGATGATGGAGTCGATGATCCACGAGCCGATTCCGACGCGCGCCGAGGTCTCCGACGTGGCCAACGCGGTGATCGACGGCACCGACGCCGTGATGCTTTCGGGCGAGACGGCGGTCGGGCGCTACCCGGTGAAGGCCGTGCAGGCCATGGCCGGCGCCTGCGTCTCGGCGGAGAAACAGCGCGCGACCTCCATCTCGCACCACCGCATGGACCAGGTCTTCCAGCGCACCGACGAGGCCATCGCCATGGCCACCATGTACATCGCCAACCACATGAACGTGAAGGCCATCGTGGCGCTGACCGAGTCGGGCAGCACCGCGCTGTGGATGTCGCGCATCCGCTCCGGGATTCCGATCTATGCCTTCAGCCGCAACGAGGGCACGCGGCGCCGCGTCGTCCTGTACCGCGGGGTCTACCCGGTGCCCTTCGACGTGACGCTGACCGGCGACGACGGCTTCGGCCTGGTGTGCGAGGCGCTGAAGAGCCGCGGGATCGTCGCCGAGGGCGACCGGATCCTGCTGACCGAGGGCCGCGAGGCCGGCGTGGCGGGCGGGACCAATACCCTGCGGGTGCTGATGGTGGGTTGAGCGCCCGGGCGGCTCACAGGGGAATCAGTTCCTTCTCCCGCTCCGCGGCCCGGCTGAGCGCGGTGACCGCGGCCTGCGGCGTCGGGAAGACTTCGCCGGGCGCCATCTGCTCGAACAGCTTGGTGCGTCGCAGCCTTTCCAGCACGGGTCCCTTGACGTCCGCGAGGTGGATCGTGATGCCCGCGTCCCGGAGGCTGTGCATCGCCAGTTGCAGCGAGTACAGGGCGCTGGAGTCGACGAAGCCGACACCGCTCATCACCAGCACCAGGTGGCGCGTGTCCGGGTATTTCTGCAGTTCGCGCGTGATGATGTCCTGCACGTGGCCGACGTTCGCGAAATAAAGGTTCTCGTCGACCCGCACCAGCAGGATTTCCGGCCAGGTCTCGACCTTGTGCCGGGCGATGCTGCGAAACTCCGCGGAGTGCGGCAGGCGACCCACCACCGCGATGTTCGGGTGCCCGGTGCGCCACAGGTAAAGCAGCACCGAGAGCAGCACGCCCATGATCAGTCCGCCTTCCACGCCGTAGGCGAGCACGCCGAGGAAGGTCACCAGGTTGGAGGCGCCGTCGGCCTTGCTGTAGCGCCAGGTCTCGAGGATGGAGCGCAGGTTCACCAGGCCGGCCACCGCGACGATGATGACTGCGGCCAGCGCCGCCTTGGGCAGCACGCTGAAGGCGGGCGCGAAGAGCAGCAGCGTGGCCGCGGTGAACAGGGCCAGGAAGATCGAGGTCAGCTGCGTGCGGCTGCCGGAGTTGTAGCTGACCATGCTGCGGCTGAAGCTGCCGGCCACCGGGAGCGCGCCGGACACGGCCGAGCCGAGGTTGGCGGCGCCCAGCGCGACGAGCTCCTGGTCGGCGTCCACCGCCTCGCGGCGCCGGCCGGCCAGGTACTTGCCGATGCTGACGCTTTCGACGAACACGATGATGCTGATCAGGGCCGCCGAGGGCAGCAGGGCGATCCAGGCGCCGGCGCCGGGCATGGTGATGTCCAGCATGGGCGGCCGCGCGCTGATCTCGCCGACCAGCGGCACGCGTTCCAGGCCGAAAGCGATCACCGCGCCGGCCCCCAGCGCCAGCACGATCACCGGCGCCATGCGCGCGGTGACGGCATGCAGGCGGCGCCCGACC
>Ga0209931_1001477_pt1 | contig 12767 bp, 7 predicted proteins | sample SalPonR1_B_D1_MG_FD_185697 | JGI IMG/M metagenome (GOLD analysis project Ga0209931, IMG submission 185697) | Salt pond soil microbial communities from South San Francisco under conditions of wetland restoration - Salt Pond MetaG R1_B_D1_MG... ...
GTTTGACATAGACGAATGGGGAAGTAACCAGAGTGTGAAGGGCACTGACGTATTCAGTGCAGATAACGGTCAGGTACGGCATGAGTGGTTGTCAGGGTGCAGAGAAGAACGAGCCTTGACCCAAGACGGTTAAAGATTGGGGAAACCGCCCTGTACGAGGGACGTACGCAGGGTGGAGTGAGAGGACAGCAAAGTTAGGAGTAATTACCTATCTTTGCTTACTACTCGATTATGTAATGACTTTACTTAAAGAAGTAATAATGGATACTAATTATAAGAATTGGCGAAAAATTATTTCTTTAGGAAATACCTATACAGTTTATTTTCACTCTTAACCGCCATTCATGGGTTTTAATAATTCTCTTGTTTTTGGCGGTTAACCCCGACTTAGAAAAACTCAAATTTGAGGTACGAAAATTCTAGTTTTTCTTAGTCGCAACAAGACGCGAATTCTTTTATAATGAATTTTCCGGGTTAATTTTCATAGACGTAGGTTTATACAGAAATTTCTGAAATATGATTATTCTCACATATAGACTAAATCCTAGATGTTAAAAGAAGATAAGCAGGACTTAAAAAAACAAACATTTTTTAAGCCTTGACAAAATTTGTTATATCTGCCTTTGTAATTTAAAGATACCCGCAACCTCCCAAACCTCTTTAATATCCTCAGGTTGTAACAATTCATCCTCAATCGCCGGATGGTTGGCTTTGAGTAAAATACCGTTTTCAGTTTTTAAAACATATCGGGCCAAAACTAATGAGGAGACCACAATACACAATGTTTCTTCTTTCAGATTTTCTGATTCCAAAAATTGACCAACCACAATATCTTTCGGGAATAAGCCTTCGTCTTTATAACTCATTTCCAGATCCTGAATTTGAAAAGCACGGTATTTTTTTTCAGTTGAAAGTGGAAGTTGAATATATACCATATTATCAATAAAGTCTTTCTTGTTATGGTATTTCAAATAGTCCGCAGTATTGTCTTTATTGATCAATGGGATTGTTGGTAAGGCTTTGCGCTGTAAACTTTCGTCAACGGTTAGCCGGGTATTAAAATTCAATATTTCATTTACCGTCAATTCTTTGGTCAACAACTGGTCTATTGGAATGCTAAAATAATTAGCAGTCTCGATAATCGTATTGATCTTGGGTTCGCTTCTTCCTTCCTCGTAAGCGCTCAAAGCACCACGTTTTACACCGATTAAGTCAGCTATTTGCTGCTGTGAGTAAGATTTCAACTGACGTAACTTTCTAATATTTTTACCAAAAAATGACATTTATTGCTAATATTATTTGCATTAATAAAAAAAGAGTGTTATCTTTGTCTAATATTATTAGCTAATATATAAAATATTCTGAACACTTTTTCAATTTTCTGAAATTTAATTTGAGAAAATCAGTTGATGCTTAATGCGAAATATATAAATTTACAACACCTAAAAATGTTTAAAAATGGAAGATTATTTTATCAAAGTTAAGGACTATTTATTGGAGTTTGAATTTGATATTACGCTTGAAGATCCCGAAGAAGGCATTATCATCGTGCAAAGTGAATCCGATGGAATCACAAATCTAGTCATTGGCATTGCACCGCCAATCGTTATTCTTGAACAGTACATGTTCAAATTGAATAATCCAACCCTCGAGGTTTGCATGAACTTGCTTCAGAAAAACCGGGATATTGTACACGGTGCTTTTGTCCTTGATGATGAGGGGAATAAGGTGATTTACCGCGACACCCTTCAGATTGAAACCCTGGATGCACCCGAACTCGAGGCATCACTCAATTCGTTGAGTTTATTGATGAGTGAGTATTCAGAAGAAATCATCAAATTTTCCAAGTATTAAACCTTAAAACACAGAAATCATGAACATTTTTAGACGATTTTACAAAATAGGAGAGGCAGAAGCTAATTCTGCAATAGACAAAATGGAAGACCCGATCAAAATGGTTGAACAGGGCATCCGTGACCTTAAAAACGACTTATCCAAAAGTCTGGAAGCGCTTGCTCAGGTAAAGGCCTCTGCATTTCGTTCCAGAACCGAAGAAAATCAGCACAACAGCAAAGCTGAAGATTACCAGAAGAAAGCCATGGCTATTCTCAAAAAGGCCCAAACCGGAGCCATTTCAGAAGCAGACGCCGACCGATTGGCAAAAGAAGCTTTGACTAAACATGAAGATTTAAAAGCCATGGCCAATTCCGCAAGAAAGGAACACCAACACTTGCAAAAGTCGATTACCGAGTTGGAGCACAATGTTCAAAAGTTGAAATCTACCATTTCCAGCTATGAAAGTGAGCTTAAAACTTTAAAATCCAGAGTAAAAGTCAGTAAAGCCAAAGGTAAACTCAACAAGCAAATGGCAAAAATAGACAGTAGCGGTACGGTTTCTATGCTGGAGCGTATGCGGGATAAAGTGAATTCCGAAGAAGCTTTGGCAGATGCTTACGGTGAGATTGCTAGCAGCAATACATCAATCGATGACGAGATTAACAAAGCTGCCGATATGACCACGAGCAAAGCCGATTCACAATTGGCCGACCTCAAGAAAAAAATGGGAATCGGTAACGACAAAACAGAATAAAAGCCATGCTGGAGCTCATCTTTTCGGAAGTCAATATCGCCCTGACCATATTCGTTATGGTGCTGGTCACTTACTGGCTTATCTCAGTTATTGGTGGACTGGATTTCGATATCGACTTTGATGTAGATGTTGATGTGGACGCCGATATTGATGTGGATATGGATACCGGCTCCGGCGTAGAAACCGGTTTTGAAGATACGGCTAACGTAGAGGTGAACAAAGATGATGTGGTTGGTAAACGAAGGAAACCGCTCAAGTGGTGGCAGATTGTTCTCATATACTTTAACTTCGTTGGACTGCCTTTCATGTTCACCTTTACTTGTTTTGTGTTCTTCTGGTGGATTTCTTCACTGGTGCTCACTTCGTTCTTTGATCTTTACGAGACCAGGTTTGGCTTTTTAATCATGTTCCTGTCCTTTATTCCGGGATTGATTTTTACTAAAATATTTACCAACCCCTTTAAATCGTTTTTTAGCAAATTCAATAAAGATGGTGATGCTCCGGTAGATTTTATAGGTCGCCAGGGAATAAGTAACTCTACGATAAGCGGAGACAAAATGGGCAGTGCCGAAGTCCTTATAGACGGCAATACTTATTCGATTTACATCAAATCAGAAAACGGAGAAACCATCAATTATCACGATCAGATTTTAATCATCAAAGCCTCGGAAGGCAATACTTATTACTATGTACAACACTATAACTTTTAAACCCTAAACCTATGGAAATACCTTCTCTTGTTTATCTCGCTCTTGGTTCAATTTTATTTCTTGGACTGACCTATGTTGCAGTAATCGCGATTTTTTATAAAAAAATTCCGCAGGGTCAGGCCTTAGTCAGAACCGGCCTTGGTGGGACAAAAATCGCAACAGATAAAGGGATTTATGTCGTTCCTGTATTTCACAAACTTGAAATCATGGACATTTCGGTCAAAAAAATCGAAATTGAACGCCTCGGCCATGAAGGCCTGATTTGTAAAGACAATATGCGGGCCGATATTAAAGTGGCATTCTTCGTTAGAGTTAACAATGACGTAGATGCCATTAGAAAAGTAGCCCAAACTATTGGCTGTGCCCGCGCTTCTGAAATCGGCACTTTGGAAGACCTCTTTGAAGCTAAATTCTCTGAAGCCCTGAAAAGTGTGGGTAAAAAATTCATGTTTATTGAATTGTATGAAGCCCGACGGGAATTTAGAGATGAAATCGTCAACATTATTGGTACCGACCTTAACGGTTATACGCTGGAAGATTGTGCGATTGACTTTCTGGAGCAGACCTCTATTACTCATTTGGAGGCCAATAATATCCTGGATGCGGAGGGGATTAAAAAAATCACCGAACTTACGGCTGAGCAAAATAAAAAAGCCAACCTCATTAAGCGTGATGAAGAAAAAGTCATTCGCAAGCAGGATGTAGAAGCCCGGGAAGCTATTTTGGAACTTGATCGACAATTGGCTGAAAAAGAAGAGTCTCAGAAGCGTGAGATTGCCAACATCAAATCCCGTGAAGAAGCACAGATTGCCAAAGTTCAAGAGGAAGAAAGGCTAAAATCTGAATCTGCCCGTATTGAGACTGAAGAAAAAGTGAAGATATCTGAAGAGAATATGCAGCGTCAGATCATTGTCGCAGAAAAAAACAAACAACGTACAGATGCAGTTGAAAGCGAGCGTGTGGAGAAAGACCGAATGCTGGAAGCGACCGAACGTGAAAGAATAGTCACTTTAGCCCAGATTGAAAAAGAAAAAGCGGTTGAAATCGAGAAAAAGAACATTCAGGATGTGATTAAAGACCGCGTCGTTTTGGAAAAGGGCGTAATCGAAGAGCAGGAAAAAATGAAAGATATTGAAGCTTTTAAAACTGCCGATCGTAATAAACAAGTGACTATCACTAACGCAGAAGCCAATGCGCAGGAGGATTTAATTAAAACTACAAAAGAGGCAGAAGCTAAGAAAGAAGCCATGAAGCAACGTGCGGAGGAAATTAACATCGAAGCACAAGCCAAGAGAGACGCCAGCGAAAAAGAAGCCGATGCCAGAAAAACTATTGCGGAGGCAAAAGCCAAAGAAGAAGCGACTATCGGACTTTCTGAAGCTCAGGTCATGCACGCCAAAGCCGATGCCAGCGAACGCGAAGGTATAGTAGAAGCTTTAATCATTGAGAAGAAAGCCATAGCTGATGCTAAAGGTATAGAAGCCAAAGCCGATGCTAAACGTAAAGATGGTATGGCAGAAGCCGAAGTCATCAAGGAAAAAGCCATTTCTGATGCCGCCGGTATTGAGCAAAAAGCCGAAGCCATGAAGAAACTGGATGGTGTTGGGAAAGAGCACGAAGAGTTTAAATTGAAATTAGATAAAGAATTGCAGGTAGACTTGGCACAGATCAGGATTCAAAAAGATATTGCTGATGCTCAGGCCAACGTTATTGGTGAGGCACTTAAAGCGGCGAAAATTGATATTGTTGGTGGCGAAACCATGTTCTTTGATCAAATCGTAGGTCAGATTACCAATGCTAAAGGCATCGATCGCTTGGTAGAGAACAGCAAAAACATCCAGGAAGTTAAGGATGGAATTCTTGGAAATGATGATGTCCAGGGAAACTTGCTGGAGCGCATCAAGGACTTTGCTGATAAATATGATATATCGTCAGAGGATATCAAGAACCTGTCCATTGCCAAACTGCTGAACAACTTACAGAACAAAGCAGATAGCAAGGATGACAGCAATATGATTACCAATTTGCTCAATTTGGCCAAAGGTATGGGACTGTCTGACAAGAAGTTGAAGTAATTTTCAGGCTAAAGTTTATCTGTTGGAATATTTTTTGACCACAGACCTGCCTGCCGCAGGCAGGGCCACAGAGGACACAGAGTTTAAATATCTCTGTGTGCTTCGTGCCTCTTTGGTTTATATAGCTTTATCATTTTGATATTAAATTTTAAAAATAAAATCATCAATAACTTATTGATTACATCTTAAATGTCAGATAAAAATCAACAACTCGCTAACGACACCTACGATATCATCAGAGGTCGATTGCAAAAACAAAAGCAAGACCTTCAGGATAGAATAGCAAAACTGAATACAGCCCGTCAGGATGTTTTCGGCGCTTTGGATACCAAACTGATCGCCAAAGACCGCATTCTGACAGAGAATTCCTGTATTTCTCACGATATTGTATCTTTCAATGATGTTTGTATCTTCGGCTACAATGTCAATTTTGGTTTGCGTACCGAGATTCAGCTTTCAGACGTTTTCAGTATTTATAAATTTTCAAACAAAAAATTTGAACCTCAGGATCTGGAGTTCATAAACGATCCACAGTTTCAAACGGATTTTACCAATCTTTACAAATATTACCGGGACACGTTTTTTACCCGTTTTGCAAGAATTGGTAATTTTTTACACATGGTTTTTCAGATCAGTGAAAACCCTGAAGATGTTAAAACCTTCAAATGGGCTGTTCTGGATGATAAATTGGAGTACGTCGATAATCGAAGTGACCACGAGTACCGCTTTCCGCCTCAGCACGATTTCAACTGGCAGGAAGCTACAAGGGACATGCAGCGCTACGGAAAACACCCGCATGTTTCCATTTTAGATAAGGTTTTTGTTGAAGCTGTTGGTGGAGATTTGACCATAAAAGTTGAAGACAATACCAGCGATGGCGAAGGCATTTACAGCGAGGATGTAGAATATCTTGACCAGACTTTAGATGATGGAAAAGTGCGTTTTGGCGAATTTGGAAATCTCATTTCAATTGAAATTACGCCGTTTCAGGAAAACCCGAGGTATTTTGTGTACAACCACAAAGTAAAACAGGTCAAAAAAATTGAAAGCCTCAGTGAATCTGCGGTGTTTTTACCCGATGAACAAGGCTTGATTTTTCCGACCGGCTATTATCTTCAGACCGGTGAGTATCATTTGTTTGATAATATCATAAAGGACATCAAATACGTTAAGCAGATCGCTTCGCCAAACGGAGAGGATTATTTGTACGTGTTCTATTCGCCGACCAAAGGGCTTTATAACTTGATGCACTATAATGTCATCCAGCAGGAAGTCAGCACACCAATTATATGCAATGGTTTTACCATTTTTGAGGACGGCGAGTTATGTTATTTCAAGCATGAAAGCGAACAGTCTAAACACCATGTGGTTCAGATTTGGCAAACACCGTTTTCCAGGGAAGTCATTACACCGACAGAACATCAGGATAGCATGTTGTTCAAAATCGGAAATAAGGACATTGTGAAAGCCATGGCGGAAACCAATGCGCTTATCACTTTGCTCAACAAGGAAGATAATTACGGCAACCTTTACGTGGATATGGCCAAAAGCGCGAAAGATATCCTCGATCGCTATTATTGGTTGAATGAACCCGATACTTTCCGTTTAGATGAACCCATAAATGGTATTAAAGAAACCGCCCATACGGCCATTGATGAATTTGAAAGGGTAGTTGAACTCAAGCAAAGCGCTAATAAAAACGGAGAAGAAATCCGTCAAAAAGCTGAAAAGGTATTTGCCAAAATAAAAAGTACATCACTTGACGACATTGATGAATTTGTCAACCTACTGAGTCAATTACGGACCATTCGTGGAGAAGTGATCAGTCTGAAAGAAATTCCGTATATCGATGTTGAATTACTGGATAACATTGAGGAAGAAGTTGCTGAAAATCAAGATAGGATATCTGAGCGTTGTGTTCAGTTTTTACTGGATGACAAAGCATTACAGCCGTATCAGGATAGGGTAGAAGCGAAAAAATCTGCACTCGAAGAGACCAAAAAAGTGATTGAAATCACAACCTTAGAAGAGGAGGTCAACACCATTGGTAACGAACTGGAATTGCTGATTGAAATTGTGTCTAACCTTAAGATTGAAGATACCTCGCATACCACCAAGATTATTGATAATATTTCGTTGATCTATACGCAAATTAATCAATTGAAAGCGGCGGCCAAAAATAAAAAGCAGAACCTGGGCAGCGAAGAAGCCAAAGCCGAATTTGCCGCTCAAATCAAATTGATAGACCAGAGTGTTTTCAATTATTTTGATCTTGCGGATGCCCCGGAAAAATGTGATGAATATCAAAACAAGGTCACCCTTCAACTGGAAGATTTGGAAGCCAAATTTATCGATTTTGAAGATTTCGTTCTCGAAATTACCGAAAAACGGGAAGAAATATTTGCGTCTTTCGATTCCCGAAAAAGCACTTTAATTGAAAAGAAAAATCAGCGGGCCAATTCCATTCAGACGTCGTCGAAACGGGTCATCGAAAGTATTCGGAATAAATTAAAAACTTTTGAATCAGTTCAGGATATCAATGCCTATCTCGCCACCGACCTCATGGTCAATAAGATTCGCAATAATATCGATGAGCTTAGAAACTTAGACAATCAGGGAGGCGCAGAAAGCTTGGAGACGGCTTTAACGGTTGCAAGAGAAGATGCCATCCGTCAACTCAAGGATAGACAGGATTTATATGAGGATGGCGATAGCGTGATCAAACTTGGTAAACACAAATTTGGGGTCAATCAACAGGCTTTAGACCTGACCATTGTACTCAGGGATGAACAGCTGTATTATCATCTTACTGGTACCGATTTCTATCAGCCCTTAAATAATGACCTCTTGCTGAATAACCGCCAATTCTGGTCTCAGGATTATGTTTCTGAAAACAAGGAGGTCTATCGTTCAGAATATCTGGCTTATAAGATTTTCAATAAAATTGAAGATTACGCCAATATTACCCATGAACAAATAGAAGAGCTGGTTAAAAATGAAGCCAACATCAATTACGCCGAAGGCTACACCAAAGGTGTTCACGATTTGGATGCTATCGAAATTTTGACGGTACTGATCCAAAAGCACGAAGCGCTGGGCATGCTGACTTATCCTTCACATTTACGCGCTCAAGCACAATTTTTCTGGAATTTACTGGACAAGTCTAAGCGCGAACATTTCTTGCGATTGATTCACATCACGGGCGAAGTTGTTCAGTCGTTCTCTAAACACGCCCGCAAAACACATATCATATCTAAACTTACAGAAGCCTACCAACAATTTGCAGAAGAGAATGATGGTTTTGAGTCTAATTTGGCGGAGAAGGTCGCAACGTATTTAATAGACGAATTGCAAAGTGACGATGAGTTTGCGGTTTCCATAGAAGCTTACCATTTGCATCAGGATTTTGACAAATATCTGCACGATAAAAAAGTAGATAAGCGTTACCAACTTTCGATTGATGATGCCAGCAATATGCAGGAAAAGATATTGATCTCCAGACAATGGATAGAATCGTTTATCTATCAGCATAATCCGGAACTTTTGGCTTATTTAGATGAGGTGGTTTGTTTGTCTCTATTCGCCGATGTCTTCGCCGAACCCAATACTAATTTGGCTTCAGACCAGGAGATAACAGACTTAAGAGGTAGTCATTCAGTCATCAAAAAAGGTGTTTATCACTTTGAATACCATGGCTTTACACAAAAGTTAAGCTATTATTATAATGAAGTAGCCAAGGCCTTTTTAAAATATCGCGAAACCAGACACGAGGTCATTGAAGAGTTAAAATCAGGACTAAAACTCTCTGAATTTGAACCCAAGGTGCTGAGTTCTTTCGTGAGAAACAAACTGATCGATCAGGTTTATTTTCCTCTCTTTGGCGATAATCTGGCCAAGCAAATGGGAACCGTTGGCGAAAATAAACGTGTGGATAGAATGGGAATGTTGTTGCTTATTTCGCCACCGGGTTACGGTAAAACTACTTTGATGGAATATGTCGCAAACCGTTTGGGTCTGATTTTCGTCAAAATCAACGGACCGGCCATAGGTCATGAAGTCACATCTGTCGATCCCGAATCTGCACCGAATTCAGCTGCACGCGAAGAATTAAAACGCCTGAATATGGCTTTTGAAATGGGGAACAATGTTATGCTGTACTTAGATGATATTCAGCATTGTAACCCAGAGTTTTTACAAAAATTCATTTCGCTTTCGGATGGTACCCGAAAAATTGAAGGAGTCTTCAACGGGAAGTCACAAACTTACGACCTGCGGGATAAGAAGTTTTGCATCATTATGGCCGGAAATCCCTACACAGAAAGTGGCGATAAATTCAGAATTCCAGACATGCTGGCTAACCGAGCAGATATTTACAACCTGGGAGACATCATCGGCGATACTAAGGCACTGTTTGAATTGAGTCTGGTTGAAAACTCGATTTCCAGTAACCCGATTCTCAATCAATTGCGGAGTAAATCGATGGACGATGTTTATGCCTTACTCAATCAGGTAGAAAACGGTCAGCAAGCCGACTTGAAAGCCTCGCACAGCAAACAGGATGTTCAGGATTACGTTTCACTGTTAGAAAAAGTAGTTGTCATTCGCAACACCTTGCTTAAAGTCAATGAAACCTACATTAAAAGTGCAGCGATGGAAGATGCTTATCGCACAGAACCCGCCTTCAAATTGCAAGGTTCCTACCGAGACATGAACAAGCTGGTCGAAAAACTGGTGCCTATCATGAACGATAAGGAGTTAGTTACACTTCTTCAAACCCATTACGAAAGCGAAGCGCAGACTCTAACTTCTTCAGCCGAAGCCAACTTGTTGAAATACAAAGAAATCACCAACAGAATTTCAGCCGAAGAACAAGAACGTTGGGACAAAATTAAAGAGACTTTTGTTAAGAACAACAAGCTCAAAGGTTTAGGTAGCACCAACGAAATGGCACAAATTATTTCTCAGTTGATGGAGTTTAGTGATGGGTTGAAAGGGATTGAGGAAGTTTTGAAGGGTAAGAAATAAAAAATCTATTTCTATTAGGTCAAAGACATATAAATTGAACTGGTTTCCACTAGAGTTTATTAAATTACTTCCTTGCTTTTATACTTAATTGCTGAACAATCCCTATGACATGGTAACGATTTGAATTAATTTTACTTGCTATAAATCAAGGTTAAAAATATTTTTTTCTAAAATTTCAGCACTACATCTTCGTCGTCGCTAAATGCATTACAGGAATTGAGATACTTATCGATTTTATCCATATCATTGGCCACAATAGAAGCACTAAAATAAAGAGCTCTTTTTAGCATTTTTACATATACAGTCGAGTCACTTCGTCTGGTTAATCTTCTTAATGCGCCGATATAATCCAGACGATAAACAGTGGGTATAACTATTTTACAATGTTTTTCTTTTACCAATTCAGCATTCATCATAATTCTCGCAATTCTGCCGTTACCATCTAAAAAAGGGTGTACCTCACTAATCATAAACATCATGTAGGCAGCTTTAGAAAAAGGATCACTTAATACTCTGTAATAATCAAACCCCTTGATTAAAGTTCCTCGCACTAAGCTATGATCACCAAAATGTGTTTGCCCTGCTTGATTATTCTTGTCTTTAAATTGACCAGGTTTGACAGATTTCCTTTCTTCTAGGAGGATTTTATGTCTGTATTGCAGAATATCCAAAAGCTCTTCTGGAGTTGAGGGTGTTATAGACATTTCTTTTTTATTGCTAACAATTTTGTAGGTGCCAAGAATATCGTGAGAATCCTTATTTCTAGATGGCATTGGCATTCCTGTTTTAATTATATTTTTGGCTTCTTCAAGTTTGAAAACTGTTCCCTCAATATAGTTTGAAAAATAGGCTTCATAAAATCCGAAATTTCGAAAGGCTTTTTTTGAAATATTGACCTCGGGTATATATTTAAAAACAGACTGTCTTAGATGCAGAAAGAGATTTTCAAATAATATTATCCGTTCAGGGTCATAAGGATTACCAAATACACGAGCTAAAGCCATTGGTGAACTTAAGATCTTAGAAGGTTTTGTGTTTAATAATGCGCTAATTATCTGATTAAGTTTTCTAAATTCATCTGGCATATTTAAAACATCAGCAATTTCACTTGCCCGATCCCTTATTTCATTTAAACCATCTTCGCCTCTAACGCGAACAATTTTTTCTAATTTTTCTTCTATTTCAGGTAATGTTAGTGTTTTAGATTGTGAGCGGGTTTTGCGGGAAATTTGCATATTTTCAAGCAATGCTCGTTCTTGTTGTGATACGTATAAATTTCCTGAAAAAATATTATCACCTTCAATAGGCTGCTCCCCTTTTATAAACTGAATTGTAATACCGGGTAAAGTAATTTTTTTTGTATAGGAGTATGTAACAAATACCTGTCCGGTGGAAGTAGGCTTAAACTCAAAAGCGGATCTGTGACTTAGTAAGGCACCAGGGTAAAGCTTCCCAAGTATTGTAAATATATTTTTTTTGATAATCTCATCTGGCCGATCTTCAAAATTTGATGTATAAATTCGAGGTGCAATTTTTCTTATACGATTTTCTTTTTTTAGTTTTGAGATAAGTTTGCTTACACTTTTATCACTTGAAGAAAAAATGAGTTCTTGAAGTTGTAAAGGAATATTTTTTTCCATTAAGTTTTCATTTCATGTAAAAATAGAGAATATATTTTGTTTAAATATGTATTTTAGAGAAAAATTTCCATTATAAAATATATTTGTCGAGAATCAATTAAATTTTTTATTCGCATCTTTAAAAATCTTTGATTTATGTCGTACTCTAAAGTTTATTGTACTTGATGGTTATAGATAGCACCATATGTTTGTTTCAGAAATTACTTTAACTCCAAATTCAACTGATGAATGAAAAATTTATTTTTTATAAAATACTACCCTTTATGTATGATTTTAATTTCATTATTAATGAGCTGCACTGATAATACCAAAGAGAAACCATCGGTAATAACATCCGAAGTTCGTCTCACAGACAATGGTTATCGTATTTTTCTCAATGATGAACCCTTTTATGTCAAGGGTGCCGGTGTTGGCGGCGGTGGAAATTTAGAATCTTTAGCAGAGCATGGCGCAAATTCATTCAGAACTTGGAGTACCGATAATGCCAAAACAATTTTAGATAAAGCAGAAAAATTGAACCTCAAGGTCATGATGGGCGTTTGGGTCGGTTTAGAAAGACACGGTTTTGATTATAATAATGATGAGGCTGTCAAACAACAATTAGAAAGAATTCGTAAAGATGTACAAACATTCAAAAATCATCCGGCATTGATCGCCTGGGTCATTGGAAATGAGCTTAATTTATCTTCAAAAAACCCCAAAGTCTGGGATGCAGTCAACGATATTT
>Ga0209931_1001496_pt1 | contig 12692 bp, 13 predicted proteins | sample SalPonR1_B_D1_MG_FD_185697 | JGI IMG/M metagenome (GOLD analysis project Ga0209931, IMG submission 185697) | Salt pond soil microbial communities from South San Francisco under conditions of wetland restoration - Salt Pond MetaG R1_B_D1_MG... ...
AGAATGGCTCTTCTCAAGGGATAATTGGCTCGAGGCTGCTAACCCGGCAACCGTTGCAAGCCCCGGGTCGCCCCATGCTCCTTGCCCTCGCCCTTGGCGCCTTCGCGGCCGCCTTCGCCGCGCCGTTCCTTCTCCCGTCCGACGACGACGAGGAAGACCCTGACCTTTCCGAACCCGAAATGGATGGCAATGCACCCTCCGGGAGCCTTCTCGAGTTTGCCGAAGGGGAGGAAAGGGGCCAGGATTTCGAACTCGCGGCCGATCCGGGCGACTTTCTGCTGGAGAATTTCGATCCCGAGACAGATCGCTGCATCATCACGGTGGAGGAAATCGACGTGTTGGTCGAAACCGGCTGGGATGGCGATGGCACACCCTTCCTGAAGACCGGAACCGTTGCGGGCCCCTCGACCGTCGCATTTCCCGATCTTGGCGAGGTGCCGACCCACGCGGTGACCTTCTGCGTTCCCGCGAGCGACGACGGAGAGGCGGTCAGCCTTTCGCTCTCGGATGTTCTCGATCTCGGCACTCCGGCCGAAGTCGTTGCGGAGACGACCACATATCTCCTCGATGGCGGTCCCGAGCATCCCGCCGATGTGTTCGAGGAAACGCTCGCGGATCTTGAGGGTTTCCTGCCGGTTCTTCCCGGATCTGACGACCTCGGTGAAGGGGCATCGGGGTTGCTCGACCTGTTTCCCCTGGCACCGGGCGGGGGCGATGAAATCGATGATCCGACCGAGCCGCCCGACGGCTTGCTGCCGATTTCGCCGGGTTATGGTGAGACGACGGACGTACTGCCCGTTCCGCTGACAGGTATCGTACCCGTCGCACCCAATTCCGGAGACGAGGCCGATAGCTAGGTCAGAGCCGTCCAGGGCTCCGGTCTGGTGGCGTAACTGATGTAGAGCGGGTGTCTCGGGTGCCCGTCGCGCGTCAGGCCGAGATGGTGAAGCCGCCATCCGCCGCCGCGCAGGAGGCTCTCGACCGCGGCGCCGCGCCCCAGGTGGGCCCCGTGGGTGCCCCACGCACAGACGACGACATCCGCCCAGTCACAGGCGTCGACAATCGCCGCATCGTTCGCGGGGCCCACCGGTTCGACAGCCTTGCGCATGGCTTTCGGGTCGGTGTCACGCCAGGCAAAGATGTTGATGACCCGGAACGCACCGTGGCCGAGCGCCCGCGCCCGGCGCTCGCATCGCTCGACCGTGGGGTCGTTCTGCACCTCGGTCGCGGTCGAGGGGTTCAGCATGATGAAGGCGGCGCGGCTGCCCGCAGGATCCCAGACCCGCGTCAGGGAATAGCGGTAGCTTTCGCAGGGCGAATAGATGGCCACGCTTTCAGCGTCGCCCTTCCGGTGGTGCCGCTCGATCAACGGACAAAGACCCGTGCGGGGTGCAGTTCGCCTGCCTTGTAGTGGCCGATCGCCACCGCCTGGCCGGCGTGCGATGCCCAAGCCAGATCGCCCCAGTTGAGGCCTGACACCGCGACCTCGGCGGCGTTGCCGTTCTGCAGGCGTGCCGCGGCGAGCTCTGCGACGGGAACCTCGGGCAGGTGTCGCAGGCCGGCCTCGAGGGGCAGGAGCCTGCCGTCGAGTTCGGGACTGCGCGCGAGTTCATCGATCTCCTCGAGGCTCACCGCCTGGTCGAGACCGAAAGGGCCCGACCAGACCCGGCGCAGGTCGCGGACGTGGCCGCAACAGCCGAGTGCCGCGCCGAGGTCACGGGCGATCGACCGCACATAGCCGCCCTTGCCGCACACCATTCTGAGGGTGACGTGGTCGGCATCGAGACGCTCGACGACTTCGAGTTCATCGACGTGAAGCGGTCGCTCCGCGAGTTCCATCGTCTCGCCTTCCCGGGCGAGATCATAGGCTCGCGCTCCGTCGACGCGTACCGCCGAGTACTGCGGTGGAACCTGGAGGATGTCGCCCCGGAAGGCATCGAGAGCCGCCTCGATTTCCTCGGTGGCGGGCCGGGTATCCGAGGTGGCGATCACCTTGCCGTCGGCATCGTCGGTGTCCGTCGCGGCTCCGAGGCGAACCGTGAAGCGGTAGCATTTCAGCGCGGCGGCGATGGTCGATACGGTCTTCGTCGCCTCCCCGAGGGCAATGGCGAGAAGGCCCGTGGCGGCAGGGTCGAGGGTGCCGGCATGGCCTGCCTTGCGAGCGTCGAACGCCCAACGCACCTTGCCGACCGCCGCGGTCGAGGTCATGCCGGACGGCTTGTCGAGGATCACCCAGCCCGAGAGGTCGCGGCCTGTCTTGCGCCGTCTTCCCATGCGTTTCTCCTTAAGGAGCGGGGTGACTAGCAGGCCGGCAGCCAGACGGTCAATCCGCCCGGCGCACCACCCCGATGATCGGGCCCATGGGCAGCCCTATGTCGGCGCGCCCCAGTTGGGGAGCGTAAAGCCGTGAGACCCGGCCGTCGATGTAGAGTGCGTCCGGCGCGCCGAGCCGGTCCCGGAACAGTCGCGCGAAGCGGTGGAAACTGACCGGCGCGTCCGAGATCGCGAGGACCAGTGCACCGTCGGGCCGAACCCCCACGCCGTTGCGCAGAAAGCGCGAGGTGCTGCCCCGCAGGAATTCCGGGTGCAGCCGTCCGTCCTCGACCAGAAGCGGACCGGACTGGCTGGCAAAATCGCAATGCAATTCTTGCCGGGCGAAGGTGCGGCTTTCCACAATCCGCGCCCGGCCGTCGCCGAGGCAGAAAACGCCGTTGGGCAGTAGCCCGAAATTTCCCGGGCCGTCCGACAGCACCAGCGCCGAAATCTCCCGACCGTCTTCTATGTAGAGGCCAACGGGCCGCCTGTCGGGGTGATACATGCCCCCGTTCATCGCAATCGCGAGAACCTCGCCGGCCGCTTCGAGCTTGTCGGCAAGCGCCGCGAAAGAACCGATGAGGGCACCGCTTTCCGTCCGGTAGAAAAGACGGACATTCTCGCCGGCCGGGTCGACGATGCAGGCGGTGTAGGGGATGCTCTCGAATCTGCCCTTGTCGCAGGAGGCGCCGGCGGAGCTCGAGGTCGCAGACAGAATGACAAGTGCCGCGAGCCGGAAGGCCCTAATCATCGTCGAGATCGCGACGGACCCCTTCAAGAGAGAAAAGCCGCTTCGTTTCCTCCATGCGGTCATAGGTCTCGTCCAACTCAAAGCGGATTTCCGGGGCGAACTTGAGCGCGAGCCCCTTTGAAACAGTTCGCCGTATCTCGCTCCTGTTGCGCCTCAGCGCGTCGAGCGCGACGTCCCGGTCCTCGCCACCGAGAGGCATGACATAGGCGGTCGCCACCTTGAGGTCTGGCGAGACGCGCACCTCGCCCACGGTTATGGAGAGTGTATTGAGAGCAGGGTCATGCACCTCGCCGCGCGCCAGGACTTCCGAGAGCCGGCGGCGAATGAGTTCGCCGACGCGAAGCTGACGTTGAGAGGGGCCTGAACCCTCGTTGAAGCGCGAACGGGCCATGCCTTCCGAGATATGCCGTTGCCCGGCGTGCCGCAAGCGCCGCTTTGCCAAGTTCGCGGGAAGAGGATAGACCGCGAGACCGAAAGAGCGGAGGGGCGGATGGACGACAGACCGGGCTGCGTTGTAACGGGCGCTTCGGGCCGTATGGGCCGGATGCTGATCGACGAGGTGCTGGGCCATGCCGGGCTGAGGCTCGTCGCGGGCCTCGAGCGCACGGGCCACGACTGGGTGGGGCGGGATCTCGGGGAAGCGCTGGGCGGGGCTGCCCTCGGCGTGCCCGTGCACGACGATCCGCTGGAAGCCTTTCGCACCGCAGAGATCATTCTCGATTTCACCACGCCCGCGGCGAGCCTCGCCCATGCCGCGATCGCGGCGCAGGCCCGCTCGGTGCACGTGATCGGCACCACCGGATTCTCGGATCGAGACATCGCGACTCTGGAGGCGGCCGCGCGCCACTCGGTACAGGTGCGGGCCGGCAACATGAGCCTCGGTGTGAACCTTCTCTTGTCGCTCACCCGCAAGGTCGCCGCGTCTCTCGACGAGAGCTTCGACATCGAAATCGTCGAGAGCCATCATCGTCACAAGGTCGACGCGCCGTCGGGCACCGCGCTGATGCTGGGCGAAGCGGCGGCCGAGGGCCGCGGCCGGCCTCTGGACGAGATCGCCGAGCGCGGACGTGACGGGATGACCGGCGCGCGAAAGCCCGGCGCCATCGGTTTCGCCTCGCTCCGCGGCGGCGACGTGGTGGGTGAGCACGAGGTGATTTTCGCCGGGACGGGCGAGCGCCTCGTTCTCGGGCACTTTGCGACGGATCGGCGGATTTTTGCCAGAGGCGCCGTCAGGGCGGGGCTGTGGGGGCTCGGCCGTGCCCCCGGAACCTACGATATGACCGACGTGCTCGGACTTGAGTGATCCACGTCGGCATGGGCGCGTACAAGTAGTGAAACATCTGCCGCCGTGAGGTTGCCATGCCCGTGCTTTTTGCCGCGCTTCTGACTGTCGTTCTTTTCTCCGCGCCGCCGCTCATGGCGGACACTTTTCGGACGATCAACGACCGGGATGCGTTCGTGAACGTGATCAAGAACCGGCATCTCAAGCGGCTGGGCATCACGCTCAAGGTGTCCGAGGCAGGGCAGATCGCCGGGCGTGCCTTCGGTCGCTCGGTGACGGGGCAGTGGCAATGGTCGGATGACGGTTACTTCTGCCGTGACCTCTATTTCGGCGAGGAGCCGCTCGGGCCGAACTGCCAGCTTGTCGAGATCAACGGCAGCACTCTGCGTTTTACCTCCGACAAGGGCGACGGCAACTACGCCGACCTCCGGCTGCGCTGAGTTAGAAGTCGACCGCTATACCCTTGCGCTCCCAGTCGCCGTAGCGAACGGGTTCAGGCCCCTCGCGGCCCCCGAGCTCTTTCGGGCGCACCATGAAGCGTTCCTCTTTCCGGCGAGCCTCGGCTTCCGCCAAAGCGCGACGGGCGGCTTCGGGCAACTCGGTCTCGGTCGTCTTGTCAGTCATACCGGTGTGATATACCGCCCATCCGGATGAAGACAAGCGACGCATCTTCCCGCGGCCCGGTTCGGAGCGCGCGGGCGGCGGCCCTCGACATCCTTCTGGAAGTGACTTCCGGCCGGCGTCTGATGGCCGACGCCGCACCCGGGATACTTTCTGCCCTCGATTCGCGTGAGCGGGCGCGTGCCGGCCGGCTCGCGATGGAAAGCCTGCGCTGGTCGCAGCGATCCGACCGGGTGATCGGCCGTCATATCCGCCAGAAGCCCCCCGAAGACGTGCTCAACATCCTGCGCCTCGGTGTCTACGAATTTCACGTTGCCAAGGAAGCGCCCCATGGGGTTGTCTCCGACCTCGTCACGCTCGCCCGGATGCGAACGGGCGAGGAGGGATTGGCGCGCATGGTCAATGCCGTCCTGCGGCGTGTGACCGAGGTTACGGACTGGGCCGCGCTTCCTCTCCCCGAACTTCCAAAGCAGATCCGCAAACGGCTCGTGAAGGCATATGGCAAGGACCGCGTGGCGGCGATGGAAGCCGTGCACGCCAGCACTCCGCCACTCGATCTCAGCGCGAAGGCCGATCCCGCTGACGTCGCGGAGATGACCGGCGGCACGGTGCTGCCGACCGGGTCGGTCCGCCTTGCCGATCCCGGACAGGTCAGCGCCCTGCCCGGTTACGCCGAGGGCGCATGGTGGGTGCAGGATGCGGCAGCGGCTCTGCCCGCGAAACTGCTCGGGCCGTCCTCCCGCATGTCCGTGCTCGACCTCTGCGCGGCACCGGGCGGCAAGACGATGCAGCTCGCCGCGGCCGGGGCGCAGGTGACCGCCCTCGATATCTCCGGGGCCCGGCTGGCGATTCTTCAGGAAAATCTCTCACGAACCGGGCTTGCCGCCGAGATCGTGGCGGCCGATGCCCTCGAATGGGAGGGCGGGCCGTTCGATGCCATTCTCCTCGACGCGCCGTGCTCGGCCACGGGCACGATCCGGCGGCACCCCGACCTGCCCCACGCCAAGCGTGACCTCGATCTTGCGCCCCTCCTCGCGCTTCAGGCGGGGCTCCTGGACCGGGCGGCGCGACTGCTCAAGCCGGGCGGCCGGATGATCTTCTGCACCTGCTCTCTGTTGCCCGAGGAGGGCGAGACACAGGTCGCCGGCGCGCTCGACCGGAACCGGGCACTGGCCCTCGATCCGGTGACGCCGGATGAAATCCGGGGCCTCTCGCCCGACTGGTTGCGGCCTGACGGAACCCTTCGGATCACGCCCGAGAGCTGGGCGGACCGCGGCGGGCTCGACGGTTTCTTCATTGCCCGTCTCATTCGTTCCGACGGTCGCCCTTCGGGCGATGACAGCCAGCCCCGAACGGTCTAATCTCGGCGGCAACGGTTCGCGGGGTGAGGCGGCGCGGGCCCGAGGCAAAGGCAGAACATGTCCGAAACCGAGAGCTGGGCGGCGAAACGAACGCGCTGGATGAACAGGTTCCACGCCCGCAGGGCGCGTCTTTCGAACCCTGCGAAAGGCTTCATCGGCCAGCCCGAACCGCGGACCATCGGCGCCTACGCGCGCGGCCGTCAGCTGACCGAAGGCAAGTTTCTCTTCGCGGGCTTCCTCGTCGAGACCGAGGACGAAGGCATCTGGGACCTTCCGGCTCCCGACGGGCGGTTCGAGGCAGCTCTTCACGGGTTCACCTGGCTTGACGACCTCGCCGCGGCGGGCGATGCGCTTGCCCAGAAGCGCGCGCAGGACTGGACGCATGAGTGGGTTTCGCGGTTTTCCGGTGGCCGCGGGCCCGGCTGGACGCCCGAACTGACCGGGCGACGTCTGATCCGGATGACGTCGAACGGCGTCATGCTGCTCAACAGCGCCGACAGCGCGCAGAGCCGCGCCTTCTTTCGCGCGCTGGGGCGGCAGACCGTTTTTCTGAGGCGTCGCTGGCGGGCGGCCCCGGCGGGCCTGCCCCGGTTCGAGGCGCTGACCGGTCTCGTCTACGGCGCACTCGCCCTCGAAGGGCTCGAACGCCACGTGGCCGTTGCCGCCCGCGCACTCGGCCGGGAATGCAGCACCGTTATCGGCGCCGGTGGCAGCCTGCCATCGCGGTCGCCCGAGGATCTCCTCGAGGTTTTCACCCTGCTGAACTGGGCCGCCGCGGCGCTCGCCGAAGCGGGCCGCATGCCTGCCGAGGGCCATTACGAGGCGATCGAGCGCATCGCGCCCGTCCTGCGCAGGCTCAGGCATTCCGACGGCGGACTGGCACGCTTTCATGGCGGCGGCCGCGGTCTCGAGGGTCGGCTTGAACATGCGCTTGCGACCTCGGGCGTCCGCGCTGCGGGCACCGACGGGCTGGCGATGGGCTATTCCCGGCTCGCCGAAGGGCGGACGACGGTCATCATGGATGCCGCGCCGCCCCCGCAGGGCGAGCCTTCGGTCAATGCCCATGCGTCGACGCTGGCTTTCGAGATGACCTCCGGGCGCCGCCCGATCATCGTCAACTGCGGCTCGGGGGCGACCTTTGGCGACAGCTGGCACCAGGCCGGCCGGGCCACCCCCTCGCATTCCACGGTGGGGATCGAGGGCTACTCGTCGTCGCGGCTCGGGCCGGGCCGGCTCTGGTCCGGCCGCCGCGTCGAGATGCTGGTCGAAACGCCCAAGACCGTGAAGTTCGTCCTCCGCGAAGGTGCGACCGGCCCCCATGTCATTGCGTCGCACGACGGGTATCTGACCACCCACGGCCTGACCCATGTGCGCACGCTGGAGCTGTCGCGCGACGGGCGCAGCCTCGATGGCTCGGACGTGCTGTCTCCACAGGGAGAGACGGCGGAGCGGCGCTTCGACCTCGCGTTCGACCGGTCCCGGCTTGCCGGCATTCCCATCGCCGCGCGGTTTCACCTGCACCCGGAGGCCGACGCGCGGGTCGACCTCGGTGGTCGCGCGGTCTCCATCGCGCTGAGGAGCGGGGAGATCTGGGTATTCCGGTTTTCCGGTCCGGCCCGTCTCGGTCTGGAGCCCAGCGTCTACCTCGAAAAAACCGCCCTCACCCCTCGCGCAACCCAACAGATTGTGCTTCATGCGGCGGCAATGGAGTATACCACCCGGCTCGACTGGTCCTTCGCCAAGGCGCAGGAAACCCCGACCTACCTCCGCGATTTCGAGACGGACGAGGCGGACGACGAGTTTGCGGTGAGCGGGTAGGGCCGGGGGCGGGCTGGGCATGACTGACGCAATCGAGTTGCGCCGCGCGCTGATTTCGGTCTCCGACAAGACGGGGCTTGCCGAACTCGCCCATGCGCTTGCCGCGGCGGGGGTCGAACTGCTGTCCACGGGCGGCACGGCACGACGTCTCAGGGACGAGGGGCTCGATGTCCGCGATGTCTCCGAGATCACCGGCTTTCCCGAGATGATGGACGGGCGGGTCAAGACCCTCCACCCGAAGGTCCACGGGGGTCTTCTGGCCCTTCGCGACGAGCCCGAGCACCTCGCTGCGATGGAGGCTCACGGGATCGGCCCGATAGACCTGCTCGTGGTCAACCTATACCCGTTCGAGGCGACGGTTGCCTCGGGCGCCTCCGCGCCGGAGGTGATCGAGAATATCGACATCGGCGGGCCCGCGATGATCCGGGCGGCAGCCAAGAACCACCGCTTCGTGGGCGTGGTCACCGACCCCGAGGACTACCCCGGCGTTATCGCCGAGGTCGAAGCTGTCGGCGGCTTGAGCCACGGCACCCGCCGGCGGCTCGCGAGCGTGGCCTATGCGCGCACCGCGGCCTACGACGCGGCGGTTTCGGCCTGGTTCGCGCGGGAGGGCGCCGAGGGAACGCCCCGTCGCCGCGCTTTCTCGGGCAGACTGGCGCAGACCCTACGCTACGGCGAGAACCCGCATCAGGAAGCGGCCTTCTACACCGATGGCTCGGAGAGCCCCGGCGTCGCAACCGCGACACAGCACCAGGGCAAGGCGCTTTCCTACAACAACATCAACGATACCGACGCGGCATTCCGACTGGTTTCGGAGTTCGACCCGGCCGAGGGTCCTGCAATCGCCATCATCAAGCACGCCAACCCCTGCGGCGTCGCACGTGGTGCGAGCTTTGCGGAAGCCTTCACCAGGGCGTTCGACTGCGACCGCACATCCGCTTTCGGCGGCATCGTGGCGCTCAACGGCACGCTCGACGGCGACACCGCCCGGGCGATCTCGGAAATCTTCACCGAGGTCGTCATCGCGCCCGAAGCGAGCGAGGAGGCGAAAGAGGTCTTCGCCGCAAAAAGGAACCTCCGGCTCCTGACCACGGGCGGGCTGCCCGACCCGGCCGCTCCCCGCCTCGCTGTGCGGCAGGTCTCCGGCGGCTGGCTCGTGCAGGACGACGACGTGGGCCGGGTGAGCGCCCTCGACCTCGAGGTGGTGACGAAGAAGGCCCCGACCGACGCCCAGGTCGCCGACATGCTTTTCGCCTGGACCGTCGCCAAGCACGTGAAGTCGAATGCCATCGTCTACGCGAAGACCGGGCGGACGGTCGGTATCGGAGCGGGCCAGATGAGCCGGGTGGACAGTTCGACCATCGCGGCACTGAAGGCTCGCCGGATGGCCGGGGAGCTTGGCCTCCCCGAAAGCCCCGCAACGGGCTCGGTCGTCGCCTCCGACGCCTTCTTTCCCTTCCCGGACGGACTTCTGGCCGCCGCCGAGGCCGGGGCGGTGGCGGTCATCCAGCCGGGCGGCTCGGTGCGCGACACCGAGGTGATCGTCGCGGCCGACGAGGCCGGGCTCGCCATGATCTTCACCGGGATGAGGCATTTCAGGCACTGATGCAGAGCGCACGCCCCCTCTGGACAACGGCCCTCGCCGTCTTCGTCATCGACCAGCTTCTGAAATACGTGGTCGTTTTCCGTCTCGATCTGATCAATCGCGGGGCGATCGACGTCCTGCCGCCCTGGCTCAACCTTCGCATGGCCTGGAACAGGGGCATCAATTTCGGCCTCTTCGCCGGCGACAGCGACGTGATGCGGTGGTTTCTCATCGGTCTCGCCCTCGTCATATCGGCCTGGGTCGCGTGGTGGATGGTCACAGAGCGCCCGGGCCGCCGGGCATTGATCGCCGGGGGGCTTCTCATCGGCGGGGCGGTGGGCAATGCGCTCGATCGGGTGCTCTACGGGGCGGTCGCCGACTTTCTCAACATGTCCTGCTGCGGCATCGCGAATCCCTACGCCTTCAACGTCGCCGACATATCGATATTCCTCGGGGCCATCGGCCTCGTGATCTTCGCCAGCGGCGATACGAAGGCGGGTGACGGCGATGCAAAACGCAGGTAATCAGGGGCACATGGGCTCGGTGCGCAAGATATTCGCTTCAAGGCGCTGCGCGGTTGCGATCGCGATGACCCTTCTGGTGGCCGGCTGCTCGGGCAACCAGGGCGAGCCGCAGCTTCTCAATCTTCGCAGTGACGGAACACCGGACGAGTTCGGCATCCTGCCCACGGCACCGCTCGAGGAGCCGCCCGATTACGCGAGTCTGCCTGCGCCGAACCCGGCGGGGCGCAACAGGGTCGATCCGCTGCCGGAGGCCGAGGCTGTGGCTGCCCTCGGCGGTCGCCCGGGGGTCGCGGCGTCCCGCGCGGGCGACGCTGCTCTGCTCGCGGCCGCCGGCCGGTTCGGGGTGACCCCCGGCATCCGTCAGCAGGTCGCTGCAGAAGACCTCGCTTTCCGCCGGTCCAACCGGGGCCGGCCCCTGGAGAGGTTCTTCAACCTCAACGTCTATTTCGACGCTTACCGTTCTCAATCGCTTGACCAGTACCGCGAGCTTCGCAGGTTTCAGGCGGCAGGCGTCCCCACCTCGGCCCCGCCTCCGAATCCTGCGCGCTGAGGGCCATCACGACATCGTTGATGCCTTGAAGGACTTCGCCCGCGGCGTAAATGACAGTGCAGCCGTCTCCGGAGGATCCATGCGCCGACTAATTGCTCTCGTGTCCAGCCTTCTCGTCCTGTCATTTCCCGCCCAGGCCGCGGAGGTCACCACCCATACCCTCGACAACGGCATGGAAATCGTCGTGATCGAGGACACCAGGGCGCCGGTCGTGGTTCACATGGTCTGGTACCGCGTCGGCTCGGCGGATGAGCCCGAGGGTGTCTCCGGCATCGCCCATTTTCTCGAACACCTGATGTTCAAGGCCACCGACACGCTCGAAAGCGGCGAGCTGTCGCGGACGGTCGCCGCGAACGGCGGCAGCGACAACGCCTTCACCTCCTACGATTACACCGCCTATTTCCAGCGCGTCGCGTCGGACCGGCTGGAACTGATGATGGAGATGGAAGCCTCGCGAATGGACGGTCTGCGCCTCGTCCCTGAGGATATTCCCACGGAACGCGATGTGGTCATCGAGGAGCGTAACCAGCGCACCGAGAACAGCCCCGGTGCGCTCTTCGGCGAGCAGCGGCGGGCGGCGCAATTCCTGCACCACCCCTACGGCATTCCGATCATCGGCTGGAAGCACGAGGCGCACAATCTCAGCCTCGAGGATGCGAATGCCTTCTACGAGGCGCACTATGCGCCGAACAACGCGATCCTCGTCGTTGCCGGCGATGCCGATCCGGCGGAGGTCATCGCCATGGCCGAGGAACACTACGGCGCCCTCCCGCCCAATCCGGCGATCGGGCCCCGCGACCGGGTGGACGAACCTCCCCAACTCGCCGAGCGCAGGCTGGTCATGGAAGACCCCCGCGTCGCGCAACCTTATGTCATACGGACCTACCTTGCGCCCGAGCGTGACCCGGGCGACCAGCGGCGGGCCGCCGCGCTGACGCTGCTGGCCGAGATACTCGGAGGGACCGGCGCGACCTCTGTCCTCGGCGAGAAACTTCAGTTCGAGACCCGGACCTCGATCTACACTTCCGCCTTCTACCGTGGCCTCTCCCTCGACGACACGACCTTCGGGCTCGTGATCGTTCCTGCCGAGGGGGTGCGCCTCGAGGAGGCCGAAGCGGCACTCGACGCGGCTGTCGCGGAATTTCTCGAAGAGGGCGTCGACCCCGAACAGCTCGACCGGATCAAGATGCAACTCCGGGCATCGCTGATCTACGAATCGGACAACATCCAGTCGCTCGCCCGCCGATACGGCGCCGCGCTCACGAGCGGTCTGACCGTGGATGACGTCGAGGCCTGGCCCGACATCCTCCAGGAGGTCACCGCCGAAGAGATCGTCGCCGCCGGGCGTTCGGTCTTCGACCGGACCCGGTCGGTGACCGGCTGGCTCCGCGCTCCGTCATCCGGTCCGATGGTGGAGGCCACTCAATGATCCGCATTCTCTTCGCCACCACGCTCGCGTTCCTTGCCGCTCTGCCGGCAAGAGCGGCCGTCGACATCGCCGAAGTCGCCTCGCCCGGCGGCATTGCCGCCTGGCTGGTGGAAGAGCCGAGCATTCCTTTCGTGGCACTCGAGATCCGCTTCAAGGGCGGATCGGCGCTTGACGCACCCGGCAAGCGCGGCGCGATCAACCTCATGACGGGACTTCTCGAGGAAGGTGCCGGCGATCTCGATGCGCGTGACTTTGCCCAGGCCCGCGAATCGCTCGCGGCCAGCTTCAGTTTCGACGTCTCCAACGACGCGCTGTCGATCTCGGCCCGGTTCCTGACCGAGAACCGTGACGAGGCAGTGGACCTTCTCCGTTCCGCACTCGTGGAGACGCGCTTCGGCGAGGATGCGATCGAGCGCGTGCGTGCGCAGGTCATCTCGGGGATCCGGAGCGACGCGACC
>Ga0209931_1001503_pt1 | contig 12672 bp, 7 predicted proteins | sample SalPonR1_B_D1_MG_FD_185697 | JGI IMG/M metagenome (GOLD analysis project Ga0209931, IMG submission 185697) | Salt pond soil microbial communities from South San Francisco under conditions of wetland restoration - Salt Pond MetaG R1_B_D1_MG... ...
GCGGGGATCGATTGGTTAACTGCTGCCCGAATGGTAAATTTTCCCTTCAGGATTTCTCAGGTGCTTTCCGTGTGGCGTCGCGCGCAGCGCAGGAACCGCAGCGTACAAATGAGTACTCGAGGATTCCGAGCAGCGCACGGCGCCGTAGCGGGGATCGATTGGTTATGTGCTGCCCGAATGGTAAATTTTCCCTTCAGGATTTCTCAGGTGCGTGCCCGGCGTCGCCGCGCGGCGCGCAGAAACCGGAATATACAAGCTGGTATATGAGGATTCCGAGCAGCGCACGGCGTCGTAGCGGGGATCGATTGGTTACGTGCTGCCCGAATGGTAAATTTTCCCTTCAGGATTTCTCAGGTGCTTTCCGTGTGGCGTCGCGCGCAGCGCAGGAACCGCAGCGTACAAATGAGTACTCGAGGATTCCGAGCAGCGCACGGCGCCGCACGGGAAGTGCCTGAGGAATTCTGAAGGGAAAATTTGGTGGGCGATACTAGATTCGAACTAGTGACCTCTGCCATGTCAAGACAGCGCTCTAACCAACTGAGCTAATCGCCCTTAACCAGCCGTTCATTATACCAATGCCACGCCTCCTGACAACCCTGCAACCGCCTTTTTTCGCCCTTCCCGGCCTCGGCGGCGAAACCATTCCGGCGCTATAATTTCAAGTCATGCCCGACGCCCCGCACACCGCTCCCCGACCCTTTGTTCACCTGCGTGTGCACTCCCAGTACAGCCTGGAAGACGGGCTGGCCACGCCCGCCGCCCTTGCCGCCCGCACGCGTGAGCTGGAAATGCCGGCGCTGGCGATCACCGACTGGCACAACCTTTTCGGGTTGGTGAAGTTCATCAAGAGCGCCCACGCCAACGGCGTCAAGCCGCTGGTGGGCAGCGACGTCCGGTTGAGCAACCCGGCCAACGAAGTCGAATTTTCTTCTGCCACGCTTCTGGTGCAGGACCGCACCGGCTACCTCAACCTGTGCCGGCTGATCTCCAAGAGCTTCATCGAGGGCCGCGTCCAGGGCCAGCCGCGCATCCGCTTCGAGTGGCTGCACGGCGCCTGCGACGGGCTGATCGCGCTGGTCGGCTGGAGCTCCGAGGTCGGCCAGGCGCTCATCGGCGGTCATTTCGAGGAAGCGCGCCGGCGTCTGGTGGCGTGGCAGAAGGAATTTCCGGACCGGCTCTACATCGAGCTCCAGCGCACCGGGCGCAACGGCGAGAGCCGCGCCGAGAACGGGCTGCTGGCACTGGCCAGCGAGCTCGAGCTGCCGGTGGTGGCCACCAACGACGTGCGTTTCCCGGCCGCCGACCAGTTTCTGGCCCACGAAGCCCGGGTCTGCATCCACCAGAGCCGACTGCTGGACGACAAGCACCGACCGCACGACTTCATCGACCAGCAATACCTCAAGTCCCCGGCCCAGATGGAAGAACTATTCTCCGACCTGCCGGTGGCGCTGGACAACACGGTCGAACTGGCCAAACGATTGAATCTCGACCTGAAAATGGGTGAATACGTGCTGCCGGAGTTTCCGGTGCCGGCGGGCGAGACCGCCGACGATTTCCTCGAGCGCAAGACGCGCGAAGGGCTGGAAGCGCGGCTGGAGCGCTACGGCCCGGCCAACGATCATACCGAGGACGATTATAGAGAGCGGGTAAGGAAAGAGCTTGAAGTGATTGTTTCAATGGGCTTTTCGGGCTACTTTCTGATTGTCGCCGACTTCATCGCCTGGGCTCGCAACAACGACGTTCCGGTTGGTCCGGGGCGCGGCTCGGGCGCCGGCTCGCTGGTGGCCTGGTGCATCGGCATCACCGATCCGGACCCGCTGCGCTACGACCTGCTGTTCGAGCGCTTCCTGAATCCCGAACGCGTGTCCATGCCCGACTTCGACATCGATTTCTGCGTCGAGGGCCGCGACCGGGTCATCGACTACGTGGCCGAGCACTACGGCCGCGAACGGGTCAGCCAGATCATCACCTACGGCACGCTGGCGGCCAAGGCCGCGGTACGCGACTGCGGCCGGGTGCTGGGCTACAACTACGGCTTTGTCGATTCGATCGCCAAGCTCATCCCGCTGCAGCTCGACATCACGCTCAAAAAGGCCCTGAAACAGGAGCCCGAACTCAAGCAGCGCTTCGACAGCGAGGACGACACGCGCAGCATCATGGAACTGGCGCTGCAGCTCGAGGGCGTGGCGCGCAACGCCGGCAAGCACGCCGGCGGCGTGGTCATCGCGCCCGGGCCGCTGACCGATTTCGCGCCGCTCTACACCGACCCGCGCACCGGCTCGGTGGTGACCCAGTTCGACAAGAACGACGTCGAGGCCGTGGGCCTGGTCAAGTTCGACTTTCTCGGACTCAGGAACCTGACCATCATCGACTGGGCGCTGAAGTCGGTGAATCGCCAGCGCCGTCTGGAGAATCTGGAACCGGTCACACTGGACGACCTGCCGCTGGACGACGCCGATACCTTCAAGCTGCTGCAGAAGGCTCATACGACCGCGGTGTTCCAGCTCGAGTCGCGCGGCATGAAGGACCTGCTCCGCAAGCTGGTGCCCGACAGCTTCGACGACATCGTGGCGGCCGTCGCACTGTTCCGGCCCGGCCCGCTGGATGCCGGGATGGTCGACGACTACGTCGAGCGCAAGCACGGTCGTGCGAGGGTGGATTACCCGCACCCGCTCACCGAGCCGATTCTGAAGCCCACCTACGGCGTGATCCTGTACCAGGAACAGGTCATGCAGATCGCCCAGGTGGTCGGCGGCTACACGCTGGGCGCGGCCGATCTTCTCAGGCGTGCCATGGGTAAGAAGGATCGCGCCCTGATGGCCGAGCAGCGGGCAATCTTCGTCGAGGGCGCCGCCGAACAAGGACTGAAGGCCGACGAGGCCCAGCATCTGTTCGGGCTGATCGAAACCTTTGCCGGTTACGGCTTCAACAAGTCGCACTCGGTGGCCTACGCGCTGGTCGCCTACCAGACCGCGTGGCTGAAGGCCCACTATCCCGCCGAATTCATGGCCGCGGTGCTGTCGGCCGATCTCGACAAGACCGACAAGATCGCCAACCTGATCGAGGACTGTCGCGCCATGCAGCTGGAGGTGCGACCGCCGGACGTCAACCACTCGCAGTGGCGCTTCGAGGTCGAGGACGGCGTGATCCGATATGGTCTCGGCGCGATCAAGGGCGTCGGTGAAGGAGCGATAGAAGCGATACTGGCCGCGCGCGACAAGCTCGGCCGCTTCGAGTCGCCGGGCGCATTGCTGCGCGAAGTCGAGCTGGCCCGGATGACCCGCAAGACCATGGAGACGCTGGTGCGTGCCGGGGCGCTGGATTCGATCCATTCGAACCGGTCCGCGCTGCTGCAGGCGCTTCCCGACGCCTGGTCGTCGGCCGAACGCCACCAGGCGGACTCGGCGGCCGGCCAGACCAGCCTGTTCGGCGCACCGGCCGGCGGCGACCGCACAATCCAGGACGAACCGCTGCCCGACACCGCCAACTGGACTTCGCGCCAGAGACTGCGCGCCGAGCGCGAGACGCTGGGTCTTTATCTCAGCGGTCACCCGATGGACGACCTGGTCGACGAAGTGGACGGTTTCACCACCTGCCGTCTCGGCGACATCGGCAACCGCTTCGGCGACGCCGAGCCGTCGCGCGGGCGCCGGCCCGGTCTTTCGATGACGCTTGCCGGCCTGATCGTGACCATGCGACGGCGCCCCGGCAAGGGCGCGTTCGTCGCCATCGACGACGGCAGCGGGCGCATCGAGGTGGCGATATTCGACCGAACGCTGGCCGACTGCGCCGACCTGTTGGTGTCCGACGAGATCATCATTGCCAGCGGCAAGGTCGAGATCGACGATTTCAACGGCGGCTACCGGATGGTGGCCGAACAGGTGCTGACTCTGGACAAGGCCCGCCAGCGCTTTGCACGGCATGTCCACATCAGGCTGCGCCCATCGTTCAAGCCCACCGACATCGACGAACAGCTGGCCGCGACGCTGCGCCCCTATCGCAACGGCGAGACGCCGGTGATCATCGATTACGTCAACGGCCGCGCCGAGGCCACGCTGCGCCTGGGCGCCGGCTGGCGGGTCAAGCCCTGTGCCGAGCTGCTGGCGGCCATGTCGGGGGTCGAAGCCATCGATCGGGCGGAACTGGTTTACAACTAGCAGACCCGGCTACCGTCGCGCCTGTGGCCCCCCGGCCGACGCGACGGCTTATCGGGTGTCATCTTTCCGGCACGGCAGCTCGAGGCTGAACGCACTGCCGCCGGGAATTGCCCGGGCCAGCATCCGGCCGTCGTGGCGTTGCGCAATCAGCCTGGCGATGAAGAGCCCCAGCCCCAGGTGAGGTTTCTCGGCCCCGGACTTCCGCCACGACACCATGGCCTCGAACAGCTCGGCGGCCGAAGCAGGGTCTATGGACGGCCCGTCGTTTTCGACTTCGAGTCGGGCCGTGTCGCCGGACCGCATCACCCTGACCCGGATTGCACTGCCCGGATTTGCAAAATCCAGCGCATTGTCGACAAGCTTGTCCAACAGCTGGGCGATCAAGTCCGGCGAACCATTCATGCGCACCGGCTGCCCGGTGCCTTCGAACTTCAGTTCATGTTTGCCGCATGCGTCCTGGCGCGCGGCGCAGTAATCACGTGCCAGTTCGAACAGGTCGAACGCCTCGAACGGCTCCTCGATCAGCGCTTCCTCGAGCCGGGCGGCCTGGCTCATGGCACTGAAAATGCGGTTCAGACGCCGGTTGCCCTGCCCCGCACGTTCCAGGTAGAGCCTGGCCTGGTCGTGATCGAAAACGCCGCCGCTGCCGACCTGGTCGGCCAGGTTGTCCAGCGACGACCCGATCATGGTCAACGGCGTGCGCAGCTCGTGCGAAAGACGGTCGGCGAGCGTGCCCAGGTAATGCTGATGCACTCGCAATCGATCCAGCAGCGATGCCATGCTTGCCGAAAGCGCCGCGATTTCGTCACCGCCGCGAAGCCTGTCCGGCGCAGCCATCACCTTGCCGTCGTCGGCCACGGCCGCCTCGGTGCTGCGCTGCAGGCGCCGGATACGCGACGACAGCCGCCAGGCAAACGCCAGCAGCACCGCGGCCGCGGCCAGGAATACGAAGGCGCTGACGCCGGCCAGGCGCAACACGGCGTCGCTGGCCAGCAGCAGCATCGCATCGGCGTCGTGCTCAAGCACCAGAAGCGGCGGATAAGCTGTGCCGTTGTCCAGCGCCATGGTCACGCGCACCCGCGCGCCCGGCTGCTCGGAATCGCGCTCGATCATCCACAGCGGCGAAATTTCTCCCAGTCGCGCCGCATCCAGGTCGGGGCCGGCCAGCCGCGCCGTGAACGGCCCAGGCGGCGGCAGCCGCGACAGCGCGTCGCCGGCCAGCCGCTCGAACAGAAGGGTCTGCCAGATCGAGGGCGACCGGTCCGCCGGGCTCGCGCCCGACCGTGCGCGATCGGCGCGCCCGAGTACGTCGCCCTGGTGCGTGACCAGCCAGGTCCGCATGCCGCCGGGCACCAGCGCCTCGAGTTCGGCGGAAAGACCCGGATCGGCGGCCACCACGGGTACCCGCCCCGGGATCGAATACTCGCGACTTCCGGCGGCGTCGACATCGAATACCGAGACACCGATGCGGTCCGGCCGATCTCGCAGCGGAATTCGCAGCTCGAGGTTCCAGCCGCGGGCCAGAGGCTGCATCATGCCGTGCACCACCGGCCAGTCGCCCGGCTCGGCTGCGCGCGTGAAGCGACCCGGCGCGGTCGGGACGATGCGCAGCCAAGATTCACCGCGCGACCCGGCGAACCGCAGCTCGACGTGATCGCCCGGCGTCCCGTCGGGCCCGGCAAAGCGCGTATCGGCATCGGAAACCTGCAGCAGCAGGTGCAGACCCGTCGGCGACTGGGCCAGCGCCAGCGACACCGGCGCGGCCGCCTTGGGAAACCTCCCATCGTCCAGTGCTGCAATCGCCGAATGCGACTGCCGGCCGTCCGGCCCGACCCGCTCGGTGCCCTCCAGCCAGGCCGTCCAGTCGTCGCCGTAACCGTCCAGCAGCAGCGGCTGCCGCGCGGTATGGACGTAAAGCGGGTCGGCGGCACCGGTCGTTTCCGATCGAGGCCGGGGCACGACGGTCGCCAGCGCTCTTGCACTGTCGACAAGCGCCTGCTCCTGGCCCTGCCGCAGCAGCTTTTCGACCTGCGCGACAAACTGCAGACCGAGCAGCGGCAGAATCAGTACCAGCGATGTAGCCAGCATCAACTGGCCCCTGAGCTTCATTCCGAAGCGGTCCAGCGATAACCGGCGCCGTGAACCGTAAACAGGCAACCGAATTCCGGATCGTGTAGCTGGAACTTGCGCCGGATGCGCTTGATGTGCGAGGTGATCGTTGATTCGTCCACCACCAGGCTGGCGGCTTCCATCAACTGCTCGCGGCTCCGGACATGCCCGGGGTAGCGCGCCAGCGCATGCACGATCCAGAACTCGGTCACGGTCAGATCGATCGGGCGTCCGCGCCAGCGCACGATCAGGCAGTCGGTGTCGATCGCCAGCTCGCCGCTAACCAGTTCGTGGTCCTGCGGCCCGGGGCGGGCAAGCGCCTCCAGCCGCCGCCGCAGCGCGCTGACGCGCGCCATCAGGTGCGGGATGGAAATATCCTTGGTCAGATAATCGTCGGCGCCCAATCTCAGTCCGGAGACCGCATCGAGTTCGCTGTCGCGCGCGGTCAGGAAGATGATCGGCAGTGTTTCGGAGCGCGCACGCAGCGCCCGACACAATTCGAAGCCGCCCTCGTGCTCGTCGCCCAGCCCGATATCGATGATGACCAGGTCCGGCAGCTCGTCGGCAAAGGCACGCTCGGCCGACGCCCGGTCGACATAGCCCCGGGCGGTAAATCCATGACGGCGAAACGCGTCCAGGTAGTTCTCCCGGATAGGCGCCTCGTCCTCGACAACGGCAATGCAGCGGCTCATGCGCATAGCTTAGCGCTCGTCGAACGTTTGCGGGAGGCTGCGGGCAAGTCAAGGCCAAGGCCAGAATCAAAGTCAATACAGCTCTCGCGAAGACGCAAAGGCGCCAAGGAAAGCAAGATGAAGAACATACTCCCGCAGAGGCGCGGAGGAAACCGGAAAATGCGAGACCCGCCACGAATCGTAGGGGGGATAAGCAAAGTGCATCCACCGTTCCCGGTCATGTCGCCGGACATGCGGCGGATGCGCGTTGCTTATCCGCCCTACAACTGCGCGCTTGTCCGGGCCGCGAACCTGGTTCGACTTGATTTCTTCTCATTAAATTGTGTCTTCGATCTTCTCTGCGTCTCTGCGGGGAATTAAGCTTTCGCCTTTTTAACCTTTTCGCCTTTCCTTCGCGCCTTGGCGCCTTCGCGCGAGCTGGTTTGATCTTGCTTTTCGACAGTCCCGCCACCGCTGCCATCTTTCTGCCACATTTGGTCATCGAATCGCCAGATTCGCGGCCGGGCCGGGCCATTTTCGGCTGTTCCAATCGTCTGCAACTTCCATCAAGAGACGGCCCCGATGACATACACCCGCGCTTGCTTGCTTGTCCTTTGCTTTCTGACAACGACTTCGATCCTCCAGGCACAGACGCGGGCCGGCCTGCAGCTGGTCGGCGACGCCGGCGCGGTGGCGGCGGTCACCCAGTCCACCGAGGTCGATATCCGCGTCACCGGACTGCTGGCACGAACCACCGTCACGCAGCACTTCACCAACCACACGCAAGGCTGGGCCGAGGGCCGCTACGTGTTCCCGCTACCCGACGGCGCCAGCGTGGACGAGCTCCGGATCGCGATCGGCGAGCGCGTGATCGCGGGCGAAGTGCGCGAGAAGGCCGACGCCAGGCAAGTCTTCGAGCAGGCGCGCGACCAAGGCCGGACCGCCGGGCTGGTCGAACAGCATGCCGGCAACCTGTTCTCGACATCGCTGACCAACATCGCGCCGGGCGAGGATATCGTGGTGACCATCGGTTTCGGCCAGACCGTCGATTACCGCTACGGCCGGTTCACGCTGCGCTTCCCGACCACCACCCTGCCGAGATACGAAAACGGCGCCGGCACCGAATCGCAGACGCTGGCGAACGCGGCGCCGGCGCCGGCCTACAGTCCCGGCGCGGCGCCGCGACTGTCGATGTCGGTGGCGCTGGCGGCCGGTTTCGAGCTGGCCGGGGTGCAAAGCCTGCACCACCCAGTCGACGTCCGTGGCCGCGGCAGCGACCGGACCATCGAACTGGCCGAACCGGAACGGGCCGCAGGCAAGGATTTCGAACTGGTCTGGAGCGCACGCGACGAAGACCGGCTGCAGGGCGCGCTGTTCGTCGAACAGCTGCGCGGCCGGGCGCACGCGCTGCTGATGCTGCTGCCGCCGCGCGATTTCACGCCGGTCGCACTCAAGCGCGAACTGATCCTGGTCATCGACCGGTCGGGATCGATGCAGGGCGAGGCGTTCGAGCAGGCGCGCGAGGCCGTTCGCCTCGCGCTGGACCGAATCGACCACGACGATCGCTTCAACGTGATCGCGTTCAGCAATACCGCGTTGCCGCTGTTCGACGGCGCGGTGGCCGCCACCCGGGCCAACCTCGACCGGGCCTACCGCTTCATCGAGCGCCTCGATGCCGACGGCGGCACCGAGATCGACGCGGCCATGGGCATGGCGATGGACGGCCTGCCGAATGTTGGCAACAATCGTGGCTACCTGCGCCAGATCGTGTTCGTCACCGACGGCGCGGTGGCCAATGAGCCGCAGGTACTCGAACGCATCGACCGCGAAATCGAGGATTCGCGGCTGTTCGCCATCGGTATCGGCCACGGCGTCAACGACGCGTTTTTGAATCGCGCCGCGCGCCGCGGCCACGGCACCACGACGCTGATCAAGGACCCGCGCGACATCGCCGGACGCATGAGCGAACTGCTGGTGCAGCTCGAAAGCCCGGTACTCGAAAATCTGCAGATCGACTGGCCCGTCCCCGCCGACACTTCAGCCGAAACCTGGCCGGAACGCATGCCGGACCTGTACGCCGGCCAGCCGCTGATGGTGCTCGCGCGCCTGGACGGGGCGGCGAACGAGATCAATCGCGGCAGCGTCCGCGCCACCGGCTTTCGCGACCTGCGCTTGGTCGAGATGGAGTGGCCGATGCGCGATTATTTCTCGGCGCCGGGCGTGGCGCGCGCGTGGGCCCAGGCGCGCATCGAGGGCCTGGCCGACCGCCCGAAAGGCAGCATGGATGCGCAACTTAGACACGACGAACGCCTTCTGACCGCACTCGAATACCGCATCGTCAGCCCGCTGACCAGCCTGGTGGCCGTCGACCGCACGCCGCGCCGCACCGAGGCCGCAAAGCTGCAGCGCGTCGCCGTCGCCGGCGCCGCACCGGACAATCGCCACCCCGACAATCGCGACCCGGCCGCGCTGCACGCCATGCCGGCCACCGACGCAGGTTCGCTGGAAACGGGCCTGCGCGGGCTGTCCATCCTCACCATCGTGCTGCTTATGATCTTCAACCGCCGGTTCAACCGGCTGGAGCGCAGCCGCAGGGATTCGGATGCAGGCGACGATGCGGCCCACCCCGGAGAACGGGCGTGATTGCGCGGCTGGTTGTCGCACTGCTTGCTCTGGCCGCGTTCAGCCAGTTGGCCGAATTCGGCTGGATACAGGGCAAGGGCCTGGTCGGCCAGTGGCTGATGGCCTCGGCCTGGGCCGGGGCCGATGAAGACGGCGCCGGATCCCCGTGGCCGGGCGCCCGTACCCGCCCGGCCGCGCGCCTGTTCGTACCCGAGCTCAAGCTCGACCGGCTGGTGGTCGAAGGCATGGCAACGCCCAATCTGGCCTGGGGTCCCGGCATCGAAACCGGGCCCAACGGACACGTGCTGATCGCTGCCCACCGCGATACCCATTTCCGCTTTCTGGGCGACCTGGAACAAGGACACCGAATACAACTGGAGCAACCGGCCGGCGTCATCAGGAACTGGCGAGTCCAGGAAAGCCGTGTTGTCGATTCGCGCACCACGCGCCTGGACATGAACGCCCCGGGCCCGCTGCTGACCCTGGTGACCTGCTGGCCCATAGACGCGTTCGAGGCCGGCGGCCCGCTGCGCCTGGTGGTCAGCGCGGTGCCGACCGACGAAGAAACATCATGAGCACGCTGTCGCTCGAAGACCTCGGCCCGAAGATGCGCCGGGAACTCGGGCTGGAAGCACCGTGCCGTTGCGCCGGAAGGAAGACAAACTTCGTCGCGACCATCCCGGTGATCGAGGCAGGTCCGCCGCGCGCTTCCATGTCAGCAAGTGAGAATCCGCCCGGCGCAGCGTGGCTGCGAACCGGCCTTCATCGACTGCGCATTCCGGCATTTCAGCCACCATCGGCGACAGCCGGCAAGTATCAGGAAGATTGCTGTTGATCGTCTTACGGTTGATCGGCAGACGGGCACGCCAGACATCGGGTAAGCGATCCCGGCCGGAGATGGCGATCGATTCCGGCCGGGATTGATGGTTTTCTGGTCACTCGCGGCTGTTATTCATCGCCGTTATTCACCTATCTCGCCGGTCTCGATCCGTCGCTCGTAGATCTGCTCGAGCTCGTAGATGTCCTGCATCAACTCGAAGAATCCATGCCAGTGCGCGTAGTCCGGTGCGCCGTGGGTCGCACCCATGCGTGCGCGGCGACCCTCGTGATGCCAGAGATGGTAATAGGTGATCTCGAACTTGTCCGTCCACTGGTTGTCTTTCAGCAGCCCCTTCTCGCGCAGTTCCTCGCGCATTTTCGTGGCCGGCTCGTAGTACGCCTGGTTGTAAAGCTTCACGGCCTTGTCGGCCTGGGCGAAGAAGCCGTCGGTGTGCCGGATGCTGTGGCAGGACTCGCACACCATCATCATCTTCTCTCGGCCTTCCTCGCCGTCGCCCAGGGTGGGACTCATGATGTTGTCGGAGTCGCGCACGTTCGAGCGCTTGGCCCACTGCACCCAGTGGAGTCGCTCCGTCACGTTGTGCGTGGCATCGACTATGCCGACCTCGCTCATGTGACAGGTCGCGCAGGTGGGCGCGCGGTAATCCTCGCCAGGCTTCCATTCCCCGCTCGGCCCTTCGAAATCCCAGGTGTGGCCTTCGGTCAGATAGATGTGACCGTGCTTGCTGTTCTCGTAGATCTCGATGTTCGGGTGGTCGGGCCCCAGATGGCAGGACGCACAGGCATGCGGCTTGCGCGCCTCGGCGTTGGAGAATTTATGCCGCGTATGGCACACACCGCAGCTCCCGGTGCTGCCGTCGGGGTAGACGTTGCCGATGCCCGAATTGGGCCAGGTTTCCGGGGTGGGCAAACCATCGTCGTCGACCTTGATCTCTGTGCCGTGACACTGAATGCACCCGGTTTCGTTCGGCGCGTCGCCGAGTTCGGGATGCTCGCGGCCCTCGTGGATCGAGGTCAACGCATGCAGGCTGTCCTTGGGAATCTGCTGCCTGTAGGCGCGGAAGTGTCCGCTCTGGTTGAACTGCGCGACCTGGTCTTCATGACACTGGCCGCATACAGTCGGCGGCACCAGCACCGAAACGTAAGTGCCTTTGTGGCGCGCGCCCATCGGCGCATCCTCGGCAACCTCGTGACAATCGAGACAGGTCACGCCTTCCTCGGCGTGATGACTGCTGCGCCAGTCGGCCACCATGGCAGGCTGATTTCGATCATGACAATCGATGCAGCGCTGCTCGAGTTCGGAGATTTCCTGTGCCGCGGCACCCGACCAGAACCCAATAAGCAACAGCATCGAAAATAGGCTGAAAATGCCGCTCGGTTTCATTGTCTTTTCCCTCTCGAATCTGCTTTACAGCATACGCCCGAGTGGAATGGCTGTCAAAAAACCCCTTTCAAAACATAACCTTGAAAAATAATCCAAATCAACCTGAAACACAAATGCATTCGCATTCGGTATTCCAACGTCGGCCGGTCGCACCCGCCGCAATCGATTCAGGGTTCGTCAGTCAGTCCTTTTCGGCAAGTGCTGCCTGGTAGTCGAGAACACGATTGATATATTCATTGGGGCCCGGGCGGGAAAGCTGCCAGGCGAGCCGAGTCTGCTGGTATTCGAAACGCTTTTGCCGGGCGAAAAACAGATCTGCGTGCGGCACAGGCTTGTTCCAGGCTTCGAGAACCGCAATCGCATCCTTGCTGCCCCAGCGCGCGGCGCGACGATAGAGCGCTTCGGCGGCGTCATCGTTACCGGCAATCAGCCTCAACGCGCCCAGCTCGAGCAGCGATGGAACGAATTCCCGGGCAGCCGACTGCTCCCACCAGAAGGCGGCGGTCTCGAAATCTCCCTCGGCCTTGTAGAGTACGCCGAGATTGTGCTGGGCATGGAAGTTTCCGTCCTCGGCCAATGGTGTCCACTGTGCTTCGGCAGCCGCAAGATCGCCGCCGTGAAACGCGTCGTTGCCCTTGACCAGCGGCGCCGTGCCGCAACCGGAAAGCAAGCCTGAGATAACAACGTATGCGAACCCTGCTGAAACTGCCTTGATCATGCCCGACTCCTATTCGGTCTCCTGGAACCAAGGTACCAGAAACAGAGCCGCCGATCAATTTCAGCCGCCCGTCATGAACCACCCCCGAAACAGTCACGAAAAACACTTGATGGCCTTGTGAAAAAGATCACCGGCGTTGCTGGCGTTCGATGTTCTCCCGGCGCCGCTTGA
>Ga0209931_1001504_pt1 | contig 12666 bp, 12 predicted proteins | sample SalPonR1_B_D1_MG_FD_185697 | JGI IMG/M metagenome (GOLD analysis project Ga0209931, IMG submission 185697) | Salt pond soil microbial communities from South San Francisco under conditions of wetland restoration - Salt Pond MetaG R1_B_D1_MG... ...
GGCCGAGCAGGCGGATCGCGAAGCCGAGGCGCGCCGCGACGAGAGCCGCGAGCTCCGCCGCGCGTTCCTGGTCTCGGCCCTGCTGGCGCTGCCCATTTTCGTGCTGGAGATGGGCGGACACCTGCTCCCCGGAATGGCGCAAACGCTGGCCGACAGCATTGGCACGCGCAATCTCCACCTGCTGTTCTTCGTGCTGGCGACGGCCGTGCAGTTCGGGCCCGGCCTGCGCTTCTACCGCAGCGGCTGGCCGTCACTCGTGCGCGGCGCGCCGGATATGGACTCGCTGGTCATGCTCGGCAGCACTGCGGCCTGGGGTTACTCGGTGGTAGCGGTGTTCTTCGCCGGAGTACTGCCGGAAGGCACTGCCAACGTCTATTTCGAGGCCTCAGCAGTGATCATCACGCTGATCCTGGGCGGCCGCTACCTGGAGGCCCGCGCGCGCGGTCGCGCCAGCGACGCCATCCGCCGACTGGTCTCGCTGCAGCCCCGCACTGCGCGCATCGACCGTAACGGCGGGACGCTCGAGCTGCCAGCCGAGCACGTCCAGCGCGGCGACCTCGTGCTGGTGCGGCCCGGCGAACAGGTGCCGGTGGACGGGGAGATCGTGGCAGGCGCTTCCTGGCTGGACGAGTCGATGATCAGCGGCGAGCCTTTGCCCGTGCAAAAAGGTCCTCAGGACGAGGTCGTCGGCGGTACTATCAACGGCAGCGGCGCCTTCAGCTTCCGCGCCACGCGGGTCGGCGCCGAGACGGTGCTGGCACGCATCGTGCGCATGGTGGAACAGGCGCAGGCCGCCAAGCTGCCCATACAGGCGCTGGTCGACAAGGTCACGCTGGTATTTGTGCCCGTGGTCATCGCCGTCGCGCTGCTCACGTTCGTGGCCTGGCTGATGTTCGGCCCGCCGCCCGCGCTCAGCTTTGCGCTGGTGAACGCCGTGGCGGTGCTGATCATCGCCTGCCCCTGTGCCATGGGGCTGGCCACCCCGGTGTCGATCATGGTGGGCACCGGCAAGGGCGCCGAGCTTGGACTGCTATTCCGCAAGGGCGACGCGCTGCAGTCGCTGCAGGAGACCAGGGTGGTCGCCCTGGACAAGACCGGCACGCTGACTCGGGGCGAACCCACCCTGACCGTGTTCAGCCCCGCGCCGGGACTCGACGAGCAGGAACTGCTCGCCATGGTCGCCTCGCTCGAGCAACACTCGGAGCACCCCGTCGCGGCGGCGATCGTAGCGGGCGCCCGCGAGCGCGGCGTCGAATTGCGCGAAGCGCAGGAATTCGAGGCGGTAGCGGGCCTCGGCGCCAGGGCGAGCGTCGATGGCCGGCAGCTGGCGGTCGGCGCCCTGCGCTTCATGGCACAACTGGAAGTGGATGCGACGCCTTTCGCCGCGCAGGCGGCGGGGATCGCCGAGGCTGGCGGCACACCGCTTTATGCCGCGCTGGATGGCCGCCTCGCGGCACTGATCGGTGTCGCGGACCCGCTCAAGGACGACGCGCGCGAGGCGGTCGCCGAACTGCGCGCGATGGGCCGGCAAGTGGTCATGCTCACCGGCGACGACCGGCGCACCGCCGCCGCCATCGCGAGTCAGGCCGGCATCGACGAAGTGCGCGCGGAGTTGATGCCCGAGGACAAGGTGACACAGCTGAAGGAACTGCAGCGCGGCGGCGCGAAGGTCGCCTTCGTCGGCGACGGCATCAACGACGCGCCCGCACTCGCGCAGGCGGATGTCGGCATCGCCATCGGCACCGGCACGGACATCGCCATCGACAGCGCCGAGCTGGTGCTGATGTCGGGCGACCTGCGCAAGCTGCCGAATGCCGTCGCCCTGTCTGCCGTGACGCTGCGCAACATCCGCCAGAACCTCTTCTGGGCCTTCGCCTACAACGCCAGCCTGGTCCCGGTCGCGGCGGGCGTGCTGTATCCCGCCGCGGGCCTGCTGCTCTCGCCCATGCTGGCGGCGCTGGCCATGGCGCTTTCCAGCCTGTGCGTGGTCAGCAACGCGCTCCGGCTCAAGTGGTTCCGGCCGCCGCTCGCTACCAGTTCCGCGGCCCGGACTTGACCTTCACTTCGCCGGTCTCGACATCCATTACGTGACAGCTCAGGCAGTTGCCGCCGTGATCGATCACGAAGGCGTTGCTGGTCGGGTCCTCGAAATGCAGCACATGGGCCATCTCGCTCATCATCCAGGCGCCGCCCGCCTCGCCGTGGCATTCCATGCAGTCGTCGGGCACCGTCTCGACCATGTCGTCCACCGGCATATGCCCGAGGCCGTCCAGCAGTGTGCCGATGGTGGCGGCCATCTCGCCGTTGTGGCAGTCCACGCAGCCCGGCGAGACCGTGGTCTCTCCCGGCTGGAGCGCCGCTTTGGCCTCGTCCCCGTCGGTCTCGGCATGCAATGTCCCCAGGCCGCCGAGCGACGCCAGCGCCAGGGCCAGCGTGAGAGCGAGTGATTTTCTGCGTGAAGTCATGTTGGCCTCCCGTGGCGGAAATCGTGCTAACCCCTCAACTATAGTCGGGCCAGCGACCTGTTGCCGCTCAGGCCGCCGTCACCCGCCCAGCAACCATGCCGTCGCGCCGGCCATCAGCATCACCAGCAAGCCGGTCACCGACCAGGCCGCGATACGCGCCTCGGCGGCGCCCGCGAGGATGGCGAGGCCTGCCCTGCGATCGGCCATGGCGACGCCGAAGGCTCTCAGGCGCCCCAGTTCGCGCGGCAGCCGCTCCGCACAGAATGCCGCCAGCCAATGCAGTCCCCCGGCGCCGAGGCGTTCCAGGGGGATGCCCAGGTCGCCCGGGGGAACCGCCGGCCAGGCCGGCGACCGGTGCCGGCGGCGAAGCCATGCGGCGGCGACGGCGAGCAGGCCGGCCAGCGCCATTAGCAGCACGGCATCCCAAGCGTAGGCAAGCCCCATGGCCTTGTGCCACAGGTGAACATCCGCGAGCAGCGCGGGCCCGGCGACCCAGCCGGCGATCAGCAGCAGCCAAGGCGCGACGAGCGCCGCGCCGCCCGCCTCGGGCTGGGCCGAGGCGCGCGGCCAGGCAAGCCACAGGAAGCGCAGCAGCAGCAGGGCGGTCAGCACGCAGCAGGCGTTCAGGAGCGGCGGCAGCAGCGCATCCCAGGGTCCCGGCAAGGCCGTCGTGGCCTGCTTGAGCGCCGTCTTCGCCAGCAGCCCGCTGGTCCACGGCCCGCCGGCGATTCCCAGCGACAGGAACACCAGCGCCAGGGCGGTCAGCCGCGCCGTCACCGGGCCCAGCCGGTGCTGCACCAGTCCCGCGCCAAGGAACAGCGCGCCTTTTGCCAGCCCGTGGTGGGCCATGTAGAGCAGCAACGCCGTGTACAGCGCGCCCCAGTGACCCGGAAAGGCCAGACCAAGCCCGACGACCATGCTCATCAGGCCCATCTGGCTGACGCTGGAGTAGGCCAGCACCGTCTTTGCTTCGCGCTGGGGCAGGCCGACGACCACCGCGTAGCTGGCCGTGAACAGCCCCAGCACGGCGAGGGCCACGCCCCAGCCCGGCAACGCCATTTCGCCGATCGGCAGTAGCCGCAGCCAGGCCACCAGCCCGGCCTTGATCATCGCGCCTGACAGCACCGCGCTGGCCGGGGCCGGCGCCACCGGGTGAGCCAGCGGCAACCAGAAGTGCAGGCCGAACACGCCGGCCTTGATGCCGAAGCCGGCCAGCAGCAGGCCGATCACCAGGTCATTGTTGCCCGCGCCGCGCTCCATGAAGACGGCGCGGATCGACGCGAAGTCGAGCTCGGCCCGGTCCACCAGCAACATCAGGGCGGTGATGACGCAGATCTCGCCGATCACCACCATCACCATGTAATAACGGCCGGCATGCCGGGCGCGCGCATTGTCTTCATGCACGACGAGCCCGTAGGAGGCCACGCTCATGAGGGCGAAGCCGACATAGAAGGTGGCCACGTCCAGCGCCACCAGCAGCAGCAGGTTGCCGCTCATCACGGCCAGGAACCAGCCATAGAACCGGTCCGCGCGGCGCCCGGACGGCAGGTGCCGCGAGGCGAACAGGCCCGCCACCAGCCAGAGGCCGGCAGTGACCGGCAGCATCACGCGCGCGATGTGATCGACGCCCAGCTGCGCGCCCAGCAAGAACCAGCCGACGTCCAGGCCCGGCATGGACAGGGGCACGGCAAGCAGCGCCGGCAGCGCCGCCCAGGGAGCCAGCAGGCGCGCCATGCCGCGCAGCGACGGCAGCAGCATGCAGCCAGCGAGCAACAGCGGCCCGCCGGCGCAGATGAGCAACGCCGGCGAGTTCATTGCAGCAACAGGAAGGCCGCGAGCAGGGCCACCGTCAGCATGAACAGGCAGGTGGCCGGCCAGGCCCGCAGCCTGAGGTCCAGCCAGCGCACTCGGGTGGACCAGCGCTGCCCGTCCCACAGCGCCAGCAGGCCGGCCTCCAGCTGGTCCCGCGCGGTCCCGAGCCAGTCTACGCACAGCACGCGGCCGACGCGCAGCGCGCTGGCGGAGGCGCGCTCCACGGCGCGCAACAGGTCGCCGGGCTCCATGCGGGCGCTGGCGGGCAACAGCCGATACGCCACCAGGCCCGCCGTGATGCCCAGCGGCGCCGCCGCCGCGGCGCTGAGGCCGGGCCAGCTTGCAATCCATGCCACGCCCGTCCCCACCACGGCAAAAATCACCGGCGCGAACGCCAGGTAAGCCGCTTCGGTGGCGCGGTCCGCCGGCGCCAGGGACCGGCTCCGGCGCGCCGCCACCGTCAGCAGCAGCGTGGCCGCGACGGCCACCGGCAGGCCGAGCAAGCCGATGCCGGAAGGCAGCACCGCGGCGGCGTGCGCGGCGGCGTAGCCTCCCGCCAGGCCGTGCGCCAGCAAAGCCGCGGCAACCGCCAGGTCCCGCTTCCAGCCCGCGCACTGCAGCACCACCAGCGGCAGGCTGGCGGCGGCGGCAAGCAAGGCGAGAGCCAGCCAGGCCAGCTGCGCGGCCTCCCCCGGCCCGGCGGGCAGCGCGAGCAGCAACAGCGCGGCCGTCGCCGCCAGCGCATAACCCAGCGTGGCGCGCGCGGAGGCCTGGCAGAGACCGGCAAACAGGCTCCAGGCGGCGCCCGCCAGGGACAGCGCGAGACAGCCAACAGCCAGCACCGGCGCACCGTCGGGCAATAATTTCATGGTGCCGAACAGCGCGGCGGCCACGGGCGCCGCTGACAGCACCGCCGTGGCCGGGCTGACGGCCACCAGCAGCGTCGGCAACCATCCGTGCGCCGGCGGGATACCGCCGCGGAGCACCAGCGCCAGCAGCCCGATCACCAGCAGGCTGGCGGGCATGCCGGCGCCCTGCGGCATGATGACCGCCGGCTTGACCGTGGCACTGAGGATCAGCTCGAAGACCAGCAGGTCGCTGATCACCAGCAGGACGACGAACGCGCGGGCGGCGCGCCGCCAGGCGTCTCCCTGCTCGCCCGCGATCACGCCGTAGAATCCGTAACCCGCCGCGACCATGCCCGCGTAGACCAGCGAGCCGCCGTGCGCGAGCGCCAGGGTGTTGGCGCCCGACAAGGCAAGCAGCACCATGACGGCACCTGGCCCGTCATTCTCCGCGCGCGTCAGCAGCAGGCCGGCCGTCAGCCACAGGCCGCCAAACAGCAGCAGGGCGGCGCGTGCGGTGGCGTCCAGCACCAGCGCCGCGTTCCCCTGGACGAACACCACCGGCAGCGCCAGGCGGTCGGGCGCGACCAGCGCGGCGACCGCGATCGTGAAGGTGGCGCACAAAGCCACCACCCAGCCGCCCGCGACGGGCGCGACCGGCACGAAGCGGGGCGAGATCGCCAGCCAGGCGGCGGCCGCCAGCGGCAGGAGCGGCAGCACGATCAGCAGGTTCACGGCGCGTACTTCCGCGCGGCGATGAACTGCACCCAGTCCAGCGGCGTGCCTGGCATGGAGGCGAGCAGCCCCCAGACCAGTGTCGCAGCAGCGGTGGCCAGCGGCGGTAACAACAACAGCCAGGCGGTTTCCTTGCCGCCGTAGTCACGCTCCTCGGGCCATTCGGCGGGCGGCGCGTCGAACCAGGCGGTGCGCAGGATGGGCAGGAAATACGCGGCGTTCAGCAGGCTGCTGCCCGCCAGCACGAACACCACCCAGTGCTGGCCCACTTCCAGCGCACCCAGGCCGAGGTACCACTTGCTGATGAAGCCCACCGTGGGCGGCAGGCCGATCATCCCCAGCGCCGCCACGGTGAATGCCGCCGTGGTCCAGGGCATGCGCCGGCCGATGCCCGCCATCTCGCTCACCTTGTGCACGCCCAGCGTCTCGGCGTAGTTGCCGGCGCAGAAGAACAGCGTGATCTTCATGAAGCCCTGGTGCACCAGGTGCACGAGGCCGCCGATGGTGGCGATCGGCCCGGCGATCGCCACGCCCAGCGTGATGTAGGAGACCTGGCTGACGGTCGAAAAGGCGAGGCGGCGCTTCAGGTCATCCTGGAAGAGCGCCCGCAGGGACGCGTAGATGATGGTCGCCGCGGCCAGCATCGCCAGCGGGAGGGTCACGCCGATGCTGGCGGCGAACTCGATGCCGAATACGTCGTAGACGATGCGCACGATGCCGAAGGCGCCCGCCTTGACCACCGCCACGGCGTGCAGCAGCGCGCTGACCGGCGCGGGCGCGACCATCGCCTGCGGCAACCATGCGTGCAGCGGCAGCAGTGCCGCCTTCACCCCCACGCCGAGAATCAGCAGCAAAAACACCATCCGCAGCACCGCCGGGTCGACGCCGGCCTGCGCGACGAAACCGCGGTCGATGAACTCCAGCGTGCCGGTCAGCGAATAGAGCCACACGGTGCCGGTCAGCAGCAGCACGCCGCCCAGCAGCGTGTAGGCAAGGTAGGTGCGGCCCGCCTTGCGCGCCACCTCCGTGCCGCGGTGCACCACCAGCGGATAGGTGGTGAGCGTCAGCGCCTCGTAGAACACCAGGAAGGTCAGCAGGTTGCCGGCCATCGCCAGGCCCACGGTGGCGGTGACGCAGAGGCTGAAGTAACCGAAGAAGCGGCTGCGGTTGGGCGAGTCTTCCAGGTAGCCGATGGCGTAGAAGGTGGTCGCCAGCCAGAGCACCGCCGAGAGGTTCACGAACATCAGCGACAACGCGTCGGCGTGCAGCACGAAGTCCAGTCCCGGCACCAGCGGGACCCGGAACTCGTAGTCCACGCCGTGGAAGACACCGATCATCATCAGCACCAGCAAGACGATCTTCAGCAGCGCGCCGCCGAGGTTGAGCGTGGTGCGCAGCGTCGTCGCCCGCTCCGGCAGCATGAAGATAACGAGGCCCGGGATCAGTGACGAGCACAGCACCAGCACCGGCAGCCAGGTGTTGAAGCTCACGGCAGGACCCCCTCGAGCAGCGGCAGCGCCCAGGGCGCCGCGAAGCCGAGCAGCACGGCGCCCAGCGCCAGCACCAGCGCTGTCCATTCCATGGTCGCCGGCACGTCGTGGCGCTCGTGCTCGTGCGGCGACTTGGTAAATGCGAAACCGAGCACGCGGAACACGTAGGTGGCGGTCAGCAAACCGCCGACGATGATCACCAGCGCCCAGAACCATGAGCCCTGGGTCATGGCGGCCTGCAGCAGCATCCACTTGCCGACGAAGCCGCCGCTCGGCGGCAGGCCGGCCAGGCTGATGCCCGACAGCGCAAAAGCCGCCAGGGTGAGCGGCATGCGCTCCACGACGCGGTCTAGCTCGTCGATCTCGTCATGCCCGCCCTGCGTCATGATGCTGCCGGCAGCGAGGAACATCGCGCCCTTGGCCATGGCATGGGACAGCGCCAGGTAGATGGAACCGCCCCACGCCAGCGCCGGCTCCAGGTTCGCCAGCGGGAAGGCGATGAACAGGTAACCCAGCTGCGCCACCGTGGAATACGCGACCAGCAGCTTCAGGCGCTTTTGTCGCAGCGCCTGGATGGACCCCCAGAAGATTGCGGTTGCTCCCAGCGAGCCCAGCAGCAGGGGCACGCCCTGCCCCTCGGGTGTGAAGGTGAACCACAGTCGCAACAGCAGATAGAAGGACGCCTTGACGACCAGGCCGGACAGCAGCGCGCTCACCGGCGCGCGCGCGCTGCCGTGCGCCGGCGGCAGCCAGATATGGAAGGGGAAGAGGCCGGTCTTGAGCAGCAGGCCGGCGATCATCGCGCCCAGCGGCACGGCCAGCTGCAGTCCGCCGTCGGCGCGCTCGGACAGCAGCGCCAGGTCCAGCGTGCCGTAAGCGTGATACAGCAGGGCCACGCCGACCAGGTAGGACAATGAGCCCAGCAGGCTGACCAGCAGGTAACGCATTGCGCCCGACAAGGCCGGGCCGGAGCCGGACAGCGCGACCAGCGCCACGGCCGACAGCCCCATCAGCTCCAACGTCACGTACAGGTTGAACGCGTCGCCGGCCTGGAACAGCGCGTTCAGCGCGGCCCACAGGAAAAGCCATAGTGGCCAGAAGCGGCGCACCTTGTCCGGCGAGTCCGCGAGATAGACCCGCGCGTAGACGCTGACGGCGACGCCCACCACCGCGGTCATCGCCAGCATCAGCACGCTCAGCCCGTCGGCCACCAGCTCGATGCCCAGCGGCGCAGGCCAGCCGCCCAGCTGGTAAGCCTGGCGCCCGTCCGCGGCCACCTGCAGCATCACGGCCAGCGCCGCACAGGCGGTCAGCAGGCCTGCGCCCAGGCCGACGAGCGCGCTGTGGCGCGGCAACAGGAAGGCCACGAGGGCGCCCGCCAAGGGCAACATGATGGCCAGCATCATCCAGGGCGCGCCTGCCAGCCATTCGCTCATCGCCTAGCGCCCCCCCTCGTCCATCAGGTCGCGTTCCCGGTCCTCGGGAAGCGCGGGTTTGCCCGTGGCGTTGGCGAGCCGCAGCACCAGCGCCAGCGCCAGCGCGGTCGCCGAAATGGCCACCACGATGCCGGTGATCACCATCGCCTGCGGCACTGGGTCCACGCCGGTTTCTCCCATGGAGCCCGCTCCCACCAGCAACAGGAATGCGCCGCTGCCCATGACGTTGACCGCCAGCACCTTGCGGATCAGGTGGGCGCGCAGCACCAGCGCCCAGAGGCCGATTGCCAGCAGGCCCAGGCCGCCGCAGGCGAACAGGAGACCGCTGCTCAAGGTTCGCCCTCCGGCCGACCGCCGACGAACAGGCTGGCCAGAATGAGCGCGATCGAAAGCGTGGCCGCCGTCTCGATCAGCAGTATCAGGCCGCCGGCCAGCCCGGCCGGATATTCCATGAAAGCGCGCCCGCCGCCCATCACGCCGAAGCCGGTGGCGATGAAGACGCCCAGGCCGATGACGATGCCCGGGCGCAGCGGCGCGCGCGGCAGCCGCAGTTCCGGTCGGCGACAGGAGATGTTGTAAAGCACGGCCGCCGCGGCGAGCACGGCACCGGCCTGGAAGGCGCCGCCGGGACGGCTGGCGCCGGCCCACAGCAGGTAGGCGCAAAACAGTGGCGCCAGCGGAATCAGCACGCTGTTCATGCCGAGCAGTACGGGACTCGGGGTCGTTTCCCTGATGTCCGGCGCGACGCCCAGCGCCCAGACGCCGACCAGCGCAGAGGTCAGCACCGCGAGTTCGAGCAGCGTGTCGTAGCCGCGGAAATTCAATAACACGGCGGTGACATGGTTCTTGGCGCCGCTGTCCCCCAGCGCCGCCTCGACCTGGCCCGCGACGCCCGGCGCCACCGGTTCCGCCAACAGGGCGAGCGCCAGGCCGGCGGTAATCGCGAACAGCAGCAACGCCAGCCCGATGCGAAACGCCAGGCCCGGCTCGGTCGCCGCATCCCTAGTCTTCATCGTTGTCCCCTTCGGCGTCGAGCTGCGAATCCTCTGTCTTGCCCGGCAGCCGCGCCCAGGTGGCGAGCAGCAGGGCGCCCGCCAGGCCTGCCCCGATCGCCGCCTCCGCCAGCGCCACGTCCGGGGCGCCCAGGCGCACCCAGGCCATCGACAACACCAGCCCGAAGGCGATGAACATGACGATGCAGCGGAACAGGTCGCGGCTGGAGAGCGCCGCCCAGGCCACCCAGAGCAGGATGAGCACCAGCAGCAGGTCGAGCGCCTGGCCGGTGTTCATGGCGCGGTCCAGGGCTTGATGCCGCGGCGCAGGCTGGAACGCGCGATCAGGTGCGAGGCCGTGGCGCCCGCCAGCAGCACCAGCATCCACACCAGCACCAGCTTGCCGACCGTCGCCAGCGAGTCCGCGCGCAGGGCCAGGCCCAGCACCGTGAGTCCCAGGCCCACGTTGTCGCCCTTGGTCAGGGCATGCAGCCGGCTGAAAACATCGGGAAAGCGCAGCATGCCGACGGTGCCAGCGAAGAAGAAGGCCGCCCCGGCCAGCACCAGCAAGGCGCTCAGCAGGTCAATCATCGTCATGACCGCCTCCGCGGCTCCAGATCCGCTGCACGAAGGCCACCGCCGCCACCGCGGCGAGGAAGGCGAACACCAGCGCGACGTCGCGCAGCGGCGGTTCGCCCATGCCCTCGGCCAGCAGCAACAGCACCGCGACGGCGGTGGTGCCGAACAGCTGCGCGGCCAGCATCCGGTCGGCCGCTGTCGGTCCCTGCATCACCCGCCACAGCCCGGCCGCCAGGTTGAGCAACAGGAACATGGCCACGGCGATGAACAGGGTGCTCATGATGCACCCGCTCCACCGCCGTCGGCGTCCAGCTCGAGGCTGAACAGCGCGGCGATGCGCGGCTCCAGGTCCCGCACCATGGCGTGCATGTCGCGGCCCGTGTCCAGCGTGTGGATGACGAGCTCATCGTCCACGAGGTCCGCGCTCAGGGTGCCGGCAAGCATGCTGATCACGTTGGCCAGCGAGACCCTGCAGAGCCCCGCGGGGAGGCGCACCCGGTGGCGCACCAGCCCAGGCTGCAGGGGCATGCCGGGGCGCAGGGCGCGCTGCGCCACGTCCACCGCGCCGACCAGCGACTGGTATGCGAACCAGGGCAGGAAACGCAGCACGCCCGTGATCGAGAGCTGCGCGTCGGCCCACAGCTGCAGGCTGAGCCAGCTCGCGATGACGATGAAAGGCGCGCCGATCAGCCAGCCGTGCGCGTCGCCTCCACTCAAGACCCACCAGAAAATCGCGAACAGCAGCAGGCGACGAGCCCAGTCCTGCCAGCCGATCCTGCCGGCGCGGCGCGGCGCGAGGGGCATGTTGCCTGGCATCAGTCCTCTCCTTCGGGCGACTCCACTGCTTCCTGGTCGGACTTTCGCGCCAGCAAGGCATACAGGCCCTGCGGCAGCGCCTGCTCGGCATAGCCGTGCAGCAACTCGACGCTGAAACCCGCCGCCTCCAGGTCGGCCACGAGTTCCTCCGAGGACCACAGCGCCAGTTCGTGGCACTCGTCGTCGCGACGGAAGAACTCGCCGATCCTTCTGAAACTCGTGATGCAACGGGTCAGCCGGCGCGCCTCGCTGTTTTCCTCGGCGTTCATCAGCAGCACCCAGTCGCCGCCGTCCACGTGGGTCTTGAGGGGTTCGTCACTCGCCACCCGGCCGGGGCCCGCGGCATCGAAGAGCAGGATGCCACCCGGCTGCAGGGCCTCGTGAATGCGGGCGAACAGCCGCCGCAACTGCTCGCGCGAATTGCGCTCGTCGAAAAGATAGTTGAAGCATTCCCCGACCGCCACGACCGCCTCGCAGCGCGGCAACTCCGCTTCCAGCAGCGATTCGCAGCGAAACTGCGCGTCCGGAACCCTGCGGCGGGCAAGCTCGATCATGGCGGGCGAGAGGTCGATGCCCAGCACCTCATAGCCGGCGTTGCTGACCGCTTCCGCGAGAATCCCGGTGCCACAGCCCAGGTCCACGACCAGGCCTTCCTCGACCGCCTCATCCGCAAAAATGCGCAACAGGTGCTCGGCCGCGTCTCGGGCCAGGTGGCCGAACCCGAGGTCGTGGATAAAGGACAGGTCTTCCCGGTAAGCATGCCCCATCGCGATGCTCCTTCCCTGGCGAATGGCAAACCACCGGGCGGGGTCGGGACCGCGCGGCCGGCGGCCGTGCCCGGCCTGCGCCCGGCGAGCACTGGAATCCCATGATGACCCGAGCCGCACCCCGGTCGCGTGGGTGTTTTCCGAAGTGCCGCGAACGCTCAAGCACCCCACCACAGGACCGCCGTGAACATGGCCAGCAGCAGGAATATAGACGCGATGTTCAGACTCACGTCGCGCGCATAGCGCTGGATGGCGAGGCGGGTCCGTACCGCCGCGGCCGCCTCATCGAGGCCGCCGACGCGCAGCCAGGCGGAAGGACGCCGGGACAGCTCCGCCGCCGCCTGTCGCCGCAAACGACGACACGCGCGCACCGCTTCCAAAAGGCGCCGCATGCCGCGGCGTGACAGCCGGCCGGCGCGTTGCTGCAAGCGCCACTGCGCGAGCGCGGCGCCGTCACAGGCGGTCACGAGGGCACGCGCGGCACGACTGTACCAGTAGTCCAGGCTGACCCGCGACGGCGCGCGCAGGTGAAACCAGCCGAACCTCATGCCGGCCGCGAACAGCGCGCCGCCGAGCAGCAATGTCGCGGCCGCAGTCAGCAGGTCGCCGGCCGACAGGAAGTAATGGCCCAGGTAATCCTCCGGCGCGCCGCCCGGGAAGCCGCTCGCCGCCAGCGCGGGCTCGATGATGCCCTCGAGCAACAGCCCGGGGCGCACACCGAGAACCACA
>Ga0209931_1001518_pt1 | contig 12612 bp, 10 predicted proteins | sample SalPonR1_B_D1_MG_FD_185697 | JGI IMG/M metagenome (GOLD analysis project Ga0209931, IMG submission 185697) | Salt pond soil microbial communities from South San Francisco under conditions of wetland restoration - Salt Pond MetaG R1_B_D1_MG... ...
ATAATAGTAATATTCATTATCAATTTCATAAATCCTGCAGAAAATTTATACTGAATTACTTCCCGACAACTAAGAGTATTATAATTACGCTAAGGTACCGGGTATTTCCCTGTATATTTCGAAAAATTTAATGTGCAAGTATTTAAGATAAGATTAACCCTCAAACTGACTTACAGTTGGTTTAGGGTTTTTTTGTATAAGTATAATTTAGGTTATCTTTTTCAGGGTAGATATAAATCTAAAGTAATAGAAGATGATGCTTATAATCTGTCTACTGTGTTTTTCCAATGCTTATTAATCATTGTCGTAAAATGTTTATTTATTTTTTAGAATTGTTTCAGGAACTTGGTCAAATGATTATGGCAAAATGTATTGGGTACCATCTTTTTCTTTGGGAAAACCTGATACAACAGTAAAAGAGCTCATAGAAATGAAAGGACTGTCTGCAAAATTAAAAGAAGAGATAGATAATGTTTTTGAGGTATTAGCCTATGTACAGGCTGTTAATATGAATAACTACAGTGGTAATGAAGAAATATTATCGGATGGATTAAGGTGGGAAATATCGGCTCATCCGGAATATGTAATAGAAAATAATGAAGCTAACTGTTTTGCCATGGCTAATACAGTTGCCTATCTACTTGAAGGGGATTATGAAGAGGTGGGTGTTGTCTGGTGGTCTATTCCGCATTATGGTGGTCATCTTTATAATTATGTAAAGTATGAGGGGGAATATTACATTTTTAGTGCTTTAGCTTATACAATGCCATCTGATTCTACACCAGGTGTTGATGGCTATCCTGGATACGAAAACGGGGCTGACAATGGCTATACTGGTAACTTAAGAGGGCTTGTCCACCAGATTTTAGAAGATGAAAATGGTAATCCTAATTTTGATCCCTGGTTCAAGATAGAGAAAGACTTTCATGAAAACCTAACTTTTATGGCCATAATTCCTACAACAGGTTTTGCAGTGATAGGTTCACATGGAGAAGATGAAAATGCTTACCATGTTGCTACAGACTTTCCATTAGATAAAACTATAATTGTTCGTGAGACTCCTGTCTATTTGACCAAAAACCAAAAAGCACCTGAGTGGAAGAGAGGTCTCTATGAATAGTAGTTTAGGGTACCGGGTACATACCGGAAATTGCCTTTTGGAGAGAATAGGAGAAAGCTAGGTTTTAAATTAAGTAAACCACAGCAGAGATTTTTACTCTACTGTGGTTTAAATTTCGATTTTATTATTAAAATTTAATTATTGACTATACTGCGAAAAATGGATTGTTGAACCCATCCTAAGCAAAATCTGATCTGATTAATAATCATATATTTGTTGATTTGGATATTTTACTTACTTATAATAATTTTTATTTCGAACTATCATTATTTAAACTATATATATCCTATTTATTGCTTATTAAGTCCTTATATAACCTCTAATGTTTCCATTTAATATTCTAACTAATTGTTTTATGTTATATCCGAGCGCTTTATACATAGATGTACAACGGACTTTTAATTTACCACAGACTTTGAACTGATCTAAACCCTGTGATCTTTTTAAAGCAGAAAATGTTCCTTCTACTGCAGCTCTTAATCTCTTTAAAAGTTGATATTCATCAGTAGAATGTTTATCTCTTAGGCAGTCACGGTCATATCTTTTTTTCTTAAAGCGTACAGTCATATTCTTTTTTTGCTCAGTGACCGGACATTTGTCCTGATAAGAACAGTTTTTACAGTCATTTTTTTCAAACCAAGCAGCATAAGTATCACTGCTTTTTAGATATTTATCTTTAATTGGAGTTTTTCTCATCGGACATGCTAGAATACCTTTTTTGTGTTTTAACTTAAACTCAGCGGTGCTGTATTTAGGATCTTGCCCTGTAAGAGTAGTTGGAATAAGTTCTGTCTCATTAATTTGAGCTGTCTTTTTACTATCAGGCCCGTAGTAAGCACCATCTACTATTAGTTTTTCTAGATCAGTTTTATTATTAATATCAGCCAGTCTACTGTTTAGAAAGTTAACATCACTATTTATATTAGCATCTAATGAAACATCTGTTATCATTTGAGCTGGATTATTAGGATTGGAGGTTTCACTGATATTAACTGAGTAACCCTTTTGTGCTTTTGAACCTTTTTTTCGATAAGTAGCATCTTCATCATGAGGGTTTTGCATGCTAGAAGATTTAACATCTTTATCATCTTTGGCCTTAAGCTGTTTGGTAGTTTCTATAGATTGTTCTTTTACCACCCGACATAATTGTTGATAGGCTTTAGTGTCATTGACCTTATCATCATTTTTAAAAAGAAGCTTAAGGGAATATAATTTACCCAAAAGAGAATCTCTTATTTCTTCTTTCTCGAAGTTATTGAGAAAATTCCTGAAATTATCATCGTCAAGAACTTTAAGTATGTTTTTATGGATCTGATTACTTTTATATTCGGGTAGTTCTTTTACTAAATTATCTAAAACCTTACGCATCAGCTGAATCCGTGAAAGATGTTTAATATTAGCTTTAACCATGGTAGAATCCATACGCTGAATATCAGTATCTAAATCAGCCACTTCAATGAAGTTGGCTACCAAATCATCAAATACTTCAGCCAGAGGATCATGGCCTGTTTCTTCGATGTAGTCTAAAAGGCGTTCCCGGAAATCATAAAGGGTCCTTTCGCCTAATGTTAATTGACCTACTTCGTTAAGCCCTAAGGCTTTTATGTAACGAGCATCAAAATGAAAACGTTCCAGAAGTTCTTTATCAGAAAGATCAAACTGATGTTTCATTATCTCAAGAGAAACCAACACTTTAACCGGAAAATTAGGACGTCCATATTGGTTGTCATACATCTCAGCAAACTTAGTTTCATCTATTTCAGAAAAGACATGTTCATAAAATTTAGCCGGCCAGCCATTATTTAATTGTTCTTTGAGATTATCAGGTAAATTAAAGTCAAAATTGCCGAAACCAACTTGTTTATCTTCTTCAAAAGGCTCAAACATTAATAATCACTCCAAAACTTCATGATACTTTAATTATATTATAGATAATGGTTGATTTAGAGGGTAAAACCGGAATAATCTGAACATTTAAGAATTTTTTAGAATTTTGGCAGTATAATAATATATTTTTTCTATAAAATATTGATATAATAGGAAACCTATTAATGTTATATAGGTAAAATATTATACATCAAAAGCTTTAAAATTTAAAAATATTTTATAAAAATAAATGTATGGAATGTTTTTTGCATAATAATATATATGTAAATATTATATTATTAATAACTAGGAGGAGTCAAGATGAATAAAGTTGCAGTAATAGGATCTGGGACGATGGGAAATGGTATTGCACAGGTAGTTGCCACTGCTGGTTATAATGTGATTTTAGTAGATTTAAAAAAAGAATATTTAAATCGAGGTATGGAAACAATCAAAAAAAATCTTGATCGAGCGGTAAAAAAAGAAAAAATAGGTGATAAGGATAAAAAAGAGATACTTAATAGGATTAACATTACAACAGAATATGAAGATATTAAGGAGGTTAATATAGTAATTGAGGCTGCACCTGAAAATATTGAGATAAAAAAAGAAGTTTTTGAAGAGCTTGATAAAGTTCTTAATCAAGATGTAATTATTGCTAGTAATACTTCCGCATTGAGTTTAACTGAACTAGCAACTGTAACAAGCAGGCCGGAGAAGGTTTTAGGCATCCATTTTTTTAATCCAGTAACAGTTATGAAATTAGTAGAGTTAATTAAAAATATAATTACCAGTCAGGATACTTTTGATAGAGCAAAGGAGTTTGTTGCCTCCTTAAATAAAAAAGCAATAGAGGTCAATGAATCACCAGGATTTGTAGTAAACAGATTACTTATTCCAATGATAAATGAAGCAATATTTTTAGTCGAAGAAAATGTAGCTTGTCCTGATGATATTGATACAGCTATGAAGTTAGGAGCAAATCATCCACTTGGACCCCTTGCATTAGCTGATCTCATTGGTTTAGATGTTTGTCTAGCAATAATGGAGACACTTCATAAAGAGTTTGGTGACTCTAAATACAGAGCAGCACCACTTTTAAGAAAAAAAGTTAGAGCCGGTCAACTTGGCCGCAAGACAGGAGAAGGATTTTATCAATACTAAAGGAAGTGAAAGGATGAATTTAGATAATATTAAAATGAGAAAAGAGAATAAAATATGCTATATAACAATTAATCGTCCTAAGGCTCATAATTCTTTAAACAAAAAGACCCTAAATGAGTTAGAAAAAGTAATTGAAAAGGTTAAGAATGATCAAAATATATTAGTAGCCATTTTAACAGGTTCAGGGGAAAAAGCTTTTGTTGCTGGTGCTGATATTAGGGAGATGAAAGATTTTACAGATGGGGAAGCTGAACAGTTTTCATTTATGGGGCAAAAGATATTCGACAAAATTGAAAACTGCAATAAACCTTTTATAGCAGCAGTAAATGGACATGCTTTAGGTGGAGGTATGGAACTTGCCTTAGCTTGTGATATTAGGATTGCAAGCAAGGATGCTGTTTTTGGTCAGCCTGAAGTGGGTTTAGGTATTATCCCAGGATTTGGAGGAACTCAACGCCTAACATCATTAATTGGTAAGGGATTGTCAAAAGAATATATTTTGACTGGACGTTATATATCTGCTCAAAAAGCTCTTGAGGTTGGCTTAATAAACCATCTTATTGAAAATGAAGAACTAATTAACAAGTCAGAGGATATTGCTGATGAAATAATTAGTAATTCGCCAGTTGCTGTAAGTAGGGCTAAAAAAGCCATAAATTTCTTTGATCAAAGTTTTTTAGATCATGGTTTGAAAAAAGAGTCTGAAATTTTTGGTTCTTGTTTTGATACAGAAGATCAAGAGATTGGTATGAAAGCTTTTTTAAATAGAAAAAAACCTATCTTTAAAGGAGAGTAAGGAGGACTTAAATGTCAAAATTAATAGAGATTGCAAAATTAAAGGATGTATTTAAAGATCAAATGCGGATTATGATAGGTGGTTTTTTAGACTGTGGTACTCCTGAAACTGTTTTAGATTATCTGAACTTTCTTAAATTAAAAAATCTTACAATTATAGTTAATGATGCAGGTTATAATTATAAGAGTAAGGGGAAGTTTTTAGCAGAAGCTGATATAGATAAAATCATAACCTCACATATTGGTACAAATCCAAATGTTGGTAAGAGGATGACAAGTAATGAAGTTGAAGTTGAATTAATTCCTCAAGGAACATTGGTAGAACAAATTAGATCAAAAGGAGCTGGTCTTGGTGGGGTGTTAACTCCAACTGGAATTGGGACTATAGCACAAGAAGGTAAAAGAATTATAAATATTGAAGATAAAGATTATATACTTGCTACTCCTATTGGTGCAGATGTTGCGTTAATAAAAGCTTGGAAGTCTGATGAAAGTGGCAATTTAATCTATAGACATGCAGCAAAGAATTTTAACCCCATAATGGCAATGGCAGTTGATACAGTAATTGCTGAGGTTGAGGAAATATATAAAAATGGCGAGTTAGAAAATAATAACATTATGACTTCAAATATTTTTATTGATTATATAATACAAAGTAAATAATGGAGGGGTAAAATTGAGAGAAGTTGTTATTGCAAGTGCAGTTAGAACTCCGATAGGAAAATTTAATGGTAATTTAAAAAATATAAAGGTTACCGAATTAGGTGGAATAGTTATCAAAGAAGCCTTAAAAAAAGCTTCTATAGATGCTGAGCAAGTCAATGAAGTAATCATGGGGAATATATTACAGGCAGGTTTGGGACAAAATCCAGCCCGACAATCAGCAGTTGCAGCAGGTATACCTTATGAAATCCCTGCAATGACAGTTAATAAAGTTTGTGGATCAGGTTTAAAATCAGTTGTTTCAGCAGCCCAGGCAATAATGCTAAACGATCACGATATTGTTGTTGCTGGCGGAATGGAAAGTATGTCGAGCAGCCAATACATAATAAAAGGAGCCCGCTGGGGCAATAAAATGGGCGACAGCAAAATTGTTGATCTAATGATTAAAGACGGTCTCATTGATATTTTCAATAATTACCATATGGGAGTAACAGCAGAGAATATTGCTGAGAAGTATAATATTTCAAGAAAAGAACAGGATGATTTTGCTTATCAGAGTCAAATTAAGACAAAAAAAGCAATTCAAAAAGGACGTTTCATAGATGAAATTGTTCCTGTTGAAATAAAAACAAGAAAAGGGAGTAAATTATTTGAACAGGATGGATTTCCTAGACTTGATATAAAAAGAGAGAATCTAGATAAACTTAGACCTGCATTTAAAAAAGATGGTACAGTTACCGCAGGCAACTCATCGGGAATTAATGACGGGGCTGCAGCAGTAGTTCTTTTATCAAAAGAAAAAGCCAAGCAGTTAAATATCAAACCCTTTGCTGTCATAAAAGGATATGCTTCTTATGGAGTAGACCCTAAATTTATGGGAATAGGCCCGATCCCTGCTACAAAAAAAGTATTAAAAAAGACAGGTTTGAAGTTAAGTGATATTGATTTAATAGAAGCAAATGAAGCTTTTGCTGCTCAGTCGATTTCTGTTATTAAAGAACTGAAATTAAATACAGAAATTATCAATGTAAATGGAGGTGCAATAGCTTTAGGTCACCCAATTGGTGCGAGTGGTACTAGAATATTAGTAACCCTTGTTCATGAGATGAAAAAAAGAGAGTCTGAACTTGGGTTGGCTACTTTATGTATTGGCGGTGGTATGGGTATTTCGATGATTGTAAAAAGAAATTAGGAAGGGTGAGTATATGTCCAATGTAAAAAGAAAAATCGCGCAAAGAATTGCAAAAGAGATCAAAAATGGAGATGTAGTAAATTTAGGTATTGGAACACCAACATATGTCTGTAATTTTATACCAGCAGATATTGAGGTGGATATTCATTCGGAGAATGGATTAGTTGGACTTGATAAAGAAGTTGATGAAGGTTATGAAGATAAAGATATAATAAATGCAAGTGGTAAACCCGCAACCATCAAACAAACAGGTAGCTTTTTTGATAGTGCAATGTCATTTAATATTATTCGAGGTGGACACCTTGATATGACAGTTTTGGGCGCTTTACAGGTTGATAGCAAAGGAAATATTGCGAATTGGATGATACCAAACAAACTTGTTCCAGGCATGGGTGGGGCGATGGATTTAACAGTTGGTGCAAAACGTGTAATATGTGCGGTTACTCACCAATCAAAAAATGGTAGTTCTAAAATCAGAACTGAATGTGATTTACCTCTTACTGCTAAAGGTGAAGTTGATTTGATTGTAACGGAATTAGCAGTTATGGAGGTAAGTGAAAAAGGCTTGATTTTAAAAGAAATTGCAGAAGAGACTAGTTTAGAAGAAGTAATAGAAAAAACAGAAGCAACCTTAATTATAAGTAATAATTTAAAGAATTTTTAAAATTTAAGGGCACTTTAAAGTGCCCTTAAATCTTTAGTAGTCTATTGTGTAATCATCACTATCAATTAGTTTTGACACACCTCTATTTATTAAATCTCCTTGATGTTCATCCTTATCATAACCAGGTTCAGTATAGGCAAATACCTTTCCTTCATAGTTTCTTAAAATTACCTTATTTTGAGCTTGGGACAATAAATATTGTGGTCCAACTGGTATTTTACCACCACCACCAGGAGCATCTATAACATAAGTAGGCACTGCCATTCCACTCGTATGTTGCCTTAAGGATTCAATGATTTCTATACCTTTACTGACTGGAGTTCTAAAGTGCTCGATTCCTTTTGAAAGATCACATTGATACAGATAATATGGTTTTACTCTAATGTATAAAAGCTTTTGAACAAGTTTTTTCATAATTATAGGTTGATCGTTTATACCTTTAAGTAGGACAGATTGATTTCCAACTGGAATCCCAGCATAGTTTAATTTTTCAATTGCTTTTTGTGCACTTTTTGTTATTTCCTTAGGGTGATTAAACTGAAGATTTAGATAGATTGGGTGATATTTTTTTAAGGTGTTTACTAGACTGTCTGTAATTCTTTGTGGCATAACTACGGGAGTTCTAGTTCCTATTCGAATTATTTCAACATGTTTTATGTTTCGAATCTTTTTAATAATGTTTTCTAATTTGCTATCTGTAACTAATAATGCATCTCCACCAGATAATAACACATCACGAATATTTTTATTATCCTTAATATACTGTACGGCTTTATCTATTTGATTACTAGGCATTGCTTTATCTGTAACACCTGCAAATCTTCTTCTTGTACAGTGTCTACAATACATCGAACATTGATCTGTAATTAATAAAAGAACTCGATCTGGATAGCGGTGCGTCAAACCGGGTACGGGAGAATCGATATCCTCATGGAGAGGATCTTCTAAATCAGCCTTACCTGAGTTGAGTTCTTTAGCAGTAGGAACTGCCTGTTTCCTAATTGGGCAGCTTCTATCTTTTGTATCCATTAATGTAGCATAATATGGAGTAATTGCCATTCTTAGTTTAGTGAGTGCGGCTTTAATTTCTTTTTCTTCTTTTTCACTAATATCTATTATTTTCTTTAAAGTATTAACATCTTTGATTCTGTTTTTGACCTGCCAGTGCCAGTCACTCCATTCTTCTTTTTTAACATCTGTCCAAAGATCTATTTCTTTGTAGTTTGACATTATGCATCCCCCTAAATAAACAAAATATTTATTATTCATCATATATTTATATAATGCAAAATTCATACCATAGTTTTTACTTTGTTGCAGTTCTATACCAGATATAATATAATAAGGGTTGTTGATAGATATTACAAACTAACTAAGGAAGTGATTTAGATGAATAAGACTCCTCGTGTAAATATCAATTTAGATAAAATTAAAGAAAATGCTCGTATATTAAAAAATAGATGTGATAAAAAAGGCATAGAAATAACCGGAGTTGTAAAGTGTGGTGCCGGTGATTTAAGGATTACAAAAGCATTGGTTGCTGGTGGTATTAAAAGCTTGGGTGATTCTCGAATCAAAAATATTATTAAGATGAGAGAAGCCGGTTTTGAAAATGAGATAGTATTACTTAGATTGCCAAATCTTACAGAGTTAAAAGATGTAGTAAAATATGCAGATATTAGCTTGAACTCTGAACTTATTACTTTGGAAAGTTTGGGTAGAGAAGCAGTAAAACAAGGCAAGGTACATAAGGTAATTATTATGGTTGATGTCGGTGACCTTAGAGAAGGAGTGCTATATAAAGATTACTTAGATTTAATGGATAAGGCTCTTCAGATAAAAGGGGTTAAAGTTGTTGGTATCGGTACTAATGTTGGATGTTATGGGGGGGTTTTACCTACTTATCAAAACACATCATTACTACTTGAATTAAAAGAAGAAACTTTAAAAAAGTTTAACTATAATCTAGAAGTAATTTCAGGTGGAAATACTGCCACAACAATATTGTTAGATAATGATCAACTTCCAAAAGGAATAAATAATTTAAGAGTGGGAGAAGGAATTATTCAAGGAACTGATATTACTCACCAACGAGAAATAAAATTTTTAAATAATAACAATATTACTTTAATTGCTGAAATAATAGAGTTAAAGAAAAAACCATCTGTTCCCATTGGTGAGATTGGGCATGATGCTTTTGGTAATAAACCCAAGTTTGAGGACAAGGGAATAAGGGAAAGAGCAATTTTAGCAATCGGAAGACAGGACGTTAAGGTGTCAGGATTAAGACCATTCTTAAAAGGAGTAAAAATAATAGGTGCCAGTAGTGATCACTTATTATGTGATGTTACAGAAGTTGAAACCGAGCTACAAATTGGTAGTGAGATAGAGTTTCAACTAAACTATGGTGCAATGTTAAGAGCAATGACTTCTTCTTATGTCAACAAATATTATATATCATCTCTTTAATTTTAATAGATTAAATTACCATCTTTTATTAAATTCTTCACCTTAAGATTAATAAGATTTTCTATATTAACATGATACAAATTTTTATTAAAGGTTATAAAGTCAGCTTTATAGCCTTTTTCTATTTTACCTTTTGTTTTTTCTTCAAAATTTTGATAACTTGCTCTTTTATTATAGAGTTCTAGAGCTGTTTTTAGATCGATTATTTCATTAGGTTGCCAGCTTGGTTCATTTTTATTAAGATGAGAATTTCTCTTAACAGCAGCATAAATACCAAGTAGAGGATTTATTTCTTCTACAGGAGCATCTGATCCAGCAGCAAGATGTAGGCCTTTTTCGATAAGGCTCCTCATTTTATATAAATACTTTACTCTTCTTTTTCCTAACCTTTTATCAGCCATCTTATAATCAGAGCTGATAAATGTAGGCTGAATGGAAAGGACAATATTGTTTGTTTTTATTTTTTTTATTAACTTATCATCAAGCATTGAGGCATGAACAATAATAGGTCTCAGATGTTTATCTGGATATTTTTTATTTATTTTTTCATATATTTTAACTATTAATTCTACTGCTTTAATACCGATAGCATGAACTGCTGGTTGAAAGTTAAGCTTGTAAGCTTGGTCTATCAAATTTTCTAACTCTTCTTTTTTATAAAGCAGCTCTCCTTTTGTATCTGTCTGATCTGTATAGGGTTTTCTTAAAGCAGCTGTTCTACCACCTAAAGAACCATCCAACATAAACTTAACAGGACCTGCATTTAACCTTTTTAACCCTTTAACCATATCCTTTACTTTTAAGTGAAAGTTAAAATCATCAATATTATTTACTCTTAATTGTAATATAATATCGATAGGTAGCTTGTCTTTTCTAGCAAGCTCAATATAGCTTTTTAATATCTGCTCTCTGTATTTTTTCTGCCAGAAGTCATCAGTATGAATAGTAGTTATACCATATTTAAGAAAATCCTTAAAATTATCTTCTAACATATTTTTAAAACGTTCTTTATAATTATTAAGTATAATATCATCAAATCTTGTTATTGATTCATCCTGAAGAACTCCAGTTGGTATTCCGTCTTTATCTCTTAATATTTTACCACCTACCGGATTAGATGATTTTTTATTTATTTTAGCAATTTTTAAGGCTTTTGAATTCACATAAGCCAGATGTAAACATCTTCTTTTTACTATGATAGGGACATTTTTAGAAATTTTATCTAAAAAATGTCTATTCATTAATTCACAGTCGGGATACTTTTCTTCATCCCAGTTTATGACAGTCACCCAATGTTTTGAATCTAATTGATCTGTTTTGCTTTTAATCTTATTATATACCTCTGAGATGCTTTTACAGTCCTTAAGATCGATACTTTCTTTTTTTAAGGCATAGTAAAAATAATGTAGGTGGGCATCTGTAAAAGAAGGTATTAAAAATCTGTTATTGAGATCAATTATTTTTGTATCTTCACCTACGGTATTCTTTAATTGAATTCCTTTTTTAATTTCTTTAATGATGCCATCTTCAACTAGTATTGAGTTATTTAATTTGTTATCAGCTATATTAACATTTACAAATAAATATTTTTGATTCATCTTTTCACCCCTCATTCTATACTTTCCAGATTAGTATTATTTATTCCTTTTTTGCGCAAGAAATTTTTCAATGTGCAAAATAATTTGCATAAAATAAAGGACTTAAATTACCATTAGTCGAAGTGATTAATATAGAGAAGATAGGGGGATTATTATGGAACAGAAATGGTTTTTAGATAAGATGAATATTGATAAAGAGAGTTTGTGTAAGCTTTTTAATAACTTAAATGAAGGAATACATATAGTTGACCAGAGAGGAAACACGATATTATATAATAAAAAAGCCTCTGAAATTGATGGTCTCAAACCAGAGGAAGTACTGGGTAAAAATATTTTTGAAGTCTTTCCATCTCTTACCTTAGAAACCTCAACTTTAATGAAGACCTTAAAAGATAAAAAAAGCTATTTTAATCATAAACAGACAATAATAAACTATCGGGGTAAAAAGATAACAACAATAAACCATACCTTAGCAATTGTTTTTTCTGATAGCAGTGTGGGGGCTGTAGAAATATCAAAAGATATTACACAAACCGAACAGCTTGTTGATAATATTACTAATTTAAGAGAAAAACTTCAAGTCAATAAAAACGATGTTAAAGTTGATAATGATATAAAAAGAGATAATAATACAAACTATCAATTTTCTGATATAATTGGGCAAAATAGTAATTTTAATAAGGTTCTAAGTAATGCTATGAAATCAGCTCAAAGTGATTCATCTGTTTTAATTTATGGTGAGACAGGTACAGGTAAAGAACTATTTGCCCAAAGTATACATAATGCTAGTAGAAGAAGAAAAAATGATTTTATTGCCCAAAACTGTGCAGCTTTACCGAAGGACCTTCTTGAATCATTACTTTTTGGAACAGAAAAGGGCAGTTTTACAGGTGCAAGGAGCAAACCCGGTCTTTTTGAAATGGCTGATGGAGGAACAATACTCTTAGACGAAATCAACTCGATGGATCTTGCTTTACAGGCAAAGTTACTTAGGGTTTTACAAGATGGTAGAGTTAGAAGAATTGGAGGACAAAAAGAGAAAAAAGTTGATGTTAGGATTATTACTACGATGAATGTTCAT